>Ga0182024_10007816_pt1 | contig 22910 bp, 19 predicted proteins | sample P32metaG_FD_120480 | JGI IMG/M metagenome (GOLD analysis project Ga0182024, IMG submission 120480) | Permafrost microbial communities from Stordalen Mire, Sweden - P3-2 metaG (Illumina Assembly) | ecosystem: Environmental > Terrestrial > Soil > Wetlands > Permafrost | place: Sweden: Stordalen... | reverse complement strand
TGGCAGGGGCTCCGTCGCGATTCCCACAAAACCCTCTTCCAGGCTTGCCGCAAGGATTGCTTCGTGCCCCTCGGATTCGAGCCAATGCTTCAGCAAGTCGCGGTACTCGGGATCGTCTTCCACGACAAGAATCCGTTGTTTCACTTCGTTTCCTTTTAACTGAAACACAGCCGCAGCCTTTAAATGGCGCGCCTGAAACGACACACTCACACGCTTAAACTATCGTCCACATGGAATGAAAACTTTAGTAGAACGATCCGGAACGAGGGGATAAAGTTCGTATTCATTGTGGCACATCTCGCTTGCGCTATTTCTGATCGAGCCGCGCGACGGCAATCGGTTCTGTTTTCTCCACGCTCGACTCCAGCTTGGCAGCCCACTGCGATAAGTGATTCAACGATGATTCGTGCGTGCGGTCCAGATGAAGCGGCGTGATGGAAGCGGCGCCATCGAAGATCGCGGCGTAATCGCACTTGGGATCGAGCCCTTCGATGTGTTCCTGTTCGAGCAGCCAATAAAAACTGCGCCCGCGCGGATCGGTGCCTTCCTGCAAAACGTTGCGCGTGACCTTCTTGGATTGCCGCGTGATGTGCACGCCACCGTTCCAAATCAGCGGCACATTTACATTGAGGACCACGCCCTGCGGCATGCCTTCGGCCAGCACCATGTGCGCCAGATCGCGCGCGAATTTCGCGGCTTGCTCGAACCGAAATTCCCTGCCCTTGTGCGCCACCGACACAGCGATCGCCGGAATGTGATTGATGGCCGCTTCCATGGCCGCGCCCACTGTCCCGGAATAAAAAATATTTTCGCCCAGATTTCCGCCGCGATTCACGCCGGAAATCACCAAGTCCGGCCGGTTGGGCAGCAATTTGTTCAGCGCCAGAATCACCGAATCCGCCGGCGTTCCCTCGACCGCCCATTCGCGCTCCGCGACCTGCTCCCAAAATATCGGCTGCCGCAGCGTAAGCGACTGCGCCGCTGCGCTGCGCTCATGGCTCGGCGCCACCACGCTGATCGTGCCCAGCCCTTCGACTGCCTGCACCAGCGCGCGCAAGCCTTCCGCCTGGATGCCGTCGTCGTTGGTAATCAGAATATGCGCCATAGATTCCAGTAGGACAGTCCGCCGCGGCGGACTGTCTGGTTTTGATGTTCATTGGCTCGAAACTGCAGACAGGCTGAAGCCTGTCCTACACGCTGGGTACTCATTCCTTGCAGACCCGGAAAGATTCTCGGAGCGAGCTTTGTCCGACCTTACTGAGATAGTCTAGCAATCGAAATTGGGGCCTAACAAGCTGAAGAGAGTCGGGAGTTTCCTAAGATGCGAAAAGCTCTTATCTGCTCAAAAAAATGTGCGAATTGAATAAAAAATGGTCGGGACGACTGGATTTGAACCAGCGACCTCACGCACCCCAAGCGTGCGCGCTACCAGGCTGCGCTACGTCCCGACTGTCTGCATTGCAAAGTGTTTGTTGTAGCCCGCCTCTTCAGTGGCGGGGACTTTGCCCTAGTTGGAAGAAAATCCCCGCCTCTGAAGAGGCGGGCTACAGCAATTTTCTTGCCCTGTCAGCGTATCACTCGGATTCTAAAGACGTCAACAAGGAGCGCAGCGAGTCGCGCAGGTCCAGCAAGGTCTGGCGGTTGAGCATGGCGAGCTGCGGCGGCATGGTTTGCGGCGAGTGCGATCCTGCTTCTTGCTTTTCTTGCGGTGCGGATTCTCCGCCCTGCCCCTCGACTCCCGCATCGGCTGATTCGCCGAGCGCGCCGCAATTCGCACCGTTTGTCGCCAGCGCCCCAACAGCCTGATCGCGCAGGTGGCGCCTCGCTCCCGCGATGGTGAAACCTTCGTTGTACAAGAGGCGCTTGATGGTAAAGACCGTGTCGATATCTTCACGGCGATACAGCCGGTGCCCCTTGGGGCTTTTCACCGGCTGCAGCATCGGGAACTCTGTTTCCCAATAGCGCAGCACAAACGGCTTGGTGGAAGTCAGGCGGCTGACCTCGCCGATCCGGAACAAACTCTTTTGTGCATTGGCCGATTCGGAATGTCCGTTGCCGCTGCTTTCGATTTCTTCCATCTCTTTTGAGCCTCGCCCCACTCAGGCCCTAATCCTAATCCGTTTCTGGCCGGTGTCAACGCCCGAGTAGCACACGCTTCACAGGCTGCGGAAAAACTCGCGCGATGTCATTCCGAAGGGCGGGGTTTGCCCGAGGAATCTGCTGTTTCTTGGAAGCCGAGAAGAAAAACAGATCCCTCGCTTCGCTCGGGATGACAATAAGTACTTTTTCCGCAGCCTGTTCAGCCTGTTGCTTCCCCCCCCACAGGCACGAACGCAAATCCAGAAACAGCTGCCTATTCTTCTTCAGGTTCATGCCCTTTGACCCGATTGTGGCTCATGCCGGGGTGCTTCGGCTCCGGTGTCCGCCTGGACGATGCCTTGGTCCAGTCGCGCTTTTCCTTCATGCGTTGCAGGAAGCGAATCGGCGTGCCCGTAAAATCGAAACTCTTGCGCAGCAAATTTTCCAGAAAGCGCTCATAGCTGAAGTGCAGGCGCTTGGATTGATTGGTGAACAAAATAAATGTCGGCGGAGAAATCCCAGCTTGCGTGACGTAGTAAATCTTCACGCGGCGAGCGGCAGGGGAAGTTCCGCGGTCCAGATCGACTTCCGAGACCCAGCGATTCAGCTCGCCGGTGGAGACGCGCCTGCGTCGCGCGTCGGCCAGTTTATTAATCAGGGCGAATAATTTTTCGGTGTTTTCGCCGGTCTTTGCGGAAACAAATACAATCGGCGCATAATCCAAAAATTTAAATCGCGTGCGCACAATCTTTTCGTAATCTTCAGCAAGCTGCTTGGGATCGACTTTCCCCGTGGCCGCTTTTTTGCGCACCACGGAGGAGTGCTTGCGGCTGCGCGCTTCCACCACGTGCGGCTTCATTCCCTGGTGTTCCAACTCACGTTCGGCTTTTTCCGCTGCGGCTTCCAGCGCCAGATCCCATTTGTTCATCACGATAATCACGGATCGCCCGGATTCCTCGGCGTACCCCGCAATATTCGCATCGTTGGCCGTCACGCCCAGGCTGGCATCCACTATCAGCAGCGCCACATCCGCTTGCTCCAAATGCCGCCGCGCCATCATCACGCTCATTTTTTCGGCGACGAGATTTGTTTTTCCCTTGCGGCGAATTCCCGCGGTATCGACGAAGCGGTAGCTGCGCTCCCCGTGCTGCACCACGGTGTCGACGGCGTCGCGCGTGGTCCCCGGAATATCCGAGACGATGGCGCGGTCCGCGCCCGAGAGGCGATTGAGCATGGTCGATTTCCCAACGTTTGGGCGCCCGATGATGGCCACGTTGATTTGCTTTTCATCTTTTTTCTCGGGCTCGGAGCCAGGCGATCCCTCCTGCTGCGGCGTGGCGTCGCCCAGGCGCGCGATGATCGCATCCAGCAAATTGTCAAAACCGTAGCCGTGCTCCGCCGAAACCGGAAACACATCGTTCGAAAGCTCGTAAAACGGCGCGGCCAGCGATTCCTGCATCTGCGTGTCCACTTTGTTGGCAAGTATCGCCAGCGGCTTCCCTGTGCGTCGCAGGAGGCGCGCCAGCTCGCTATCGAGCGGAGTCAGACCCGCGCGTGCATCCACTACCAGAAGAAGCTGCGACGCGCCTTCAATGGCCACCTGCGCCTGGCGCAGAATCTCGCGCGGAATGGCGGCCTTGTCGTCCGGCACAATCCCGCCCGTGTCCACCACTTCGAACGAACGCTCCTGCCAGGTGGCCGTGCCGTAGATGCGATCGCGCGTGATTCCCGGCTCGTTGGTGACAATCGAGCGCCGCGAAGCCGTCAGCCGATTGAAAATCGTGGATTTGCCGACATTAGGCCGGCCAACAATTACTACCGATGGCAATTTTTCAGTCATTAGTTTCTTCTGTCGCTGGGGACAAGACGAACCCTAAACGGGAGGCTCGGAAGCTTGTAGTCTAACCTACCATGCGTGGAAACAGAAGCGTTGCATCCAACACCGCAGCGTACTATCGTGAGCGAATGGCTAAGGCAAAGGAATTCCTCAACAATCCGGGCCCCATAAACGAAGAAGAGGACGTAGAGACCCTCGCGGCGATTGACGAAGGCATCCGCAACACAAATGCCGGCCGAACCTTTTCCATGGAGGAAGTCCGCGAGCAGTTACGACAGTGGCTATCCCCGAAATCCTGATTACCGAGTACTGGCATGTTCGGAAAGCTTCAACGTAGGAAAGCCTTTGATCAACTTGCCCACCTTTTGCTGCGCGAGCCGCAATTCGTACAGATTCTGCAAGTTGAGCCAGAATTCCGGTGTAGTCCCAAAGAAATGCGCGAGGCGCAGAGCTGTGTCACCAGTAATGGAGCGTTGCCCGTTCAGAATTTGCGTAACTCGATTTGTGGGCACATGCATTTTGCGGGCAAGCCCCGCAGCGCTCATGCCTAGTGCATCGAGTTCTTCGGCCAGGTGCTCGCCTGGATGGATTGGGGTCACAGCCACAATATTTCTCCTAGTGATAGTCAACAATCTCAACGTTTACGGGGCCCGGCGATCCTTCCGGCCACGCAAAACAAATCCGCCACTGATCGTTAATACGGATGCCGTATTGCCCCTTGCGGTCGCCTTTCAGGGCTTCGAAGCGGTTGCCGGGCAATACAGCAAGATCGGAGAGTTTAGCGGCAGCTTCGAGCCGGTCCAGTTTCAGACGGGCCGAACGCTCGATGCCCGGGATTCCCTTGACCCATTCGCCAGCGGCGAAGTCCCTCGTTCGCTGGTCCCGATAGCTGACGATCATAAGGATAATACTGCTAATTATGCGTTACGTCAAGCGTAACACTTCGGGCGCGCGCGAAGGGCACGGCTCGGAAAATTCGGCGCGCAGAAGAAAAAGAAATCAGCTACGGCAAATTCTCGATCTTGCGCGCGTCGCCGGTGAGTTGCAGGATGTGCATGCCGGTGTTGGCGCGATCGACGATGTAGATGTAGCCGCGGTCGTCCACTTCCACGTTGTTGGTTTGGATGGCGATTTTGCATTTCTGGTCGGCGCCCTGGCCGACGCAGCGCTTGTCGGTGGCGTCGGTGATGGCGGGAATGTAGTAGGCGATTTCCTTGGGAGTGTAGGGATCGCGCACATCGACGGCGCGCACGCCGGCGTTGAAGTAGGCGACAAAGATGATGCGCTTGTAGAAGACGGGCGTCATGCTTTCGTTCGTCGAGTGCGTGCCGAAGCGTCCTCCGCGGCTGCAGAAATTGCCGCTGGGCTCGGGCACATACCAGGTGGAGACGCCGAAGATTTTCGATTCCGTGGTGATGTCGAAAATATGCATCATTTCTTCCGGCGCGTGGCACTCATTGTCCGTGGTCTCACCGACAATCACGAGGAAGTCACGCTTGCTTAGGGCCGGGCCCCAGGCCTTCAGATTCGGCACCTCCACGCCCAGCATCGGATAGGTTGTGTGCGCCCCCACCTCCGCCGGCAAATCGAGCCGGCCGAGCATGGGCGATTCGAGGTTCGCGTCGGTCGGTTCCTTGGGACCATGGATGAGTTTGTCGCGGTCCAGAATTTCGATCATGCCCTTGCCGTTCGTGCCGTAACCTGCGTAAATGCGGTTGCCCTTTGCCCCTGTGGACATCACGCCGTGCATGTCGGTAGGCACTGGGCCGGTGGCATCAGGTTGCTGGCCCGGCAGTCCGAAATCGCGAATGTGTTGCGGCTCCGAAGGATCGCCAAGGTCGTACACTTGCCCCATGCGCTTGGTGCGCCATCCGGGCGCGCCGGAAACAAGGTACGCCATGCCAGTGTCGCACTCCCACCAGCTTTTGTGAGTATCGCGCAAGCCGCTCTCGACCACCGTCAGCCGGCTTGGCTTTGCGGGATCGCTGACATCCCAAATTTCATGCGAGCCGGTGCCGCGCGTGCGCAGCAAATATACTTTGTTCTTCGCGGCGCGGGGCAATTCGCTGCCGTCGCACACGCGGGCCATTTGCGCCCCGCCGGTTTCACCGGGCCCCTCGATGCGCGGATCGCCCGGAATGTGCGCCAGATATTTCGGATTCTTCGGATCGGTCACATCCACGACGGACGTGCCGTTATCTTCCATTTTCCCGGTCAGCGGATTCATGGCCGAGCCGCCGTGATGGCCGATGTAGGCGATCCAGCGATTGCCCTGATGGTGGATGGTCGGCTGGTAGGCGCTGCGCCCCTGCAAATCGTTCCAGCCGAGAAGCTCCATATTCTTGCTCTCAGGCTTGTTCTCCGTCTTATTCTGGGCGACCGCAGTCGCGGCCGCACATGCGGCAAGCACGAAACCGAGCACGACGACCCCAACACTTCTATTTCGCACGCGAGCGTTACCAAACATGTTTCCTCCCGTTTCGATTCCCCAGCAATCACTGGCTGTAAGTGCGCGGGCTGTAAATGCGCAGGCTGCAACTGGCTGCAAGCGCGCAGCCTGCGGATGCGCGAAAATCCGCGCAACCATTTAAAATTTTAGCGTATCTTTGATTCCCACCGGGGGTTCCCGAGAGGGATTCCCGGCCTGAAAGTGTACACCTGATGCACGTTTCCACCCACAACTTCGAATCTGATAAAGTGCTCTCAGCCGCTGCACTGTCCGACGCGCGATCAGCCCAGAGCGTTTCACCCATGAAATATTTCACCCTGCTTCCGCGTACTATCTGGTGGATGCGAGGAGACATCCCCAGGGGATGAGCCCCGCCGAACAGGCCGCCACGCAGGAGCGCATCGCCCTGGCCAAAGCTGGGAATTCGGAGGCCTGGGGCGAGCTGTATCGCGAGCACGCACCGGCGATTTTCCGTTTCTGCCGGCGCGCCATGCCCACGCGCGAGGACGCTGAAGACGCCACCATGGATATTTTTATCAAAGTCCGCCAGAAACTTTCGCAATACGACGCCACGCGTCCCTTCAGCGCGTGGCTGTATACGGTGGCGGCCAATCATTGCTGGGATTTGCTGCGGCGGCGCAAATTGCGGCAGGACCTGGAGACAGGCGAAGTTGAAAATATGCCCCTGGAGCATCCCGATCCCGGGCAGCTCACGCAGCTGATTGAAAAGCGCACCGGCCAGGAAGTTCGCCGCGCGCTGGACAAACTGCCGGCGCGCTCGCGCATGGCGCTGGTGCTGCGTTACTACTCGGATATGAGCTACGATGACATCGCTGCAACGCTTGGAGTGCGTCGCACTTTTGTGGGCGTCGTGCTCTTGCGCGCGCGCCACCAGTTGCGCGAAATCCTCGAAGGGCAAGGCGGCGCGAGTCTCGCCGCGGGAGGCGCGTCGTGATTCATTTTGACGAAATGGCCTGCCTGCTTTACCTCGAAGGGCAACTGGATGCAGCGCGTTCGCGGGAACTCGCCGCGCATGTCGAAGAGTGCGCACCTTGCCGCGAATTGCTTCACGCGCTCGAAAGCGAAACAACTTTGCTTTCCAGCGCGCTCACCGAAGAGAACGAATCAATCCCCGCGCGGCTCCTTGGAGAACACACACGGCGCTTGCCGGCCTGGGCCTGGACTTTGGCATTTGGAGTTTTTGCGGCGGGCGTCTACTGGCTGTGGATCGATGGCATCGGCCCCTTGTTCGATCAATTCAGCAGTGCGGGATTCGGCGGGACGGATTTGTTCAGCATGATTGTTTTTAGCGGAGCTTTCTGGGAAGGATGGAGCGATATCATGGACGCAATTCAAATTGGCGTAGTGGTTTTGCTGGCGATCGTGGCCATCGAATGGATTCGGCGCAGGCTGCGCAGGTCCGCGGCGATTGCCGTGGTGGTATCGGCGCTGCTGCTTGCCGTGGCGTTGCCGCAAAGAGCCTCGGCGGCGGATGTGCGGCGCGGGCGAGCCATTCTGATTCCGGCCGGCGACGTTGTGCACAATGATCTAGTCGTCATCGGGCCATCGGTGAGAATTGACGGAACGGTGGAAGGCGACGTGATTGCCTTTACGCGCAGCCTCACTGTTACCGGGCACGTTACAGGGGACGTAATTGCCTTCGCCGGAGGAGTCGCGATCGACGGAAACGTGGATGGAAATGTGCGCGTGATGTCGCACAGCATGATTCTGGAAGGCACGACCGGGAAAAATATTTCAGTCATCGCAAACACTCTGGAACTTACTTCCAAGGGAAATGTGGGCGGTGAAGCAATCGTTTTGGCTACCGATGCGGACTTGGATGGCAAGATTCAGCGCGACTTGCTGGGATTGTTTGGCAGGGGGGACCTCGAAGGCTTAATCGGCGGGGAAGCCTGGATACGCGGAGGGAGCCTCGAAGTTGCCTCCACGGCGGAAATTCGCGGACCAGCGACGTACGAAGGCCCGCAACAACCCATTGTGGAAGCGGGAGCAAAGCTGGCCAGTCCAATTCGAACGGAAATCACGCAGGGGATGCGACGGACGCGGATGACCACAGCGCGTACTGCGGTTCGCGCAGTTTTCGGCTATGCAGCATTGCTGGCGGTTGGAATTTTACTGCTGCTTATCTTTCCTGGATTTTTCCGCGCGACACTTCGGGAAGCGGGCAGCATCGGCCTGCCAATTGGAGTCGGCGCGCTGGCACTGATCAGTGGCGGGTTCCTGCTGGTTCTCGGAGTGCTGCTGCTATTTGTAGGCGTGGGAGCGGGAATGGCGAGCGTGATGGCCTATGCGCCAGTTCTGTACGTCGCTCACATATTTGTGGGCGTGTGGCTTGGCAACAGGATTCGCGGCGAATCGCCTGACAACACCAGCGCAATCATCGGGCGGATGGCGCTGGGCCTCTTGATTCTTCGCGTTGTGGAACTTGTTCCCGTGGTTGGATGGCTGGTGTGGCTGGCGGTTGTTCTGTGGGGAACGGGTGCTGTTTTGATGGGTTTTTATCGAACGTCGCGATTGCAGAGCGCGCCGGTTCCCGCGTAAATCATCTTGGAAACCCAAGGGAGTGGGTGCGGATTTTGCAGCGGGGATTCACGGGCTGCGGAAAAAGCGCCCAATCACTTTTGTCATTCCGAGCGGAGCGAGGAATCTCTCATTTTTTTCTTGGGCAAAAACCGAAGAGAGATTCCTCGCTCCGCTCGGAATGACAAAATCACAAACTTTTTGGCAAACAAGCGTGCAACCTGCTATTTCAAAACGACTCTCGTCGCCAGTAGTGTGCGGTTTGTGACGCCGGTGTTGAAGAGTGGGCCGCGAACGGAAACCGGGTCGTTGGTAAGGTTTGTGGAAGCATTGATCGTGCCGCCGATTTCATAGTAGGTCGTGGGAGGAGTGACCGAAGTTTGCGCAAGTATCTGCGTGACACCGCCGTGCCCGAAAAACAGGGACGGCAACGAAGAGTTCTGGCCAATCGTAATGACCGAAGAGGCCTCCGATTGCACCGTTGCGGTGACTCGCGACGAGCGCAAGCGCACACGATCCGCAACAATTGTGCTGTTCGTGGACGTGCTGTTCCGCCGCAGCGAAACTTCCTGTCCTGCAACCAAGTCGGCTGGGCCCGTGTAGAATGTCGAAAATGAGGTTGTGCTTTCCTGCAGATTATCCACATGCAGGAAGTCGACATCGAATGTCGTTGCTGGTGACGCGGAATACTGCACGGTAACCGCTTGCCCGATTTTTAATCCCGTCCCGGACGCAGAAATAGAGTGGACTATCAGGCTGAATTGCTGCGAGGCAACATTGGTGCTGGTAATCTCGCCTTCGACCTCGATATCGCTGCTGTCCGCGTCTTCAAAGAGAATGTTTCGCGCGAGAATGGACCCATCCGCCTGAAGGCCGATATCCACACTGAGAATTTGGTTGGCCTTCAGGCATGCAAAGCCCGGAGCCGAACAGGCGCTGTTGGGAAATTGAAAAAACGTCGACGTGCCGTCAACCTTCAAGGAGAATGATCCAGCTGCGTTGCTCAGCGTGAACGTATTTCCTGAAGCGTTGATGCTTGCCACATGTCCAACGACGTCTTCCGCGCCGACCGGTGGCGCGGCGGTCCCGGCTGGCGTAAATGAAGTAACCGTGGTCCCGGAGCTGAAATCCGCGCCCAAAGCTGAGTTCAGCAGGTTGTCCAGATTAACGTCAATCAGCAATCCCGTGAGGCTGGATGATGCGATTGTGAACGCAGTCAACGGAACCGTGGTGGACAGACTAGACGCGGCCGGCACGACCGTACAGATTGAGCTCATAGCGCAGCCCGCTATTGTCGATCCCGTGTCGTTTTCAATCGTAAGCGATGGATTTGCGAAAGTAAGAGTTACTGATGTGTAATTGCCTGCCGGAATCTTTGAAGCTGTGGCAATGTACCCGATATCGGTTTGCAGCCGGGTAAGCTCCACGGTCGTCGATCCGGAAAAAATGGAAACGTTTCCGGGGGCCAGCGTTGCGCCCGTGAGCGTCACTTCAGCGGAAAGGACGCTGACAGTTGAGGGGGGAGAATCCGTCATGGCGATAACCACCGACGAATTCCCGTTGTTCTGTGTCTGCGAGCCAAATTGATTCGTTCCGCCGCAGCCGACGAGCGCCGCGCAGAAAATCACCACGCTAATTGGCCAAATCGATCGAATTGGAAACATGACACCCCTGAAAAAACCACACCGCCGGACAGCAGGCAAAATCGCTTCACTGCGGCCTGCATTCTCCGGGCCTAGGTTCACACGTTAAAGCTAGCATATAGTGCAATTTTAGAAGGTTAAATCCGGCATCGGTGTGAGGAATGAGTTCCTGTCCCTATGGACAGGAGCTTTTTGCTGGTCGAGCGGTTAGCGATTCAGTATTTCAAGCCGACATCTAAACTAAGCCCAGGGCATGTCCCACGTGTCCGATGATTTCGCAGGCACTCTCCAGGTCAGCCCGTTTGTGCGTGGCGGTTACGATGGCACGCAGCCGCGCCTTGCCCTCCGCAACCGTGGGAGCGCCGACGCCTGGAATGTAGACGCCCTCGTCGAAGAGACGTCGCGAGAATTCAAATGCCTTGGCTCCTTCTCCGACGTGAATGGGAGTGATGGGAGTTTCAGTCGCGCCGATGGAAAAGCCAAATTTCTTCAGGCGTCGCTGAAAAAATTTCGTGTTTGCCCAGAGTTTCTTCACCAGCTTTTCGCCGTCCGGGGAATCGAGCAGCGTGAAGGCCGCCTGGCAGGTGGCGATGACCGAAGGCGGATGCCCGGTGGAATAAAGAAACGGCCGCGCGCGGCGATACAGAAAATCGATCAAATCGCGCGAGCCGCACACATAGCCGCCCATCGAGCCGATTGCCTTGCTGAGTGTGCCAACCTGAATGTGCACGCGGCCGTGGCAGCCGAGATGGTCCACCGTGCCGCGCCCGCCGCGGCCGAGCACTCCCGAAGAGTGCGCGTCGTCCACCATCATGATGCAATTATATTTTTCGGCAAGGCTGCACAATTCCGGGAGCGGGGCGATGTCGCCATCCATGGAAAACACGCCATCTGTGATGAGCAACTTATGGCCGGGCCAGTTTTCGGTTTCCTTGCACAGGCGCTCACAGTCGGCCACGTCTGCGTGCTTGAACACTTTGATTGTGGCGCGCGAAAGGCGGCAGCCGTCGATGATGGAGGCGTGATTCAGTTCATCGGAAAGAATTAAATCGTCCTTGCCAAGAATGGCCGCGACGGTGCCCGAATTTGCCGTGAAGCCGGACTGAAACACCACACACGCTTCGGTTCCTTTGAATTTGGCGATCTGCGTTTCCAGTGCCATGTGCAAGTCCATGGTGCCGGCAATGGTGCGCACGGCGCCTGCGCCCACCCCATGCGTGCGAATCGCTTCGATGGCCGCGCGGCGCAGCGATTTTTGCGTGGTCAGACCCAGATAATTATTGGAGCCCAGGTTGATGACGTCCTTTCCATCGAAATGGGCGACGGGCTTTTGCTCGCCTTCGAGCACACGCAGGCGGAAATGCAGGCCCTTGGCCTCGAGTTCAGCGAGTTGATCGTGCAGGTAGGAAAGTGGATTGGCGCTCATCGCGATTCGTATCCTTAACTAGATTAATTGGTTTCTAACGGCAAATCTGCCCACACCGGAGTTCTCGCGTAAGTTCGCACGCGTTGTGGCGCCGGCGGGACGCCGGCGCCACCTAAAAGATCCCCGCCAATCGCTACGATCATTAGCGGCCGACGACAATTTTATTGCACGCGCTCAAAAGTATAGCCCGAAGCATCGAGGGCGGCGGTCAGGTCCGCGACGTGCTCCGGCCCGCGTGTCTCCATGGTGATGTCGATGGCTGCATCTCCCAGCACCACGCCATAGTAGGCGCGATCGTACATGGTCTCCACAATGTTGGCCTTCTGTTCGGCGATCACTCCGGCCAGCTCTTGCAGAGCGCCGGGGCGGTCCGGCAAATGGATTCGCAGGCGAACCAGGCGGCCATCCTTGACAAGTCCTCGCCGAATAATCAGGGAGAGAAGAGAGACATCGATGTTGCCGGCGCTGACCAGGACGCCGAGTTTTTTTCCATGATTGGGGATTTTTTTGTTCAGGAGAGCTGCGGTCGCGGCTGCGCCCGCGCCTTCGGCCAGCATTTTTTCCTTTTCAAGCAATTGCAGAATGGCGCTGGCGATTTCTTCCTCGTCCACTGTGACGATTTCGTCCACGTATTTTTGCACCAGCGGAAAGGTCAGAGTGCCCGCCGAGCGCACGGCGATTCCATCGGCAATGCTTTTGCTGGCGGGCAGCGTGACGATTTTTTTATTTTCGATGGCCGCCTTCATCGAAGCGAGGTTCGAAGATTGCACGCCGAATACTTTGATATTCGGATTGGTCTCTTTTACGGCGCAGGCCACTCCGGCGATCAATCCGCCGCCACCGACGGGAATAACGACAGCGTCAAGGTCGCCATGCTGCTCCAGCATTTCCAGCCCGAGGGTCCCTTGGCCGGCGATCACCGACTCATCGTCGAATGGATGGATAAACGTAAGTCCAAATTGTTTGCAACGGCGAACTGCTTCCTCGCAGGCCTCCTCGTAATTCGCCCCGAACAGAATAACCTCCGCGCCGTAGCCGCGCGTGGCGGACACTTTTACCAACGGCGTTGTCAGCGGCATGCAAATCTGCGCCTTGATGCCGCGCTTGGTGGCGTGATAGGCCACCGCCTGGGCATGATTCCCGGCGGAAGCGGCAATCACACCGCGACGGCGCTCTTCCTCCGACAGCAGAAGAATTTTGTTCAGTGCGCCGCGTTCCTTGAATGCGCCGGTCAACTGCAAATTTTCCAGCTTCAGGAAAACCGTATTGCCCGTCTGCTGCGAAAATTTTTCGGAGTGCACGAAGGGCGTGACCACGATCGAGCCCCGAACGCGTTCCCGCGCATGCTTGATCGAATTGAGCGTCAGCATCGGAAAAATCCTGGAAATTTCATAATTTTGTAAGCAGCTCGGTCAAATTCGCGGCGCTCGCCCACTCTCCACCCGCAGCACGCCATGCCAAGAAACGCTATAGCATTACACAAGCGGCGGGCGAAGACCAACCGGTTCGCATGCGTAACGCTCCCGGAGAAAGCCTATTGTTTCCATGAGTTCGGCTTAGTAGGCTTTTGACAGGTATTCAAAATGTCTGGCATGCGGTTGCCGAGAGGCCTATTTTTCACGATTGCATTGGTGGCAATTGCGCAGTGCATCCATGATTTTCCGCTGCTGCCGGAGCGCATGGCGTCGCATTTTGGCGCTTCCGGATTGCCAAACGGGTGGATGACCAAATCGCAGTTTTTCATTGCCTATGCGTTGGTGCTCTTGCCCGCGCTTTTCGTGGAATTCTGGCTGCACCGCAAAATCGCAAAGACGCCGGAATCCAAACTCAATCTGCCAAACAAGAAATACTGGCTGGCCCCAGAGCGCCGCGCTGAAACCTTTGCCTATTTTGAAACTTTTTTTGCGTGGTACGGTTGCGCTTTTCTATTTGTCATGGCCTTCGCATTGGGCTTGGCTATGCGGGCGAATTTCGATATGCCGCCCCACCTTCCCACTGGCCCCATGGTAACCGTCCTATCTGGATTCGTCGTATTCAACGTCGTGGCGGTGATAGCGATGCTCCGCCGGTTTTCAACGCTGCGAGGGTGAGGCATACGCTGTAAAAAGCTTATTTCATGCCGCAACTTCGGACCGTTGGTAACGACGAACTCGAATTTTACTCTCCGATTTGAGCGCCTGTGCCAAGTCGTAGTTGGACTGCATTCGCAGCCAAGTCTGCGCGTTGCCGCCAAAAGCTTTGGCAAGGCGTATTGCCATTTCGGGACTGATCCCGGCGCGCTGGTTGACGAGATTATTCAGCGCCTGCCGGGAAACGCCGAGAATTTTGGCGCCCGAAGTTACGCTCAATCCAAGTGGATGAAGGCATTCCTCCCGCACGATCCGGCCCGGGTGGGGTGGGTTTTTCATGGGCATGGTTTTCTTCCCTTCCTAGTGATAATCAACCAATTCAACCTCAAAAGCGTCTCCGTTTTCAAAGCGAAAAATAATTCTCCAATTTGCGCGAACAGTAACAGCCCAGAACCCCTTGCGATCGCCTTTCAGTTGATGCAGGCGATAACCAGGAATATCGAGAGCCTGAGGCGAGTCCGCAGCGTCCAGGGTGGACAATATATTTTCGATTCGGCGAATAAGATCCGCTGCGATCTGGCTGCGGTCATTACGCTCGAAAAGCCTTTTCGGGCCCCTGTGCTTGAAGCCCAGGATCATTTCCAAGAGATTGTACAGTGACAAGTGTCTATAGTCAACTCGAAATTTCCTGCATTGGCGCAATCAACCGATGCCTCATTGATCTGGCGCGCCAAGCTCGCTTTGGATACAATCGCGCCCGTCCCGGATGCCCCGGCATTCGCGTCCTGTGACGGGAGTTTCGATTGAGCTTCGGCCAGCGCTTCCAGGAAATTCGCGAGGGGTTCGAGCCTGCGTTTTGGGTTGCGAATGTCAGCGAAATTTTCGAGCGGCTGGCTTACTACGGCGCGTTTTCCTCGCTGGCCAACTACCTGCACGAATCGCTGAATATTCCCACGGAGCAAACCGGCTCGCTGGCCGGACTGTTCGGCGGAATGGTCTGGTTCCTGGCGATCTTGGGAGGAGCGGTGGCGGACCGGCTGGGCTTTCGTCGCGCGCTCTCACTTGCATACTTGATCCTGGCTTGCGCGTATTTTCTGCTTGGTTCGCTGGGAGCGGCGTGGATGGCGCCGGTGCGCAGCTCGGTACCGCTGCTGGGACTGGTAGCATTTGTACTGGTGCTACCGGCGCTTGGCATCTCGATGGTGAAGCCTTGCGTTGTGGGAACGATCGCGCGGGCCTCGCGCGAAAATGTGCGCTCGATCGGCTATTCCATCTACTACACGCTGGTGAATATCGGCGGAGCGGCGGGCCCATACATCGCGTCGTGGGCGCACCGGCATCTGGGAGTTGAGAATGTTTTTCGCGTTTCCGCGCTAAGCGTTCTGCTGATGTTTTTCGGTGTGCTCCTATTTTTCAGGGAGCCGCGAAGTTCCGGCGAAATACAAACGGCCAGCCTGGCGGAGACGGCGCGAAATTTATTTACAGTGCTGATGAATCCCCGCTTCATGATTTTTCTGCTGATTTTTTCCGGCTACTGGATCGTCTTCTGGCAGCAGTACATTGTGTTGCCGATCTATATCCACGCGTACATCGATCCACATGCCGACGTGGAATTAATTTTGATCACCGACGCCGCAACCGTGATCTGCCTGCAGTTTCTGGTCACCTACCTGACGCAAAAAATTCCTGCCTTCCGGGCCATCACCATCGGGACACTCATCTCCGCGCTAAGCTGGCTCATCGTCGCTTCACATCCCGCCGTTTGGGCGGTTGTCCTGTCCATATTCGTGCTGGCGCTCGGAGAGATTGTCCTTTCGCCGCGCTACTACGAGTATGTTTCGCGACTGGCCCCGGCGGGCCAGCAAGGAACTTACATGGGTTTTGCGTTCATGCCCATTGGGATTGGATCGCTGGTGGGAGGCTGGCTGGGCGGCAGGCTGATGCATCACTTCGGCGAAGTCGCGCAGCGCCCCGCGCAAGTCTGGTGGGCCATCAGCGGAATCGGAATTGGCACGACGATGCTGATGTGGGTATATCATTTCGTGGTGAAGACCGATTTGCCTGCCGCGAAAACCTAAATCATCACTGCACCATTTTTGTCATTCCGAGCGAAGCGAGGAATCTCTCTGTTGGTTCTTCCTCGTGAGCAAGACCTTCAGAGAGATTCCTCGCTTCGCTCGGAATGACAAAAAGTTTATTCCTCCGACGTGCACGACGGATGTGCTACGAAAGAATTTCCGCTGCCAGCGAAACGACCTGCTCAGCTATGGCGAGACTTGAAGTGAGGCCTGGAGACTCGATGCCAATTAATTGAATTGCATGGGGCACATTCGCGTCGCGTTCAATTACAAAATCGGCGATGCCTGCGTGCCCGGGCGGCACGAGCTTGGCGCGAATCCCCGAGTAGGCCAGCTGCAAGTCGGCTGCTTCGATTTCCGGCAGGAGGGATTTTGCGCGGCGCACGAATTCCTCGACGGGCAGGCGGTTTCGTTCGTAGTCATTTTTCTCCTCCACGTAATCGGCCGTGGGGCCGACGAGAACGGTGCCCCAAAGCGTGCGCGTCAAGTGAACGCCGAGGCTTAAGCCGTCCGCGTGGGGAAGCGGGTAAACCAGATTGTTGATAAGGTGCGATTTGGCGCGCACCAGTTCGCAATATTCACCGCGCACGGGATAGATGCGATGCTCGTAATTTCCCAGCATGGTGGCGATCTCATCGGCGTATAGCCCGGCGCAATTAATCACGCAGCGCGCTTCGATGGTTTCCTCGGAGCGCTGCGCGGCATCCTCATCGTCTCCCTCGACAAGGGTTACGGCCACGGAATCCGCGCGCGGGTCGAGGCGCACAACGCGGGCGCGCGTCAGCAGGCTCGCTCCCTGCTCCGTGGCCATGCGCGCCAGCGTTTTGATCAGGTCTTCTGCGGAGATGATGCTGGTCGATGGCACTTCCAGCGCGACAGCGGCATCGATGTGAGGCTCGCGGGCGCGTACGGCCGCGCGGTCCACCATGCGCAATCCCACAACGCCGTTGGCGCGGCCGTTTTCGGCCAGGCGCTCCAGCTCTGCTTGTTGCCTGGCGTCGTGAGCCACAACAAGCTTGCCACAATTGCGGTGCGGCACGTTGTGCGCGGCGCAGAATTCGTGCAACATGCGATTGCCCGCCACGCACAAACGCGCTTTCAGCGATCCCTGCGGATAGTAGATGCCCGAATGAATTACGCCGCTGTTACGCGTGCTGGCGCCCATGCCGAACTTGGGCATTTGCTCGACCAGAAAAACGTCGCTCCAACGCCGCGAAACCGCGCGCGCCACGGCACACCCCACCACGCCGCCGCCGATGATCACAATATTTGCCCGATCCACGGCAGACAGGATACTGGATGTTGGAGGTTGGGGGCAAAGAGGCAGGAAGCGAGGAAGCAGGAGACAAGGAAGCTGTGGGCTGGCAAAACTTGCGCGCACTAGAAATTTGCAATCTCAAATTTGAAATTTGGGATTTGAAAGCGAACGGCATTCACTTCCTGATGCGCCGATCATCCGCCCGGAAACGTCTTCGCGCATTTTCGGTTTGAATCGCGCTTGCCAGGGTGTAGATATATTCCTTGCCTGCATACTCATTCAAACGATCGAAAATCACGGGAGGATTGCGATGACTCGGAAATCTTGGCGGAGCGGCGCTCTTGCGTTTGCGGCGATTGTTTTACTGGCGGGAAATTTTGTTGTGTCGCACGCTCAGGAAACACGGCCTGAAGCGCCGCACTTTGACGCTTCGCGCATTACCATGCAGCCGCCGCCCGCGGAGGGTGTGGCTGTGCGCGCCGGGCGCCTGTTTGATCCGCGCACGGGAGCGAACCTGGCGAACCAAGTCATCTTGATTCAAGGCGATCGCATTACGGACGTGGGCCCGGCGGACCGCGTGAAGATTCCCGCGGGCGCGCGCGTGATTGACCTAAGCAACGCGACCGTGCTGCCCGGCCTCATCGACCGGCACGTGCACCTGATGCAGAACCAGGAGCCCAATGACGCGCGCGCGCTGATCGTGGGGCAGCATTACGCGCTGGCGGATTTGTACGCCGGATTCACAACCGTGCAGGACCTGAACTCACCCTTCACGTACGCAACCGTCGAATTGCGCGACGCCATCAACAAAGGAGAAATCGTGGGCCCAAGAATGCAAGTTACTGGACCTGGACTCACTCCACGTGGCGCGACTTACTATGCGGCTCCGTCCGAGCCGGGTCCATTTGGCGTAATCCCCGGCATGCCCGTGTGGCAAAACTCGCAGAATGTAAATTCACCATGGCTGGCCCGGGCCGCCGTTCGCGAACATTCGCATTACGGGACCGACTGGATCAAGATCTATGAAACGGAAGATTACGAAGGCAGCGGGTATCCGCAACCCTCGGGCGCGGGGGCGTTCATGCCGGACGGCAAGATGATTTTGGTTCCGTCCATAACGCTTGAGGAAAACCAGGCCATCGTGGACGAGGCGCACCGCCGAGGATTGAAAGTGGCCTGCCACGCCTATGGCGGCGAAGGATTGCGCACCTGCCTGCAGGCTGGCGTTGACATGCCCATTCACGTGATCGTCGGCGTGACTGGCGCGCCCGGGCTGGATGATGAGACCATTCGCCTGTTCAAGGTGCCGCTGGCGGACGGAACTTTGCGCCCGGTGAATCAGACGCTGTGGGACTTGGCTGGGCCTTTGGATCAGGCGGACATGAAGGTCAGCGGTGGGAAGACCTCGCGCTTTCGCCTGACGGAGTCGAGTTTCAAGCGCCTGGTGGCCGCGGGCGTGACGCAAACTTTCGGCAGCGGAGTGTACCTCGCAGGGCATGGGGTGCAGGCTTACCAATTCGCCATCTACGTGAAGTGGGGATTGTCGCCTGCGCAGGCGCTGCGGATGGCCACCAGCGACGCCACCGTTGGCCTCAACTACGATCTAGGAAAACAAATCGGCTACGTCGAAAAGGGCAGGTTTGCAGACCTCGTGGCCGTATCCGGCAATCCGCTCGAGGACATCACCGAGATGGAACGCGTGAAATTTGTGATGAAGGGCGGCGCCGTGATTCGCGATGATTTGAAGTAGCTGCCAAGTGGCGCGGGCTTCAGCCTGCGCGGGCTTGTCCTTGCAAGGACTAAAACCTGCAGGCTGAAGCCCGCGCTACTTAAACCTGCATCCATCAAAAATGAAACGGGCGCGGCCTGAATGGAAGGCTGCCGCGCCCGTTTTTTTGTTTTCAACCGTCATCCTCGAAGTGCGAGGAAGATGACCTTTGATTTTTTCGAGTCAGCGGCCGGTGCGATGGAATTTTCTCCGTCGCACCGGCCTAACCCGCTAGAAGGTAAGTTTCAATCCAACTTGCATGACCCGCTGGCTACCCGAGCCGATGAGCGGATTGCCGGCCGCAAAGTCCGGCGTCAGGAAAGAAGCTCCGAACGCGGTGTTGGGGCCGGGTGAATTGCCAGTGTTGACGGAGCTGGATGCTCCGGAAGGATTGGCGGCGACTGGGTGATTGAGGACGTTGAAGATTTCCCAACGCGCCTGAATTCCAAAGCGCTCCCGGAATGTGAAGTTCTTGAAAATGGAAATGTCCCAATCCTTGAACCCGGAGTCGCGGAGGACGTTCCGGCCCATGTTGCCGAAAGTTCCATACGTCGAAGGAACGATATAGGAATTCCCATTCGTGGAAACGTAGCATCCGCCGTTAGCAAGTGTGCTGCCCACTGCACCACCCCCGGGCAATGTCCCAACAGCGGGGGCGGCATGTGCCAAACAGCCAGCAATAGCAGCCGATGTGAAAGAGCCAGAGGATGGGAAGAAACCGTATACTGATGAGTAACCGCAGACCACGTCAGGAGTGCCTGAGGTTGAGTTGGCGTCAAATGGAAGTGGATTACCATTGGGAAGCTTTTGGGCATTGCACTCCGGAATGCTGTTCTTTCCAGACGGAAAATTCGAAGGACTGCCGAAGATATTCCAGCGGTCGGTGTTTTCACCGGTCCCGCTGAAATTGTCGCCAGCATCGTAGGTTTGCCATGGTTGGGCGGTGGCATAGGTGACGATTGTGTTGATCTGCCAGCCTTCCAGCAACTGTCCGTAGCCCTTGACACCCGGAATGTTGTAGGTCACGGAAGCGGTCAGGCGGTGACGAACGTCGAAATCGCTACTGGCGTAGTCCTGCGCTATATTGTTGCTATTCTCAGGGTTTAAGCCAAAACGATTCAGCGAACCGTTATCCAGCCCGTGACCGTAGGTGTAGCCGACGTTGAACAGCAAGCCGTGCGACATGCGCTTCGTCAAGCTCACTTGCAGGCTGTTGTAATTGGAGTAGTCTTCGTTTCCAACCTGGTAGATGTATCCCAAGTACGGGAACTTGTTAAAGTACGGTCGGGCTTCCTGAACGGGGGAACCCTTACCAAGGTTTCCACCGCATGAGTCAGCTGTCTGCGCCAGGGTTAGGGAATTCAAACAATACGCTGCGCCCTGTGGCGCCTGATTGATGTCTGTAAAGCTCAGGAGCCTATAACCGTGGTTGCCAACGTATTCCACTTCAAGAGAAAAATTGTTGCCGAAGGCGTGTGTAATGCCGAGGTTATAGTTAATTACAAAAGGCACCTTTAGATTCGGGTTCACAGACATTAGGTCGCAAGGAGCCGGGCGTCCCGCCACGCCGTCGCCACACTTCGGGCCGCCCGATGCTGCGGGAAGAACTGATGTCTGCCCCGAACCACAAGCCGCCGTATATGCCGGGCTAGTTGTTGGAACAGATGGATCCCAACAAAGCTGGCTGGCATTAAAGCCGGCCGAGCCGAGATTGTTTGTCCCCCCTCCAGAGGACGGGCAAAGAATTGATGGAATTAGGTTTAGCGGTGCAGCTGAAATCCCGCAAGAGAGCGTTGCACCGGTCGGAATAGCATTAATGGCGGTGGAACCGTCACCCTGCATGTTGAATTGACCCTCGAACGTCTCGAGGTTCCAAGTCTCATGAATGAGGCCGACGCCAAGCCGGACGACCGTGGTTCCGGTACCCATCACATCCCAAGCCATACCGATGCGCGGCTCGAAATCGAAGGGATCGGCTTTCCAGATAGTGTTGTACCCGGGCTGACCTTGCTGAACCATGCCGGTCGGCGATGCAGGATCGAAGTTGCCAATGTTGTTAAAAGCGTCCTTCATTGGCGTAATAAAGTTATAGCGTAGCCCCGCGTTGATAATGAGTCGCGGGGTAATGCGCCAGTCATCTTGGACAAACATCGCGTAATTGTAGGAGATCAACTTGGAAAGGGGCTGGCCGGAGAGCAGCGTGGCAGCCACACCACCCGGCGGAGGTGAAGGAGTTCCCGCGAAGAAATCTTCAAGGGGTGTGGAACCCGAGAAAGCCCCGTTGCCGTAGAAGTTGAACCTGCCGCGACCGTTATTGAAGACTGCCGCGTCGGCTTCCAGGTGCGTAAATTCACCGCCGATTTTGATGGAATGCTTCCCGCTGAGGACAGAAACCGAGTCCTGGAGATCCCAATATGGGTTCGGAGTAAAGTATTGGGGGCGGTTGAACGCCGTCCCCACAACGGGTGTGCCGCCATTGCCAAAGCCGTTGATGACAATGCTCGGAAGGCCGCCGGCAAGGGGATTGGTTACGCCCGTATTGATTCCATAGGCGCTGTTCGCTGTCGCGCCGACGTCGATGTTAACAAAGTCAAACGTAGTTCGGTCATAGCCGAAGCGCATCTCGTTTACCACGGTGGAATTGGGGGTGTAGACCCAACTCGAGGTAATCGTCATTACCCGAATGGGAGCATTGTCCGTGGCATTTTGCGAGACGAAGGCGTGATCCTCGCCTGTCGAATTGTAGTGGCCGTAGAAGAACATGCCGTTGAAGGAGTTCTTGTCATTGGCATGGTAATCGAGCTTCCCGACTCCGTTGTCGCTGGTGTTGATTGTCGGGAATGTGCTGACGAAGCTGTTCGATGCCCCAACATTCGGGAACAACTGGCTGCCATTGTCAATCCCATTGCAGACCACGGGTGTTCCTGTTGGGTTGCATCCTGCCAATTTCGCGCTGACACTGCTTACCGGCACCCCCTTACCCTGGAGTGCAGTGATGGCATCGACCATGCTTCCGGCTGCATTGCCCCCCTGAGTCAAGAGGGCTGGAACCTGAATTCCTCCTACGAAGCCGATGAAGGACCGCAAACCCTCGTAACCGCCAAAAAAGAAGAGTTTGTCCTTAACAATCGGCCCGCCCGCGACGCCGCCAAATTGCTTCAACTGCGCGCCCGTCTGTGGGCAAACCCCACCAACTTGCAGCGCCGGCGGGCAACCCGCTGGATTCGCGATGTTGAAATAATTCCTCGCGTCCCAGTTTTGATATCGGCCGAATGCGTAGGCGTCCCCGTGAAGCGTGTTCGTTCCGGACTTGATACCCACGTTCACGATCGCGCCGGATTTCCAGCCGTATTCCGCCTTGGGGTTTTCCTGCAGGTTGAATTCCTGAATGGCATCCACGGGCAAAATCACCGCGCCGTCGGTAAATGGACTGGGCATGTTGATCACTGGGCGGGCGTCAAAGGGGTTAGAGTTAATGATACCTTCGATGAGCCAGACGGACTCGTCGGGGCGGGCGCCGTTGGCGCTCTGGGTCCAGGGGCCGCCGCCGGGCTGCAGCATTACGCCGGGTCGCAGGCCGAGCAGGTTCTGGTAGTCGCGTCCATTAAGGGGAAGATCAATAATGTCTGCGTTCTCAAGCGTGCTGGTTAAGCTGGCGTTGGTTGTTTCTACCAGGGGGACCGCTTCGGTGACAGTTACAGTCTGGTTTTGCTCGCCCGGTTGAACGACCAGGTCCACGCGAACTTCGTGACCGACCTCGAT
>Ga0182024_10007815_pt1 | contig 22911 bp, 16 predicted proteins | sample P32metaG_FD_120480 | JGI IMG/M metagenome (GOLD analysis project Ga0182024, IMG submission 120480) | Permafrost microbial communities from Stordalen Mire, Sweden - P3-2 metaG (Illumina Assembly) | ecosystem: Environmental > Terrestrial > Soil > Wetlands > Permafrost | place: Sweden: Stordalen... | reverse complement strand
GTCTTCACGTCCGGCCTCCCTTCATCTCGTCGCACCCGGTAATCCCGTCCGGCGTCAGCCGCCCCACGATCCTGTCTTCACGTCCGGCCTCCCTTCATCTCGTCGCACCCGGTAATCCCGTCCCGTCCGCATGTCCGGCGTCAGCCGCCCCACGACCCTGTCCTCACGTCGTGACCTCCCTTCCTTCCCGACAGCCGACTGGTCCTCTGGCCATCTGCATGTTGCGAATTACAATTTTCAATGTGCATGTTCTCCAACATCGGACCAGTACGCAGCTAATTTGCATAGGTTGTGACACGAAGTAACTGTTCGGTCGCTAGACTGTGTCTTACCTAGTCTATTTACGGTGAGTAACGAGGTCTTGACAAAAAGCGCACAGAGCCTGTCACAATGGGAGGCAACGCCCCTGAAATCAGTCATCCGTTGCTTTGCTAGGACCCCCGCCAGCTCGTCACGGAGGAGTTCATGAGCCTCGCCCAGTGTAACCGCGCTATGGGCCCTGCTCTGGCTGTCCGCTCGTGGCCAGTCTGGCGCGTAGATCCCCGCTGGCTGGTTGTGTTCATCGTCTCGGTCGTTGTCATTGACGGAGGCGCGATCGGCGCGAGCGCCTCGATGACCGTCGTTCGGCCCGGCCAGCTGTTGCTGTTCGGACTCCTGCTGGCCAGCAGCCTCCTCACGGTGGAAATGACCCGCCGGGCAGGTGAGAACGCCGGCTTCATCCTGGACGTGTACGCCGTCTGGGAACTGCCTGTTGCGATCCTGCTGCCGCCGGTCTACGCGCTGGTCGTGCCGATACCGCGGTTCGTCATGATGCAGTGGCGCGGCCGGAAGATACCGGTCTACCGGCGAGTGTTCTCGGCGGCTGCCATCGGATTGTCCTACGGCGGCGCCTCCATGGTCTTCCACGCCGCCAACGGAGGCATACTCAGCCACATCAGCAGGCCTGACGCCCGCATGGCGGCCTGGATACTGACAGTGGCGGCCTGTGCGGTGGTGCATTGGGCAATCAACCGCGGCCTCGTGCTGACCGCAATCAAGGCATCGGATCCGGCAGCCAGCGTGCGCGAGATGGCCCTGACGCGTGAGCCATTGCATAACGACGCTACCGAGTTGTGCGTCGCGGTCCTGGTAACGCTCTGCGTAGCGAGTAGCCCGCTTACCATCGCCTTCGCCCTGCCCTTCGTCACTCTGCTGCAGCGCTCCCAACGCCATGCACAGCTCCTCAACGACGCCCGGTTTGACACCAAGACCGGGCTGCTTAACGCCGGCACCTGGGAACGGGAGGCCGGCGCTGAAATCACCCGGGCCGGCCGCACCCGCACCTCGCTGGCGGTGGCCTTGATAGACGTCGACAACTTCAAGGTCATCAACGACACGTACGGCCATCTGGCAGGCGACAAGGCACTGAAGGAACTTAGCCGCACAATCCAGATTTTCCTGCGCGAATACGACCTTGTCGGCCGCTTCGGCGGCGAAGAATTCGCGCTCCTGCTCCCGCAGACCGATGAGGACGACGCGCGCCGGGTGGCTGAGCGCATGCGCGCGCACATCGCCGAGATGCCCTTCGACGTAGGCGACAGGGCAGGCTCCGTGATCATCAGGCTCACCGTCTCCATCGGGGTCGCGGCACTGGGCACTACCGGAAGTCAGCTAACCGAACTGCTGGCAACGGCCGACGCCGCCCTCTACCGTGCCAAGCATGCCGGACGCAATCAGGTGTGGGTGACCACCGATACCGCGACTTCCTGTGCCTACGTAGATTCTCCCGGCTAAGACGCCGCCTCGGGGCTCAGTCAGCAAGGCAGGCCGACCGTATCCGGCATCCGGCTAAGTCTGGTCATATAGGCACATGACGCAAACGCGGCATCGTGGCCGGTGGACCCTGGATGACCGCGTCGCCTCGGCCTGGCACTACCTGCCGGTGGAGGTGCCATCGGGAGCCTGCGGGCTTCGCGTCGAGCTCGAATACGAGCGGTCCGGTGCCGTGCTGGATCTCGGCTGCATCGGCCCGGGCGGATTCCGCGGCTGGTCAGGAGGAGCCCGGCGGGCGTTCGTCATCACCGCAGATGCGGCGACGCCCGGGTACCTGCCCGGTGAGCTAGAGGCGGGCACCTGGCAGGTGATCGTCGGCCTGCACCGGCTGCCGCCGGACGGCGCCCGGTACAGCTTGTCGGCCGAGGTCACCAGCCGCCCAGGCGGGCTGCGGCCCGATCCCGTACCCGGGCCGCCGCCGCCGCTGGCGGACCGTCCGCCCCGCCGCGAGCTGCCGGCCAGCGACGGGCGCCGCTGGCTAGCGGGCGACCTGCACATCCACACGATGCACTCGGACGGCGCGCTTTCGGTCGGCGGAGTTGCCCGCCTCATCGCCGAGCGCGGCCTCGACTTCGCTGCGATCACCGATCACAACACGGTCAGCCACCACGCAGAGCTTCCGGCCGCTGCCGCGCGGTATGGCATCACGCTGGTGCCGGGCCAGGAAGTGACAACGGAAGCCGGTCACGCGGGCGTGCTCGGCGATGTCGGCTGGATCGACTTCCGCACGCCCGCCGACGACTGGCTGACCACAGCGCAGCAGCGTGGCGGGCTGATGTCGATCAATCACCCGTTCGGCGGGCACGTGAGCTGGGCTATCCCGATGAAGCGCCGGCCTCCGCTGCTCGAGGTCTGGCACTGTAGCTGGCTCGACCTGCGCTGGACCGTGCCGCTCGCCTGGTGGCTTGCCTGGGATCCCGGCGCGATCCCGGTCGGTGGGAGCGACTGGCACCGGCCAGGCGACGATGCCCTGCCGGGATCGCCGACCACCTGGGTGGAGTGCACGGGCGACAGCCCGCAGGATGTGCTGGACGGCCTGCGGGCCGGCCGGACGGCTGTCTCTGCCAGCCAGCAGGGCCCGGTCCTGCTCCGGCGGGACGGAGAGCTTGTCGCTGCCGGGGCGAAAGGTATGATCCTTGCCGGGCCGGCGGGCCCGGTCGCCCGTATCCGCGGTGAGCTGGCGATACTTCCTGGCAGCCCCGGCTACCACCGGCTGGTCGACGCCACCGGGGCCACGCGTGCGCTGACCCTGTAGCCCGCCGGGCCAGGTCCGCGAGCTACTGCTCAGTGCTAGCTCCTGCTCAGGGAAAGCTACTGCTCAGTGATGCGGAAGACCGGGTAGCCAGGAGCGATGGCGAGCAGCTTCTCATCAGGGGCATCGGGCCCGACTCCGTCGAAGAACACGCCGACCTCGAACTTCCAACGCTTCAGGTAGGCCCGCAGCACGTCCGGCTTCTGCTCGTCGGGAAGCTCCGTTGCGGTGAACTTCTCCACCCGGCGGCCGACCCGCAGCTCGCCGCCGCCGGCTACCCGCATGTTCCGCACCCACTGCGTGTGCCCGCGCGGCGCGACCAGATACCTCTTGCCGTCATGAGTGAGCGGGTTGACCGGGGTGGTGCGCCACTCGCCGCTGGTGCGGCCGCGCACGGCCAGGACGCGGCTGCCCCAGATGCTGACCCCGTGCCGAGTCAGGCTCTCGACGCTCTTGTTGAACATGCGAGTCATCGCACCTGTCGCCGGGATGTTGCGGGGTGCAGAGTCAGCGGTCATCGAATGCTCCTAGGGTGCTCCTGGCCCGGCGGCCCGGGCGCTTACAATGGAGAGCATTGCTCTCTACTAGGAACAGTGCACCACGCAACCCCAACCAATGTCAAGAGCACCGCTCTCATTCTTGATCAGTAGTCTAGTTTCTGGCAGGCTAGGCCGCATGAGTGCTAGCCGCACGGCGCGTGAACGGGCAAGGGCCGAACTCACCCGCGAGATCAAGGAGGAGGCGCGGCGCCAGGTCGCCGCGGAAGGCGCGCAGGGCCTCTCCCTGCGTGCGGTGGCACGGCAGCTCGGCATGGTCTCCTCGGCCGTCTACCGCTACTACCCGAGCCGGGACAGCCTGCTCACCGCGCTGATCATCGATGCCTACGACTCACTGGGCGCGGCGGCGGAGCGGGCCGCGGCCGCGCTTCCCGAGGCTGACCTGCGCGGACGCTGGCGCGCGGTCTGCGCCGCCGTGCGGGCATGGGCACTGGCGCACCCGCACGAGTACGCGCTGATCTATGGCTCGCCGGTGCCCGGATACGAGGCGCCGCAGGAGACCATCGGGCCGGCCGAACGGGTCGCGATGGTAATCGGCAGCTTGCTCGCCGGGGCGTGGGCCGGATCGCCTGCCATGACCGCCGGACAGCGGCTTGCCCTGGTGCTGGAGCCCGTGCTTGCCAGGCAGGCCACTGACCTCGCGGCGGCCATCGCGCCCGGCGTCCCCGGAATCGTCATGGTGCGGGGGGTGATCGCCTGGACGCAGCTGTTCGGCATGGTCAGCTTCGAGCTCTTCGGGCAGCTGGTCGGCAGCGTCGATCCCAGCGATGCTTTCTTCGCCGCGGCCGTGGAGCAGATGGCCGACTTCGTCGGCATCCCGGCAGGCTAGCCGGTGATCGCGGCGTGATACAGCGCAGCCCCGCCGGCCAAGGGCGGCGGCGCAGGAGCCGACTGGCAGCTGTTATTGCGCCCAGCTAATGCCGGCCGCGTCCACCGCCACGCGAAGCCCGCGGGTCGCGCCCGGCGGCACCGGCGGCAGGATCAGGCAGTGGCAGCCGACGCAGATCGAGCCGGAGTCAGCCAGCCGGTTGTTGCCGACCATCAGCGTCCGCTCCGGCGGGACGCCGAGCCGCTCGCAGGCAGTGAGAAACGGCTCCGGCGCCGGCTTGGCGACGCCAAGGTCGCAGGAGAGCACGAAGACCGAGACGAAGGCGTCCAGGCCAGTCGCGGCATAGCCGGCGTCGATGCTCCAGCCAGTGTTGCTGACGATCGCGACCGGGATCCCGGCTCCGCTGAACGCCTTCAGGGTCGCCGCCGTGTCCGGGTACGGCACCATCGTCAGCGGGTTAGTCTTCCACTCGTCGTACATCGCCTCGGCAAGGCCCGATGCGATGAGCTCGAAGGGCGCGTACGCGGCCACGTAGGCCGCGCGATGATCGGCCCGCGACAGGTTACGGCGGCGTTTCTCCTCCTTGAGCGTGCGGCCGAGGTCCTTGGACCGGCGCCAGAACCGGGCGGCGTCCTCCTCCGATATCTCGACGCCTGACTGCGCCGCGAGAGCACGGACCGCGGCGACCGGGGACGTGCGGTGGGTCAGGGTCCCGCCGTTGTCGAACAGGACTGCGTCGTAGCGCATCATGTCTCCTCGTCTGTGGGTGAGGCAGGCGATGCCGGGCCGGTGCCTGACGGGCTTTCCGGTCGACCGCGATAACGGGCATAGGGCCGCTCATCCATAGAGACGGGCACCGATATGGAGGTAGTTGAGGACCAGCGCCGTCACGACAAGCGCGATCAGCACCGCGTAGCCCCAGATGTCGATCGCGGCGATCTGGTGCTGCTTCAGCGAGCCGCGCCGGCGGGCAGCCCCGAACCCTCGCGCGTCAGCGACCATGGCCATGGTTGTCGTGCCGCGCAGGGTGCCGACCAGCAGCGGCACCGTGATGAGCACGACGCAGCGCGACATGCGCCGGACGTAGTCCGGCCAGCGGGTCACCTGGTACCAGCGCGGCCGGGAGAGGTCATACCCGCGCAGTTCGACCGCCCGCAGCACCAAGGTGGTCCTGGAGACCATCTCGGGCAGGAACCGCAATGCCGCGGTGAGCGCGAACCCCACTTGCGGCGGCATCCGGAACCGCTCGAAGGCCCAGGTGAAGTCCGACACGTCGGTGGTCACCAGGATGAGCATCGAGGTGGAGACGGTGACCAGCACCCGCGCGGTCTGCTCAAGCCCGAAGATCAGGCCGTACGTCGTGAGGCCGGGAGAGCCAAGCCAGCTGATGGTCGGCGGGAACTGGTAAAGGAAATGGATCGGCGGACTGGGCAGGTAGTAGAGGCCCTGCGACCAGAATCCGCCGATCGCCGGGCCGATGACCATCACCGTCAGGACCCGGATCCGCTGGCTGGAGGGGCGCAGCCAGAACCACGGCAGAATGCTCAGGCCGAAGACGATGAGCATGAATTTCCAGCTCAGCAGGATGCTCAGTATCCCCATGGCTATCGGGTAGAGCACTTTCAGCCGCGGGTCGAGCCGGTGCAGGGGCGTGTCGCGCGCCTCGTAGGTGACCAGCTCACGGAGTCCGCCGAGCCCGACGAGCTTGACGAACGCGACCGGCAGGATGAGCGGCACCCCGAACACCAGCAGGTAGGACACGAGCGTGCGGACGAGCAGCGACGACATCATGGCGGCACCGCATCCAGCCGGGCACCCGGATGCGCGGCGGCCGAGCCACGCGGGTGCGTCCCGCCATGCGAGGGCACGGCGGCTGGCGCATGCGCCAGCACGGCGGCGGCCAGCGAATCCACGTCGAGCAGGACCTCGCCGGCCGCGGCGCCGAGCAGGCCGGCCTGCAGCCGGGCCAGCGGCGGCGCCAGCACGCCCCAGCGGGCCAGCTCGTCGCATTGCGCGAAGACCTGGCTGGCCGGCCCGTCCAGCCTGACCTTCCCGTCCCCGAGCAGGACGACTCGTGAGGCGCGGCTTGCCAGCCCGCGGATGTCATGGGTGACCGTGACCACGGTCAGCCCGGTGTGCGCCCTGATCGCCTCAAGCAGCCGGAGGAAGGCGCGCATGTGCTCGGCGTCCTGCCCGGTGGTCGGCTCGTCCAGGACAAGGACCCCGGGCGCGCCCACGAGCAGTGCGGCGAGCGCCAGGCGCTGCCTGCCGCCCTGGCTCAGCTCCCACGGGCTGGCCTGCTCCAGCCCGCGGAAGCCGAAGAACTCCACTGCCCCTTCGACGTCGAGCACCGGGTCGGCCGGCTGGGCACGGAACCGGCCGCCGAACTCCAGCTCCCTGATCACCGTGGTCTCGAAGAGCATCTCGTCGGCAGCCTGGAGCAGCAGGGCTACCTGCGCAGCGTGCTCGAATACCCGGCCCGGCCGCACCGGCTGGCCGCGGAAGCGCACCACCCCGCTACTCGGTTTCCCGAGCCCCACGGTCAGGCCGGTCAGCGTGGACTTGCCGGAGCCGTTAGCGCCGACCACCGCCACCCACTCGCCCGCATTCACCGCAAGGGTCACGTCATCGACCGCGCGGTTGCCGCCGAAGTCGACGCTGACGCCCTCCCAGGAGAGCACCGGCACGGCGGGGACGCCCGCGTACGCCCCGGCCGCCCGGGCCGCGGCAGCATCGCCGCGGGCCGCGCCGGAGCGGGCCAGCGCCGCCTCGAACCAGCTGCCGCGCAGGACGTCAAGGGCCTCGTCGACCGACAGCGGCACTCCCGCGGGGAATGCATCCGGCACCGCATGGGCCAGCCGGATGAGATCAGGAATGCCGACGCCGGCCTTTGCCCACGGCTGCTGGTCAGCCCAGGCGTCCCTGGGCGGCCGGTCCATGATGATCCGCCCGTCATCCATCAGCACGACCCGGTCGGCCCACGGCGCGACCTCGTCCACCCGGTGCTCGACCACGACCACGCCAGTGCCCTCATCACGGGCGAGCCGGCGCAGCGTGCCGAGTACCTCTTGCGCGCCGACCGGATCAAGATCGGAGAGCGGCTCGTCGAGCACCAGGATCCGGGGGCGCATGGCCAGCGTCGCGGCGATGGCGGTGCGCTGCTTCTGGCCGCCGGACAGCGTCGTCGTGGCTGACTGGCGCATCCCGGCCAGCCCGGTGACCTCCAGGCACCAGCTGACCCGCGCCGCGATCTCGGGCTGCGGCAGCGCGAGGTTCTCCGGCCCGAACGCGACCTCGGACTGCACGGTCTGGTTGATCAGCTGCAGGTTCGGGTTCTGGAAGACGAGCCCGACCAGCTGGGACGCCTCATACGGCTTCAGCCCGCTGAGCGGACGGCCGCCGAAGGTCACCTTCCCGCGCAGCTCACCGTGCACCCTGGACGGGATGAGGCCGGCCAGGGTCAGCGCCAGCGTCGATTTCCCGCACCCGGAAGCGCCCGTGACCAGCACGAGCTCGCCGGGCGCTACGGAGAAGTCGACATGCCGCAGCGCAGCCCGGGCTGTGCCGAGGTAGGCAAAGGAGACGTCCTCGGCACACAGCTCAGGAGCGGCGTTGATGACCTTGCCCCGTCCTGGCCGCGGGCCGATCGCGCGGCCCCCTGCCTGCGGCCAGCCACATGATCGCGGCCACCACGATGAGCAATCCGCCGGCGATGAGCGTGGTCGTCCCGTCGGAAATGATGAGGCGCGGATTGCCGAACAGCGGATCCTGGTCACCAGGCTGGTAGTGGCTGAGCACCATGAACAGCCCGTCGGCGAGCAAGAGCACCGCAAGGACGGCGAAGACCAGCGCGGCGCGCTTCATGCCTCGCCTCCCCCGGATGGCTCGCTGCCGGGCGGTGCGCCCGGCGAGAGCCGCAGGACAGGCGGCCGGCCCTCCTCGGGCTCTGCGAACGGATCTTGAACGGATCCTGCGCGGCTGGCGCCAAGCGAAGGCACCACGGACACCGCCACCCGCTGGGCCAGGATGGCGCTGATCGCCGCCTCGACGCCGTTGCCGACGGCGTTGGACCAGGTGTCCACCCACATCTGGTACCAGGTATAGAAGGTCGCATTCAGGTACGGGTCGAAGGTCCAGTCGGTCAGGAAGGAGTTCGGCCCGCCGCGCAGCGCACCGATGACTAGCCCGTCGAGCACCATGGACAGCCGGCTCGCGCCCGGGCCGAACACCCGCCCGCGCCTGGCCACGATGTAGACGTCGCAGAAGATTCCCTGGGTGAGCCCGTCCGTCCAGTCGAGCACCCCGTGCCCGCTGCCGAACAGAAGCTGGGCAAGCAGGAAGTTGACGAACACCATGGCGGTGACGCAGCCGGGCTTCCTGACCAGGGCGACGCCCACCATGAGCAGGAACATGTACGGCAGGTCGTGCAGCTGGAGCAGGTCCGATCCCGGAATGGGGGAAAGGACCGGCTTGATGAATTGATCACCAATGATGTTGTCGTACACCTCAAGCAGCACGCCGAGTGCCGCGACGATGAGGATGTCCTGGGTCGTCCAGCGCTGCCAGCGCTTCGAGCGCAGCGCCGCCCACAGCACAATGCCGATCCCGGCGATGCAGGCCGCCCAGATCAGCAGGTAGAAGAACAGGTTGGTACCGGGAGACAGCCTGATGGTCGTGTTGGACAGAACCATTGCGGTGCCCATGCATCCTCCCTACGCGCGCCGCCAGCAGGGCAGATCCCTTTCCCTGATGCGTCCCTCAGTCAGGAGCGGAGGCCGCGGGCCTACGCTGGCAACCGAGCGGGCGAACAGGCAGGAGGGATTTGCTGCGGACGACATGGGCATCATGGCCGCTGTTCCCATTGAAAGATGCGGCCTGATCGATGGGCAACACCGGAAAGCCGTTCTTCACGTGATGTTCACTCCGCGCACAGGTACCTGCTCCGGGGTGCCTGCCCGGTCCCTGTTCGCCAGGCCCGTGCCCACCGGGCGCTCACCAGGAGCCGGGTAGTTCCGCCCCGTACCAGGTCTCGATGATCCGGTGCGCGATCGATACCGGCGGCGGCAGCAGCAGCGCGCCCGATGCCACGCTGGCCCGCAGGTCCTCCCGGGAGTACCAGCTGGCCTCGGCGATCTCGTCCTCGTCGACCCGGATCTCCTGGCCGCCGGGAGCCTCGGCGCTGAAGCCGAGCATCAGGCTGTGCGGCATGGGCCATGGCTGGCTGGCGAGGTACCGGACCTGCACGACGCTGATGCCGGTCTCCTCCAGGACCTCGCGCGCGACAGCCTGCTCCGCGGACTCGCCTGGCTCAACGAAACCGGCCAGGATCGACACGCGCCGCTCCGGCCACCGGGAGTTCCGTGCCAGCAGGCAGCGGCCGGCCGGATCCGTCACCAGCATGATCACCGCAGGATCGAGCCGGGGGAAGTGCTCGCTGTTGTCGAGGGGGCAGTGCCGCGAATGTCCCGAGTTGGCCGGCTCGGTTACGGCGCCGCAGCGCGAGCAGTGCGTACTGACGGAGTGCCAGTTGGCCAGTGCGACCGCGTGCGTCATCAGGCCAGCGTCACGGTCGCCGAGGAGCTGGCCTGCCTCGCGCAGGCTGGCCGCCCGGACGGCCGGCCTGGCGCCTGATCCCGTCCCTGATCTTGCCGCCCGGCCCGTCCCCTCGTCCTCGGACGTGTCCGGCAGCGGGCCGAGAACGCCGAAATAGACCACGCCGCCCGGGTCCACGCCGAGCAGGAACCGCACGCCCTGCGGCGCCTCACGCGGCGGCACGAAGACCAGCCCGGCGCCCCCTTCGCCGAATCTCACCAGCGCACGGCCGTCCTCGTCGATGACCAGCACACGGGTATCCGGCCCGGCCCACGCGGCAGCCAGCCACGGGGCATCAGCGCGGCGCTCAGCCGCCCTGTCAACACCGCTGCGGGCCAGCGTGAGCCGACCGACGATTCCCAGGTCCGCCGCGGAGACACCGTGCCCGGCGTTCACCGTGTCGCCATGTCAGCGGGGATCGACGGGATAGCCGGCCACTGCCTGAGCGTGCCGGAGACTTGCGGCGCGTGCTGGCCGATGCAGCCATGAACATCCATGCAGACGGTCCGCCTTCTCACGCGACGATGATCAGACTCTAACGAGCAGCGCGGCGCAGAAAATCCGCAGGGAACCCGCACGAGCGAACCCAGCCCGTCGTCGGAGATGCCCCGGCGCAGGGGCCGACTCGATAGCCGTGGGTTAGCTTTCGCGCTTCAGCTTGCGCCAGCCGCCGGCGCGGTTGTTGGCAATGATGTGCCTGAACATGGCGGTAAGGGCGGGAGCATTGATGGTTTCGCCCTGGCGGACGGCCACCGTGCGGGCGGTCTTGTTCTCATGGCCGCCGGTGATGATCTTGTCGGGATCAGGCACGATCGCGCCGTCGTAGAGGAATACGTTGACGTGATCCCTGGCCGCCAGCAGCGCGCAGATGTTGCCCTGCAGGACGAAATACGGCTGGATGGTCCGCTTGATGGTCTCGGTGACCTCGGGATCTGCGGTGTGGACAAGATCCCGGACCTCACGGCAGATGGCCTGCTGCCAATCAGGCAGGGCATCGATGTAGGCGTCAACACGCGGGTCGGCGGCGTAGCTCATGACGGGGACCACCATATCCGTCGTCCCTGACCCGGCTGAGACCCGCCTATGTGAAGTTAATCGGGTTCTAGCGCGCTTACTCTCACCTTGACGGGCATCCAGGCGCCGCCCGTGCGACCCGGACCGGGACGGACCGGGCAGGACCGGGCATCGTTGCGGCAAAGGGCGAGCGCACGGGCGCGCCGGACATCAGCTTCCGCTGGTACACGTGGACACGGCCGCTGTCACCGCGGCACTATGCCGTCAGACGCCACTGAATACCGGATCCGGGTTGTTCGTGGTGTGCGCGGGGTTTGTGGTACCTGCGGTGACTGTGGTGAGCGTTCCGCCTGATGGATGGCTAGTTGGTCCGCGCCGGCGGAGCCTTTCTAGGCATCCATCAGGTGGAATGCCGTTCCGGCTCTGCCGGAATCGGACATGGGGTTAACGAGGGCGGAAAACAGTCAGAGTGGTGGCGTGCATTCCGGGGGCCGGGCAACGGCACAGCCGCGACGTCAGGCCGCGGCAACGTCCGCCAGAGCCAGCGAGCGCTTCGCGCAGCAGGTTCAGAACGCCGCGAGTTCCGCTAGCTGAGCACTTGCATGCCTCAGCCGCCAAGCCACCGGATCCTGACGCTCAGCGGTGTGCGGGCTTACCTGGCGAGCGGGATGTCCTCGATCAGCGCGGTCAGGCCGACCAGGTCGAGCAGGTCGGCCGGCCGCACGGTGGCGTCATCCCGGACGTAGTAGAACGCGGCCCGGACCTGCGCGACCGGCACCCCGGCGAGCGCCGCCCAGGCGATCCGGTAGGCCGCCAGCTGCACGGCGGCGGCCCGGCCCTCGGCGGCCGATCGCGGCTGCCGGCCGGTCTTCCAGTCCACCACGTCGAACCCGCCGTCCGGGGAGTCGGCGAACACGGCGTCAATACGGCCCCGCACCAGCCGGTCGCCGATTAGCGTCTCGAACGGCACCTCGACCTCCGACGGCCACCGGCCGGCCCACTCCCCGGCCCCGAACCGCTGCTGCAGCACCGTCAGATCCGGATCGGCCACCTCGCCCGGCTCATCGTCCGCAGCGCCGGGCAGGTCCCCTGGGTCGAGTAGCCGCTGCGGCCCGAAGCGCTCCTCCAGCCAGCGGTGGAACGCGGTGCCGCGGTGCGCGTGCGGTGCGGGCGGCCGCGGCATCGGCCGCCGCACCTGCTGGGCGAGCTCAGCCGGGTCCCGCGCGATGGTCACGAGCGAGGACACCGGAATGCGCTGCGGCAGCAAGACGGACGTGGCATGTTCGCCGCGGCGCTGTTCCCGCTCGGCAAGCAGCAGGCTGGTGTCCCTTGACCAGGCCGCGATGAGGGCCTGGTCGGCGTCGCCGGGCTCAGCGTGGCCCGCTACGGCACCCGCGCCAGCGGCCAGGACGGCCGCGGCGGGGATCGCGCCGCCCGCGACGGCGGTAGCGGCGCCCGCCGTAGCGCTGGCCGCGGTAGCGCTGGCCGCGGTGGAGGTGCCGGCGGCAGCGGCGGCGATGGCCGCTTCGACGAGCGCCCCCGCCTGGCGGACCGCCTCGTACCGCGCACCCGCGACGGTGACCGGCCAGGACGCCGCCTCGGGCTCGGCGAGCGCGGGATTCTCCGCGTCGGGCTCCGGCGGCGGCTGCCAGCACGCGACGGTGCCGGCGCCCGACTCGCACGCGGCACGGATTTCCGCCAGGAAGACGGACGGCCCGAGCGCTGACGTGCCGTTCCCCCACCAGTAACCGGTGCATGCCAGCCAGAACGCGGCCCGCGTCGCACCGACGTACGCCAGCCGGCGTTCCTCGGCCAGGCTGCGCTCCGAGCACGCGTCGGCGAAGTCAGCCAGCGACCCGGCGTCGAGGCCGGCCAGCCCGGGCAGGTCGGCCGTATCGCCCCGCAGCCCGAACGGGAGCAGCCGCGGATTCTCGGTCCACCGCGTCGTCACCCTGGGCCGGGCGGGGAACATGTGCGCCTGCGGCCCGTCAGCGAGCCCGGGAACGATGACGGCGGCCCACTGGAGTCCCTTGGCCGCGTGCACGGTCGCCAGCTTGACCGAGTCCGCCTCGCCGACCCGGCCTGCCTCCAGGCCGAATTCCTCATCTTCCGCAGCGGCCAGGTAGGCCAGGAACGCGCCCAGCGTGGCCGCCTCCTGGTCCCCGGCGAAGGCCGCCGCCGCGTCAGCGAACGCGTCCAGGTCGGCGTGCGCGGTCGCCGGGTCGGCGCCGGGCCGCGCGGAGACCTCGATGTCGAGCCCGAGCGCGCGCTCGACCTCACCGACCAGCTCGGGCAGCGGCCGGCCGGCGTGGGCGCGCAGCGCTCGCAGTTCCGCCGCCAGCAGGGCCAGCCGGCCGTAGCCAGTGGCGGAATAGGCGGCGGGCTCGCCGAGATCGTCCAGTGCCTCCACCAGGCTGCCGGGATCCGCGGTGAAATCGGTGACCGCCTGGCTCATCACATCAAGATCAGAAACGGGGCCCGCTGCCTCCTGCTTCCGCACGGCCCCGGTCGCCTGGCTGGTCAGCGCACGGGCCCGGCGGCCGAGCGCGACCAGGTCCCGCGGCCCGATCCGCCACCGCGGCCCCGTCAGCAGCCTGGCCAGCGCATCGGCAGCGGCCGGGTCATGCATGACCCGCAGCGTGGCGACGACGTCCTGAACCTCCGGCACGGTCAGCAGCCCGCCGAGCCCGACCACCTCAACCGGGATGCCGCGCGCCTCGATCGCGGTGCGCAGCGCGGGGAACTGCGCCCGCTTGCGGCACAGCACGGCGATGTCGGACGGGCGCACCGGATCCTCGCGTCCGCCGGGCCAGGGACTCCCGTCCGGCGCGGTGCCGGGTGGGAGCCTGAGCAGGCCGGCGATCTGGCCGGCCACCCAGGCTGCCTCATCCGCGGCGGTCTCCAGCAGCGCGCAGACCACCGCGCCGCGGCCCGCCCGCCCGGGCGGTGCGACCAGCCTGGGCATGCCGGGCGCGGCCGTGCGCAGGCCGGCCTGCAGTGCTGCAGCCGCATCCAGGACCCGCCCGGTATTGCGGAAGCTGGTGGACAGCAGCCGCACCGGAGCCGGGCCGCCGCCGCGGGGCGGGAAGTCCGCGGCGAACCGGAGCAGGTTGCCCGCGCTCGCGCCGCGCCAGCCGTAGATCGACTGACAGGGGTCGCCGACCGCGGTGACCGGGTGGCCGCCGCCGAACAGCGCGCGCAGCAGCACGAGCTGCGCGTGGCTGGTGTCCTGGTACTCGTCCAGCAGCACGACCTGGTAACGTGCCCGCTCGGCCGCGCCGACCTCCGGGTGCCGGGTGGCGATCCGCGCGGCCAGCGCCACCTGGTCGCCGTAGTCAATGACTTCCCTCGCTGCCTTTGCCGCGGCGTAGGCGGCTACCAGCGGAAGCAGCTGCTCACGGGTCCGCTGACAGCCGATGATCTTGCGGGCTAGCGCCGTGGGGCTGGGCAGCTCGCTGTAGCGGCGGGCCAGCCACTCGCCGGCCGAGCAGACGTCGTCAGGTCCGCGCAGATGCTCCGCGAGCTCACCGGACAGGTCGAGTACCGCGGCGGTGACCGACCCAGGGGTCCAGCTGACCGCGTCCATCGGCCCGTCGTAGGACGCGACCACCCTGGCGGCGAGCTGCCACGCGACGGCCGGGGTGATCAGGCGCAGCGACGGCTCCAGTGCCTCCCGTAGCGCGTGATCGGACACGAGCCGCCCCGCGTAGGCGTGATAGGTCGAGACGACCGGGTCACCGAGCAGGTCGTCGCCCGCCTGCGCGCCGGCGGTCCTGCTGGCCGCTATCTCACTCCCGCCCGGGCCAGCGCCGGCACCGCTGGCCGCGAGGCCAGTGCCACTACCAGCGAGGCCAGCGCTGCTACCGGCCAGGCCAGTGCCGCTACCGGCGAGACCAGCACGGCGCAGGCCGTCCAGCCTGACCCGGACCCGTTGCGCGAGCTCGGCGGCCGCCTTCCTGGTGAAGGTGAGGCCGAGTACTCGTTCCGGCCGGACCAGTCCGTTGGCCACCAGCCAGACCAGCCGGGCGGCCATCGTCTCGCTCTTGCCGGACCCCGCCCCGGCAATGACCGCCATCGGGCCTGGGGTCGCGGAGATCACGGCGGCTTGCTCGGCGGTCGGCTCGGCCACGCCGAGCAGGTGCGCGAGCTGCGCCGGGGCGTACCGGATGCCGGTCACGGGATCACCTGCCCGCCCCGCTCGTGCACCGGGCAGCAGGCCGCCACCGGGCAGGTCCGGCAGCCGGGATTCACCTTCGCCTCGAAGACCGACCCGGACATTCCCGCCGCGACGGTCTCGACCAGCTCCCTCGCCCAGCCCGGGTCCGGATCCTGCCCGAGCGGCCGCTGCCGCTGCACCCTCGCCTGCGTCTTCAGGCCGGCCTTGCCGACCTGGACAAGCTCGGCGCCACCAGGCTCGGTCAGCCCGAGCGCCTCGAACGCGCCGAGCATGACCGCCAGCTGGTAGACGCCGAGCTGCGGATTCCTGTCCAGCTCGCCGTCGGCCGGCTTGGTCGTGCCGGTCTTGAGATCGACGATGATCGCGCTCCCGTCACTGTCCCGCTCCAGCCGGTCGACCCTGCCGGTGATCAGCACCCGGCCGACCCGCACGCGCAGTTCCCGCTCGACCGAGACAAGCTCCCGCGGGTTCGCCCGGTGCCAGTCCAGGAACTTGCGGACCATCCGCTCGGCCTGCTCCCGCTGCTTCGTGCTGTACCAGGCGCTGCCGAAGTCGAGGTGATGCCAGATCTCGTCGATGCGCTTGGTGATGTCCGCATCGTCGGCGCCGTCCGCGGCGAGCACCGCGGCGGCGTGGATCACCGTGCCGAGATGGCCGAGCACGCTGGGCGAGCCTGCTCCGGCTGCGGACTGGATCAGCCAGCGCAGCCCGCACTTGGTGAACGATTCCACCTGGGATGGTGATAGCCGCACCTCCCCGTCGGTCAGCGCGCCAGGGCCGGACAGCTCCGTTAGCGCGTACCACTGCCGCGGGCTTGCGCCGCGCACCCCGGCCGCGGCGAGCCGCGCTAGCTGGGCCGCCGCCGCCAGCCGCAGCTGCGGCTGGCCGGCCGGGTCGGCCACGGCGCGCCGCAGGTCCGCGGTGAGCGCGGGCAGCGACAGCCAGCCCCGGCCCGCGGCGGCTACGCGCTCGATCTCGATCTCATCGCTGGCCAGCTCGGCGAGGAACCTGGACGGCCGCTCCTCGCTGTCTTCCCCGCCGGCCGCCGTGACGACCAGCGCCCGGCGGGCCCTGGTGGCCGCCACGTAGAAGAGCCGGCGCTCCTCGGCCAGCAGCTTGGAGCTCAGCGCCGCCGCGGCCGCGTCGGCGGCGGCCGCGCGGTCCTGATCGCCTGCCACTGCATCGACAAGCTCGTCCATGCCGAGCAGCGAGCCGCGCATCCGCAGATCCGGCCAGGTGCCCTCCTGAACGCCGGCCACGATGACCAGGTCCCACTCCAGTCCCTTCGCACGATGCGCGGTGAGGACGGTGACGGCATCACCCTGCGGGCTGCGCTCGGCCAGTGTGTCGCCGGCGATTTCCTGGCCGGCCAGGCTGTCGAGGAAGAGCCGCGGCGAGCCGGGCGGCAGCCGGTCTCCGAATCTGCTGGCGGCGTCGAACAGCGCGGCGGCGGCGTCCAGGTCCGCGTCCGCCGCGGCCCCCGTGCTCCCGCCCGCGGCGCTGGCCGCCTGCCAGGCATCGGCCAGGCCCGACGCGCTCCACACTGCCCAGAGCACCTCATGCGCCGTCCCGGACGCCGCGGCCTGCCTGGCGATCCCAAGCAGCGCGGCGACCCGCCGCGCGGCGGCGATGGGCGAGGTGGGCGCCGGCCCGGTGGCGGGCCGTTCAACGTCGCCCGCGGCCGGCCCGCCGGGTGCCGCCGCTGCCTGCTCGCTGACGAGCTGCCGGGCCGGCCAGTTCGCCAGCGCCAGCTCGCGCGGATCGCGCAGCGCCGCCGCCATCGGATCGTCGCGGACCGGCTCGCCCGCGGCCTCGGCTGCGGTGCGCAGTGCGCGGCGCAGACGGCGCAGTCCGATGGCATCAGTGCCGCCGAGCGGGCCGGTAAGGAGCTCGGCCGCGGTCTCCTCATCCAGCGCGCCGGGCTGCAGGGCGCAGCTCAGCAAGGTCAGCAGCGGCCGGGTGCCCGGCTCGGCGGCGAGCGGGAGCTCGTCGCCGGCGACGGTCACCGGAACTCCCGCCGCGGCCAGGGCACGCTGCAGCAGCGGCACCTGCCGGGTCGCTGACCGCACGAGTACCGCCATCGATGACCAGCTCATGCCGTCCATCAGGCGGGCGCGGCGGAGGGTGTCGGCGATGACCGCGGCTTCCTGGGTCGCGCTGGCGGCGATCATCACCCGCACCGTGCCAGGATCGGCCCCGGCCAGGGTGGCCAGCTCACGATGTCCCCGTTCGGTATCCGGGGCCTTCGCGCCCAGCGCGGCTGGCAGCCGGCGCGCTACCCGGCGGGACGCGGCCAGCAGGACCGGGCCGCTGCGCCGGCAGGTGCGCAGGGCGATCACTTGCGCGGGCTGCCCGTCCGGCGTGCGGAAGCGATCGGGGAAGCGCATGATGGCGCGGGTGTCAGCGCCACGGAAGCCGTAGATGGACTGATCGGGGTCACCGACCACGATGAGCTCACGGCCGTCGCCGGCCAGCGCGTGCAAAAGCTCTTCCTGCGCCGGGTCGGTGTCCTGGTACTCGTCCACCAGGACGACGTCGTAGGCGCGCCGTTCCCGGTCTCTGACCGCGGCCCGGCCGAGGAGACGGCCGGCGATCCGGACGATCTCCGCGTAGTCGTAGGCGGGCACCGGGGCGAGATCGAAACGGGCGGCGTACCGGTCGAGGAATCCGCCTGCTGCTTCCCAGTCATCGCGGCCGCGCTGCCGGCCGAGCCTGGCCAGGCCGCGCCCGTCCAGGCCGCGCTCGGCCGCGCGGAGCAGGAAGTCACGCAGCTCCACGGCGAATCCCCTGGTGCCGAGCGCTGGCCGGAGCCGCTCGGGCCAGCGCGCCCCGCCGTCCGCGGCCTCCCCGTGCAGCAGGCGCCGTACTTCCAGCAGCTGCTCAGGGCCGGGCAGCAGCGTGGGCGGCTCATCGCCTGCCAGCACGAACTCCCTGCGCACCAGCGCGTAGGCGTAGCTGTGGAAGGTCAGGGCGAGCGGCTCCCTGGTGGTCCGCCCGAGCCGCAGGGTAATCCGCTCTCTGAGTTCCTGCGCTGCCTTACGGCTGAAGGTCAGCACGAGTACCCGGCCGGGATCGATGCCGCGGCGGGCGATCCGGTCGGCGACCGCAGCCACGATGGCGGTGGTCTTGCCGGTGCCCGGGCCGGCCAGCACGAGCAGAGGCCCGCCGGCATGGCTGACTACCCGGAGCTGATCTGCATCCAGCCGGGGCGGGCTGGCCGACGGCACGCCGCGGCGGACCAGCCGGTAGGCAGGCGGGTGCGTTTCCATGTCAGTAACGCATTCCAGCAGAGCCTGCCGACATCCGCCGGAGATTGGCGGAGGCGCGTCAGCTCACGCCATCCCAGCGGGCTTGGCGCGTCAGCTCACGCCATCCCAGCGAGCGCGCCGCATGTCCACCCGGCCGGGGCGGCCATCGGCTGTGAGCCGCATCGGCGTGCCCTCGCCGGAGTAGCTGCGCAGGGCGTCCCGCTCGTGGCCGGCCAGCAGCGATCCGTCCGCGTGGATGACCCGCCACCACGCCACCCCGCCGCCCCACAGCGCCATCACCCGGCCGACCTGCCGCGGGCCGCCGCGGCCCAGGTAGTCGGCGATATCGCCATAGGACATTACCCGGCCAGGCGGTATCGCCTCCACCAGGTCGAGCACGCGGCTGGCGAAGTAATCGGGCATCCCGCCCGGCGGTGTCCGCGCCCGGCCGCGCGCTGCCCGGTCCGCGTCAGGCCCGGCCCGCGTTCCGGGTCTCACCCGCCGTCTGCCTGCCCGGGCTGCGGCTGCGCTGGCGTTACATCTTCGCCGCTAGCCGCCATGCCGCGGTCCCAGGACCAGCCGTCTCCCGGCTGATCGCCGGGCGGCTCGGGCCGGCTGGGCCGGGCGCTGGCGGCCGGGGCAGCGTTGTCCGTAAGGCTGCCGTCCTGTCCGGCTCCATTCATGCTGACGGCGTCCGGCCCGGCACCGTACGGCCTGGAGGCGTCCGGCCCGGTGGCGTCCGGCCCGGCATCGTACGGCCTGGTCGCGTCCGGCCCGGTGACATCCGGCCCGGCATGGTACGGCCTGGTCGCGTCCGGTCTGGTGACATCCGACTCGGTGGCGTACGGCCCGGCACCGTCTGGTGCAGCCTCGTCTGGCGCGATGGCGTCCGGCCCGGCATCGTACGGCCTGGTCCCGTCCGGTCCGGTGACATCCGGCCCGGCATGGTACGGCCTGGTCCCGTCCGGCCCGGTGACATCCGGCCCGGTGGCGTACGGCCCGGCACCGTCTGGTGCAGCCTCGTCCGGCGCGATGGCGTCCGGCCCGGTGACGTACGGCTGGCCCACGGCTGATTGCGCCATGGCCAGCACCGGCCCGGCCCGGCCGGGCCCGGGTGCCCTGGCCAGGACGAGCCGACTGGCCGCGACCACGGTCAATGCCAGGCAGGCGGCGGCGAGCAGGCAGAAAAGCACGAGCTGCTCGAGTCCGCGTGCGCGGACCGGGGGCGGCGGAATCGCCGCCCGGCCGCCGCCGAAATGGGTGCTCGCGGCGATGCCGCGTCCGGCTGGCACGTACTTGGCCAGACGGGTCGCCGCCGTCAGTGCCGCGGCGGCGTTCACCGTGCCGAAGCCGACCCGGTCGTTGTAGCCACCCGGCGGGTGCTGCGCGCTGGCCCCGATGGCCTGCACGACGAGCGCGGGTGACATGCGCGGATGGACCGACTTGATCAGGGCGGCCACACCCGCCGCCAGCGCACACGCCGGGCTGGTGCCGTTGACCAGCCAATATTGCCCGTTGTTGCCTTGTGCGAGGACCCGTACCCCTGGCGCCGCCACCTGGACGGACAGATTGTCGCTGGAAAAGTAGGCCGGGTTGCCGGCCCTATTGACCGCTGCTACCGCGAGCACTCCCGGGTAGTCGGCAGGATACGAGTAGGGCGCGTGCGCGGTCGCGTTATCGGACGCCTTATTGCCGGAATTGCCGGCCGAGGCCACCACCACGACCTTGTGCTGATAGGCGTCCTGGAGCGCCGACCTGACGACCCTGCTGGCCGCGCTGTATCCCAGGGACATGCTAATAACGCTGGCCCGGTGACTGACCGCGTACCTGATGGCCTTTGCGAGCGCCCGCTGGCCAGCGGGGGCAGGCTCATTCTCGTACTGCTTGTAGGCCGGGTCCTTCTTGTCCGGGAGCACGCGGATCGAGAGCACCGTCGCCCTCGGCGCCACGCCGCTGACCCCGCTCTCGAAGCCGTGCCCGTGGCCGGCGATGAGCGAGGCCATCCATGTCCCGTGCATGCCCCATTCAGGGTTGGACGGCGGGGTGCTGACGCCGCTGTAGTCGGGTCCGGTGATGACCGAGCCGGCCAGATCGGACACCGCGGGATTGACACCGCTGTCGATCACGGCGACAGTCACGCCCTGGCCCTGGGTCACCGGCCAGGCGGCCGGCGCGTTGACTGCGTCCAGCACCCACAGCTGGGTGTCCCGCACGCTGTCGGCGCTGGCCGGGCCCGCCGCTGCGGCAGCAGCGACGGATAGCGCCGATGTCAGAGCCAGCAGACATCCGAGGGACAGCCGCCAGCTGGCAGCGGGCGCGGTCAGCATCCAGGTGCTCCGGGACAGCGTGGCAACGGGGGCAGCATGCCGAGCGGGCCTCCTACCGCTCCGGCCACGCCGTTGGCCAGGCTGGTCATCTCCTCTACGTCGTAGTAGTCGGACGACCCCGGGATCCGCGGCCTGCCATCCGTGTAGCCTGCCGCGGACAGGATCAGGTAGGACCCCCTGGGGATTGCCGTGGTCAGCTGCCGCTGCGCCTCCCCGAATCCCGCGGTCAGCGTGTTCCGGTACGCCAGCGGCTTGACGCCGGACCGCACGCCCTGCTGGGACGGAAGGGCGCGAATCGAGGCCTCGGCGGCGGCCGGCCCTGGCATCACCGCCACCCCTATCGTGACGACAAGGCTGCCCGTCGCGTCGAGGTAGGTGGCCCTGAGCATCTTCGCGCAGCCATGCCGGTCGAGCACCGTGGCGGCAGCCGGGGAGGCTGCCCTGGCGCAACTCGCCTGCCGGGCGATCCCCACCCGGTGCGCGGTCAGCGGCAGCATGGACTCGGCCCCCAGCGCGTAGCCCGGCACCTCGTACCTGACGGTCGCCGGGAAGATCTCCCCGGCCGACAGCACCCGCCAGTGCCGCGCGGACTCCCAGGCCATGATCTGCTGCTGTTGTGCCGTATTGAAGCGCCGCGGCAGGATCTGCACGGCGATGCCCGCGGCCGAGGCGGTCAGCCCGGCTAGCCCGAGCACCAGTGCGGCCAGGATGAGCCCGAAACGCCACCTGCCATGACCGGCAGCCGACGGTCCCGGAAACGAGGCAACCTCGGCCGGTGGCCCCGATGGCCCGGATGGTCCCAGATCAGCGGGCCCACGGCGCAATTCTCCCCGCTCGGTTTGCACCGGGCTGTTACCGGTGCCCGGATTTTCCGGCTGGATGGCCACAACGGAATGCTACGGCCTTCGTTAACCTGCCTGGGCTCGCAGCGACCAGGTTTGCCCGGTCACAATTCAGTACGCGGGCAGCGACGGATCGACCTGGCTGATCCACGCGAGGACACCTCCGCCCACATGCGCAGCGTCAGCGAAACCGGCGTTTTTCACCACCGCGAGACACTCGGCGCTGCGGGCTCCGCTCTTGCAGTGCAGTATTACCCGCTTGTCCTGCGGAAGACGCTCGAGAGCGGCTCCGGACAGGAACTGGTCTTTCGGGATCAGGACGGCCCCGGGAATGGAGACGATCTCGTACTCGTTCGGCTCCCTGACGTCGACCAGGAAAATGTCGTCACCGCGGTCGAGCATCTCCTTCAGTTCCCTGGCGGTGATCGTCGAGCCGACCGCGGCCTGCTGCGCGTCCTCGGAGACCGTCCCGCAGAACGCGTCGTAGTCGATCAGGCCGGTGATCGTCGGGTTCTTTCCGCAGATCGGGCATTCAGGATCTTTCCTGACCCGGACCGTGTGGTAGCTCATCTCCAGCGCGTCATAGATCATCAGCCGGCCCGCCAGCGGCTCGCCGATCCCGACGATGACCTTGATGGCCTCATTGACCTGGATCGATCCGATCGAGGCGCAGAGCACGCCGAGGACGCCGCCCTCGGCGCAGGATGGCACCATGCCGGGCGGCGGGGGCTCCGGGTAGAGGCAGCGGTAGCACGGGCCGTGCTCGGCCCAGAAAACGCTGGCCTGGCCGTCGAAGCGGTAGATCGATCCCCAGACGTACGGCTTGCCGAGCAGCACGCAGGCGTCGTTGACGAGGTACCTGGTGGCGAAGTTGTCGGTGCCGTCGACGATCAGGTCGTACCCGGCGAAAATCTCCAGCGCGTTGTCGGAGTCGAGCTGCGTATCATGCACGATGACCTTGACGTAGGGGTTGATCTCCCTGATGCTGTCGCGCGCTGACTCCGCCTTCGGCCTGCCGATATCGGACTGGCCGTGGATGATCTGACGCTGCAGGTTCGACTCGTCCACCACGTCGAAGTCGATGACGCCGAGGGTGCCAACGCCGGCCGCGGCCAGGTACAGCAGGGCCGGGGAGCCCAGCCCGCCGGCCCCGACGCACAGCACCCGCGCGTTCTTCAGGCGCTTCTGCCCGGTCATTCCGACATCAGGAATGATCAGGTGGCGCGAATATCGCCTGACCTCATCAACGCTGAGGTCTGCG
>Ga0182024_10007814_pt1 | contig 22911 bp, 21 predicted proteins | sample P32metaG_FD_120480 | JGI IMG/M metagenome (GOLD analysis project Ga0182024, IMG submission 120480) | Permafrost microbial communities from Stordalen Mire, Sweden - P3-2 metaG (Illumina Assembly) | ecosystem: Environmental > Terrestrial > Soil > Wetlands > Permafrost | place: Sweden: Stordalen... | reverse complement strand
CAGAGGCCGGGTTGACCTTGCTGGAGTCGGGTGGCGATTTTGCCGATGGTGTGATCGCTTATGAGGGAAAATGGCTGGGCGCAGATACCTTCGTTTCTTTCGATAAGAAGGCCGTGAAGCTGATGGAAGCCCACGGCAACTTGGCGCGTCTGCTGGCGTGGCGCTGTGGCGAGGCCGCTACGCCTGCACCAACTCCATTACCGCAGCCGCAAACGCCTCGGGCGCTTCCTGCGGCAGATTGTGACCCACCTGCGGGATCACGCGATGGCTGCGGCGGCCGGTAAACTTCGCCGCGCCGGCACTGCCGTCGGTCGCGGGGGCAACACCATCGGCATCGCCGTCCAGGGTGATGGCGGGCACGGCGATCGCGGGCAGCGTCGCCAGCCGACGTTGCAGGTCGGCATAATGCGGGTCGCCATCGGCAAGACCGAAACGGTGACGATAGCTGTGGATCGCGACGTCGACATAGTCGGGATTGTCATGCGCGATGGCCGTGCGCTGCAGGATGGCCTCGTCGAAATGCCAGTTCGGCGACCACTGTTTCCACAAGATCCGGGTGATTTCGCGCCGGTTGGCGGCGAGCCCGGCGCGGCCGCGCTCGAGCTGGAAATAATACTGGTACCAGAGCGCGACCTCGTGTTCCGACCGCACCGGGACCATGGCCTTGGCAATATTCTGAATCAGATAGCCGTTCACCGAGACTAGGCCTCTGCAGCGATCCGGCCACAACGCCGCCGCCACGCAGGCGGCGCGTCCGCCCCAGTCATACCCTGCGAAAACCGCGCGCATCACCCCGAGCGCATCCATCAGCGCGATCAGATCGGCGCCGACCGCGGCCTGTTCTCCCGAGCGCGGCGTCGCCTGGTCGCGGAAACCGGTCGGCCCATAGCCACGCAGATAGGGAACGATGGTGCGGCAGCCCTGGGCGACCAGCATCGGCGCCACGTCCACGAAGGAGTGAATGTCGTAGGGAAAGCCGTGCATCAGCATCACCACCGGGCCGTCCGCCGGGCCTGCCTCGTAATAAGCGATGTCGAGCATGCCGGCATCGACGTGGCGCAGCGGTTCCAGCCGTTGTGCGGAAGAAGCGCGCGGGGCCGACGATCCGACCTGACAGAGCGCAGCTCGCACAGGGGTCAATTCCATCGCTGCAACTCCCGACAGGCCGAACAGGGAACGAGCCGACCCGCAGACGTGTCCGCGATTGAGACACAATAGCTTGGTGCGGCATTCAGGAATACAATATCAGTTCAGGCGTCATCAGACACGAATGCTTTTGTACATGGTGCGATGGTTTTCCACTGTCCTTGCCTTGCTGGGCGCACTGGTCACATCGGCTGCCGCCCAGGATGCGCCGCGCAGCGAATGCCTGGCGATGTCCCATGCGTCGCCCCGCGCCGCGCCGGTCAGCCTTCGCCAGGCCGCCGCCGCGACCGATGCGGTCACCATCACCTATGCAGGCCATTCGACCTATTACATTGATACCCCCGGCGGCGTACGGATCGCTACCGATTACAGCGGCGCCTACCAGACCGGCCGCCTGCCCGACGTCGTCACCATGAACCGCGCCCACAGCACACACTACACGCTGTTCCCCGATCCCGGCATTGCGCATGTGCTGCACGGCTGGCGCGACGACGGGCAACCCGCGCGCATCGCCGAGCGCATCGGGGATGTGTTCATCCGCAATGTAACCACGGACATCCGCCGCTATTTGGGCGACGATTCCAGCGCCGAGATGATCAAGGACGGCAATTCGATCTTCATCTTCGAGGTCGCCGGCCTCTGCATCGGCCATCTCGGACATCTGCATCATGCTCTCGACGACAGCCATTTTGCGGCCATCGGCCGGCTCGATATCGTGATGGTGCCGATCGACGGCACCTACACCATGTCGCTCGACGGAATTTCAGATATCACGCAGCGCCTGCGTGCCTCCATCGTGCTGCCGATGCACCGTTTCGCGACGCCGCTCGAGGAATTCATGCGCCGGATCGGCCAGCAATTCGCCATCGATGTACGCACCGAACGCAGCTTGCAGATCTCGCGGGATTCGCTGCCGACCGAACCAACGGTCGTCATTCTAAGGGGGGTTTAGCGGTGCTGTCATGTTGGGCTAGGATCGACAATCGTCAAACGAGAACCAGAACAGGGAGTAACGATCCATGGTCACCGGCAAAGCGGCTCCGTCCAAAAGCGGGCTTTACGCGGATCCGCGCCAGGACTGGCTTGCGCTGCGCCAGGAGGAAATCATCGATCCTCAGCGTCCGATCGTCGACCCGCATCATCATTTGTGGGATCGCGGCGGGCAGCGGTACCTGATCGAGGAGATGACCGACGACATTGCCTCCGGTCACCATGTCGTTGCCACCGTCTATGTCGATTGCCGCTCGATGTACCGCGCCGCGGGGCCGGAAGCCTTCCGCCCGGTCGGCGAAGTCGAATTCGCCAATGGCGTCGCGGCGATGAGCGCAAGCGGAGGCTATGGCAAGGCGGCGGTCTGCGCCGGCATCGTCAGCCACGTCAATCTGTTGCTCGGCGACGGCGCGCGCCCGGTGCTCGAAGCCGAAATCGCCGCCGGCAACGGCCGCTTCCGCGGCATCCGGCATTCCTCGGCATGGGACGCCGATGCCGACGTCGCCGGCATGTATGCCACGCGCCCGAAAGGGTTGCTGCTCGATCCGGCCTTTCGCCAGGGATTCGCCTGCCTTGCACCGCTCGGCCTGAGTTTCGATGCGTGGCTGTTCCATCCGCAGATCGGCGAATTGACCGATCTTGCCCACGCCTTTCCGGACACCAGGATCGTGCTCGATCATTGTGGCGGTCCGGTCGGCATCGGCCGTTATGCCAACCGGCGCGATGAAATCTTTTCGGTGTGGAAAGCGTCGATCCGCGAGATCGCAAAATGCCCCAATGTCACGGTCAAGCTGGGTGGACTGGCGATGCGGCTGCTTGGATATGATTTTCACGAGCGGCCGATGCCGCCATCCTCGGAACAGGCCGCCGCGGCGTGGCGGCCTTACATCGAGACCTGCATCGAGGCCTTCGGCCCCCAGCGCGGCATGTTCGAGAGCAACTTCCCGCCCGACAAGGGGCAGTGCAGTTACCAGGTGATCTTCAACGCCTTCAAGCGCATCGCCGCGCAATATAGCGAGACCGATAAGACAGCGTTGTTCTCAAACACGGCAACGGATTTCTACAGGCTCAAACTGGCCTGACCTTCGCACGCCTGCGTCAGCGAAGTCGGCTTGCTCCACCTGTAGCGCCTAGCCGGAGCCCATCAGGCTTTCAGCCGAGCGGCCGCCGGCCGGCGCCAGAATCTTCTTGAGCTTGAGGAATACCAGCAGCGCAAAGCCGAGCCAGGCCGGCTGGGTCTTGCGGCAGAAGGCAAGCTTCCGGACCCGGCCCTCGACATGCCATCTCGCGTGCGCGCCATCCTTGAAGAAGACGACGTCGCCCGCAACATAGCGGGTCGGGGGCATCGTATCGCTTTCGATGACGATGGAACCTTCGAGGATCAGCACCGTCTCGTCGAAATCATAGTACCAATTGAACCTGCCTTCGCTGCATTCCCAGACCATCGTCAAGGCGAGCCCGTCCGCGCTTTTGGACAGAACGCACCGTTGCGCGACCGGGTTACCTTCGATGATCCAGGACGGCTCGATCGGCCGCGGCGTCAGGTTGACGGCGAGATTGGTCGTTTCGATCAGCGTGCGAGACATCACGAACCTCAAACGGACACATTCAAAATCGTATTATGATTCAACGCGATGCGACCACGCGATGGTTCACGCAAACTAGCGGGCGACTGCTTAAGCTTTTCTTACCGACATCGCTGCAATCAGCGTGGAACGATGTCCTAGATTGTGGCTCGGCCGCCCGCGATCTCCGGAGAGATCGAACGTCGACACTCCCTGACTAACGGTCTATTAAAGCAGGGTCGGCCGCGAAGGCGGGTTCGGCGAATCCCGAGACAGGGCATGACCGCGACTGACCAGGGCGCTGCAGCTTCCGCAAACGCATCGTCCGGTGTGGCGACCTTTGATATCAGGGATTTCCGCCTCGAGAGCGGCGGGATCATGCCGGCCGTGACCATCGCCTATCGGACGCTGGGCAGGCTCGCTCCGAACCGCGACAATGCGGTGCTGGTCACCCATGGCAACACCAGTGGTCCGCAGATGATCGAGCCCGGTGGCTCGACCGGAGAAGGAAGCTGGAAGGACTTGGTTGGTCCTGGCAAACCGGTCGACACCGACCGTTTCTTTGTGATCTGTCCGAACATGCTGGGCTCGTCCTACGGGTCGACCAATGCCGCGAGTATCGACCCCGCCACCGGAAAGCCCTACGGGCCGCGATTTCCCGATATCACCGTGGGCGATATCGTTGCCACCCAGCGGGCGCTGCTCGCTCATTTCGGTATCGCGCGGCTGGTTGCGATTGTCGGACCGTCCTATGGCGGGTTTCAGGCGTTCCAATGGGCGGTCAACTATCCCGGCATGATGAAAGGCATCGCCGCTGTCGTCACCTCGCCGACGGTGCCGCGCGATCGCTTTGTCGGCAATGTCGAGCGCCTGCAGGCGACATTGTCGAAGGATCCGAACTGGAATGGCGGCGACTATTACGATCGCGGCGGCGTCCTGGAAACCATGATCCAGATCCGATCAGCCACGCTCAAGACCTACGGCATCGAGACCCGGTTGCGAAACACGATGTCGGAGCCCAGGGAAATCGAGGCGGCAATCCGCGACGAGGCCGCGCGATGGGCGCGAGGGTTCGATGCGAACTCCCTGATCATTCTGGCCAAGGCACTGCGCGGGTTCGATGTCAGGCCGCGGTTCGGCGACATCAAGGCCAAGGTGCTGTATGTGCTGTCGCGAACCGACCGGCTGTTTCCGCCGGAGTTCGCTCCCGGCGTCATGCAGGCGCTCGCGAATGCCGGCGTCGACGCCGACTATTTCCTGCTCGACAGCGAGTACGGGCATTCGGCGTCCGGCCTCGACGCCGACAAATGGGCGCCGCGGCTGCGCCTGTTCATGGAGCAACTCGCCAGCCAAAACTAGCCTGCTGCGGCCACCGACGTTTCGTCGCGGCGCTACGGTCACGCAAGGCGGCGCGGCGAACAGGCCCGAGGCAAGGCGGGGTCAGGCCCATTCGCCCTTGCGGAAGACCGCGACGCGCCGGCCGTCGGCGTGGACGCCATCGATGTCGATTTGGTCGGAGCCGATCATCCAGTCGATATGAATCAGGCTCTGGTTGCCGCCCTGGGCCACGATCTGCTCGGGCGTCAGCCTGGTGCCGTCGATGAAGCATTTGGAATAGCACTGGCCGAGCGCGATATGGCTGGCAGCATTCTCGTCGAACAGGGTGTTGAAGAACAGCAGCCCGCTTTTCGAGATCGGCGAGGAATGCGGCACCAACGCCACCTCGCCGAGCCGGCGCGCGCCCTCGTCGGTATCGAGCACCTTGTTCAGCACTTCCGCCCCGCGCGTGGCCGTCGCCTCGACGATACGGCCGCCCTCGAATCGCACCGCGATGCCGTCGATCAGCGAGCCCTGATAGGACAGCGGCTTGGAACTGACGACATGTCCGTCAACCCGCCGGGCATGCGGCGTGGTGAACACTTCTTCGGTCGGAATGTTGGCGTTGCAGGTGATACCGTTGTTGGCGGTGGATGCGCCGCCCTCCCATTCATGGCCGTCGGCCAGTCCGATCGTCAGGTCGGTGCCGGGTCCGGAATAATGCAGCGCGCTGAACCTCTGGCCGTTCAGCCATTCGGTGCGGTGGCGCAGCGTCGCATTATGCTTTTCCCACGCGCCGACCGCGCCATCACGGTCCACGCGGGAGGCGGCAAAGATGGCATCGGCCAGCCTGGCGACGGCGACGTCCTCTTCGTCTTCGGGGAACACCAGTTTCGCCCATGACGGGCTCGGATAGGCGATGATGTTCCAGTTGATATCGAACGTCACGATCCGTTCCAGCGCCGGCTTGTAGGCAACGGAGTTGGCCTTGCTGGCGCGCGCGACCTTGCCGGGGTCCTGGCCCGAGAGCAGCATCGGATCGTCGCCGACAATGGCAAGCCGCGCCGCGTTGGCAGCAAAGGCCTTCGACATCCCTTGATAGAGCCAGCCGGCCGCGCGATCGAAACTAAGGTCGTGCCCGAACCGGTAGCGCGACAACGTGATCGCCTCGTCGGACAGGATGGGCGTCACCAGGCCGGCACCGGCCTTGTAGGCGTGTTCGGCGACCTTCCGCACCAGCGGCAGCGCCACCGTCGGCGCCGTCAGCAGCAGATCCTGCCCGGCTTGCAGCCGCAATCCGACTTTCACCGCCACCTCGGCCAGTCGGTCGAGCTTGATGGGGTCGATCGGCGTCGAGAAGTTGCGCTGGTGTGCGGTCATGACGGGCCCTCATCGAAATCAAGTCGGTGCTGCACAGATAGGCGAACCGGCCTGACCATTCAACGCCTCGAATTCGCCAGCACCCGGTCGACCATTTCCGGCGCGAGCCCGAGATAGTTCCCCGGCGAGGTCAGCCGATCGATGGTGGCGCGATCGATGCGCCCGGAAACCTGCGGGTTCGTCGACAGCGCGTCGGCGAGCGTCAGATGCTTCTCGGTGGCGAGCCGGCAGGCGTCGTAGACGACGTCATGAGCCTCCTGCCGGCCAAGCTGCGGGGCAAGTCCCATCATGACGGCTTCGGCGACGATCAGCCCGCGGCTGAGATCGAGATTTTCGGCCATCTTGTTCTGGTCGACGATCAGCCCGCCCAGTGCGAATTTCGCCTGGTGCAGCGCGCCGGCGGTCAGCACGAAGCTTTCCGGAATCGCCATCCACTCCGCGTGCCACGGTCCGGTGGCGCGCTCGAAATCCTGGACCATCGCATCCAGCATCAGCCCGGCGTGCTGACGCACGGCCTTGCACGCCGCCAATATCAATTCGGACGAGATCGGATTGCGCTTCTGTGGCATCGTCGAGGACGCCCCGCGCCCCTTCACAAACGGCTCATAAAGCTCGGCGAATTCCGTCGAGGCCATGATCATGAGGTCGAGCGCGATCTTGCCGAGCGAACCGGTCACGAGGCCGAAGAAATTGACGACCTCGGCAAGGCCGTCGCGCGCGACGTGCCATGTCGAGACCGGAATGCCGAGACCAAGCTGCTGGCAAAATGCCCTCTGGACGTCGAAGCCCCGGTCGCCGAGCGAGGCGAGCGTGCCGGCGGCACCCGCAAACTGGCCGACCAAAACGCGCGGCTTCAACTGCTCAAGGCGTTCGGCGTGACGATCGAACATCGCGAGCCAGATCGCGGTCTTGTAACCGAACGTCACCGGCAGCGCTTGCTGAAGATGGGTGCGGCCCGCCATCGGTGTGTCGCGATAGCGCCTGGACAGATCGGCGAGGATGCCGCGCAGCGCCGAGATGTCCGCCTCGATGATCGAAAGACCGTCACGCACCTGGAGGATGACGGCGCTGTCCATGATGTCCTGCGTGGTCGCACCCCAATGGACATAGCGGCCGGCCTCGCCGCACTGCTTCACCAGCTGGTGCACCAGCGGCAGGATCGGATAGCCGACGACGTCGGTCTCGCGGCGCAGCAGATCGAAATCGAGCGAGGAGACATCCGCTCGCCTGGCAATTTCGGCAGCGGCCTCGGGCGGGATCACGCCGCACTGGGCCTCGGCTTTTGCCAACGCGACCTCGACCTCGACATAACGGGAGATCAGGCTGAAATCCGAGAAAATCTCGCGCATGGGCGGCGTGCCGAAGGCGTCGCGAAACAGGATGGAATCGAGGACCGTCGTGGAGGTTGGAAAAGCGGGCATATCGTTTCCTTGGGCCAGGCTGAGAGAATTGGCGCTGGGGGCGAAGCAAGAAATGATGTATTTTACATCATTGTAATGTATGGTATATCAAATATCCCATGCAAACATGGAATGTTGGTATTGATCACGTCATTCCAGATGCGGGCGGCCCGGGCGCTGCTTGGCATTGATCAGAAGACACTGGCGGACCTCGCGAGGGTCTCGCTGCCGACGATCCAGCGGATGGAAGCCAGCCACGGCAACGTGCGCGGGGTCGTGGGGTCCCTGAACAAGGTGGTCGATGCGCTGAATCGCGCGGGCGTGGACCTGATTGGCGAGCATGCGCGGAGCGACGACGGCGGACGCGGTGTGCGTCTCAAGCAACCGGGACCGCCGGCCCGCATCTGATCGCACGGCTCACCTCCGCCAAAGCTCGGTATCGCAGGATACCGGGAGCGGGATGGCATGGACAGCATGAGCGCGAGCGACTTGGCACCTACATCAAGTTCATCCCCTATCCCGTAACGGTGGGATTCACCGCTGGCATTGCCGTGATCATTCTCGCAAGCCAGATCAGGAACCTGTTTGGTCTCTCGCTGCATGACGCGGAACCGCCCGCGCTGTTGCCCAAGCTCGCGGCGCTCGGCAACGCGCTCGATCAAGCCGCCGGCGCTGCTGCTGGCGACGCTGACCATTGCCCTGATCGCCGCGCTGCGGGTGCTACGGCCAAATTGGCCCGGCATCCTGATCGGCGTCGTTGTCGCAACCGTGATGGCGTGGGCGCTGGCATTGCCGGTGGAAACGATCGGCACCCGTTTCGGCGGGATCCCGGAATCGATTCCGTGGCCGGCATTGCCGAACCTTTCGCCGCGGAAGATGCTGGCAGTGCTGCCCGATGCCATCGCCTTCGCGTTGCTCGCATCGATTTTGCGCTTGGCGCGGTGCTGTTCATCAACCGCATGGCGGAGGCTACCGGCATCGAGGCGGGAATCCCGCTGGCGGCTGGCGACCGGGCGGACGATGCCAATGGCGAACGCAGGCCCTACGATGCGAGCCTTGCCAACGATCCCGATGTGATGGTGTATCGCATCACCGGTGCATTCTTCTTCGGCGCTGCCGCCGCAATCGGAACCGCGCTCGACAGCATCAGCGACCGGCACAAGGCGTTCGTGATCGATTTTGCGGCGGTGCCGCTGCTGGATTCGACCGCCGCGATCACGATTCATCGCATGGCGGTGATCGGCGCCTCTCGCGGCAAGTATGCATGCCCATCGGCATGCCCCTGATGTCGGCGTCAAGCCTGGCAAGCCGTCCGGCCACATCGTCGTCATCCTTGATGATCAAGGAAAAAAGCATTTGTTCCGATCGAGCGGCCCGTCTAGGCTTCGGGCCGCAGCTGCGACCCCTGGGTTGCGTAGCAACAAAACGGAACATACAGGTGACATCCTCGGAACCAGTACCGCCCCGCCTGATCGTCGGAATTTCCGGCGCGTCGGGGGTGATGTATGGCGTTCGACTGCTGCAACTGCTGCGCAATGCCGGCGTCGAAACGCACCTCGTGATGTCGAAGACGGCAGAGATCACCTTTGCCTATGAGACCGCGCTCAAGATTGCGGATGTCAAGGCGCTGGCGCACACCCATCATCGCATCGATGACATGGCGGCTTCCATTTCAAGCGGGTCTTTTCGTACCACAGGCATGATCATTGCGCCCTGTTCGATCAGGTCGATGTCCGAAATCGCAACCGGCGTCACCACGACCTTGCTGACGCGGGCGGCCGACGTGACGCTCAAGGAACGGCGGCGGCTGGTGCTGATGGTGCGCGAGTCCCCGCTGCATACCGGTCATCTGCGGACCATGACGACACTGTCGGAGATGGGCGCGATCATCGCGCCGCCGGTACCGGCTTTCTATGCCAAGCCTGACACCCTCGCCGACATGGTGGATCACACCGTGGGGCGTGCACTCGATCTGTTTGAGATCGATGTCGGCGTTGTCAGCCGCTGGGGCGAGCGGTCCGAATTGCGCGGCCGTCCGCCCAGGCGGGAAGAAATTTCCTGAGCGGGCTGCGAAGATGCCTTTGACCGATCAAGCAAGACGGAGGAAATGATGGAAGCACGCCGGGCGACACCGGCGGCGGCCGGCCAAACCACCCATCCGGATTTGCGCAGCTGGCTGCGGCGGCTCGTCGCCTCGGGCCGGCTGGCGGTCGCGCGCGAGGGCGTTTCGCTGATCGATGAGCTGGCAGCGGTGGCAAAGAAGCTCGAACTGGAGCGCGCGGTGCTGTTCCCGGTTCCCGGCGGACATCCGATTCCGGTGGTCGCAAACCTGTTCACCGAACGCAGCTGGATCGCGGAGGCGCTCGGCGTCGCCGACGGCGAACTGCTGCCGCGTTTCCAGCATGCCGTTCGCCATCCGCTGCCATGGACCGAGGTAACCGCGGCGCCGGTGCACGACGTCGTTCATCGCCAGATCGATCTGCTGCAGCAATTGCCGATTCCGAAACACAACGAACACGACAGCGGGCCCTATATCACCGCCGCGCTGCTGATCGCCCGCAACCCGGACAGCGGCGTCCAGAACGTCTCGATTCATCGCTGCCAGGTCAGCGGCCCCGACCGCATCGGCGTCCTGCTGCTGCCGCGCCACACCCGGCACTATTTCCGCATCGCCGAGCAAGCCGGGGATGCGCTGGAGATCGCGCTGGTGATCGGGGTGCACCCGGCCTGCATTCTGGCGTCGCAGGCGATCGCCGCGCTCGATGAAGACGAAATGGAGATCGCCGGCGCGCTGCTCGGCCAGCCGATCGAAATGGTCAAATGCCGGACCAACCGGGTCCGCGTACCTGCGCATGCGGAAATCGTCATTGAAGGACGCATCCTGCCAAAGCTCCGCGAGCCGGAAGGCCCGTTTGGCGAATTTCCGCAATATTACGGTTCCCGCGCCGACCGCGAGGTCATTCAAGTGGATGCGATCACCCACCGCAGCAATCCGATCTTCCACACCATCGTGGGCGGCGGAATTGAGCATCTCCTGCTGGGCGGGATTCCGCGCGAAGCGACGCTGCTCGACCATCTGCAACGCAGCTTTCCCTCGGTGCGCGACCTGCGGCTGACGCGCGGCGGCACCTGCCGCTATCATCTGGCGGTCAAGATCGACAAGGCCAGCGGCGGCGAGCCGAAGAACGTCATCATGGGCGCATTCGGCGGCCACTACGACATCAAGCAGGTGGTCGTGGTCGACATGGATGTCGATATCGACGACCCCAACGAAATCGAATGGGCGGTTGCGACCCGCTTCCAGGCCGACCGCGACCTCGTCGTCGTGTCCGGTGCACAGGGCTCGAAACTCGACCCGTCTTCGGCCGACGGTATCAGCGCCAAGATGGGGCTGGACGCCACCAAGCCGCTTTCAACCGAACCGATGGCGTTCAAGCGCATTCATGTAAAGGGTATCGAGAACGTCGATCTCGGCCGCGAGCTGCAAAGCGATCCCAGCGCCGCCTTCGCGCGGCTGGTCGCTGGCTGAGCCGAGGTCGAGCGGTTATCCTGACAAGAAACAACACTGGCCCAAGCCAGCGGGTATGATCGGCATCCGGGAGAGATCGCCATGTCGACAGCACTGCGCATTGCCCATGGAACTTTTGGCAGGGTCGCCCTGCTTGATATGGACCGGCCGCTGGTACGCCATGCCCATCCGCATTGTCATGTGCTCTTGAAGGTCGAGGGAGCGGACACGCAATTCGTGGTGGGCGACCGGATCTATCCGCTCACCGAGCAGACGGCGGTCCTGGTCAACGGCTGGCAGCCGCATTCCTATGTCCACGATCCGGACAGGCCGCGCACGGTCATTCTGGCGCTTTATATCGAGCCGGACTGGTTGACGGCGTTCCGTCCGGGCTGGGCCGCGAGCGGCGCACCCGGGTTTTTCGGTCACCCGTCCGGCGAGGTTTCTCCCCGCATCCGCAGCCTCGCCATGAATCTAGCGGCCGACATGATGGCGCGCCCGGAGGCGCAGGGCGCCCATGAATCCGCCTTGTCCGAGTTGATGATCGCGGTAATCGAGCGCTTCACGCCATGGCGGAGTTTTCCGGCCTCGATCCGGGAGATGAATGTCCGTTCCGGCGATTGGCGCATCCGCCGCATCACCGCTTCGATGCGACGTGAAGCCAGGCGAGGCGCGGCGCTCGATAGGTTCGCGCAGGAAGCCGGACTATCGCGCGCGCATTTCTTCCGGCTGTTCGAATCCTCGGTGGGCGTGCCACCGAAGGTGTTCCTCAACGTGGTACGCATGGAGCAGGCGGTCGATGCCGTGCTCAATCAATCCGCAAGCATTTGCGGCATCAGCAGCCAGCTCGGCTTTGCCGAGCCTGCGCATTTCACCCGCTTCTTCCGCAACCATGCCGGCGTGAGCCCGCGCGAGTTCCGCAATGTCTCCCGACTCGCCAAATGATGGTGCGCTGCACAGGCGGAGGAAATGAGACGGGATGGTAAGTTTCGAGATCGGCCGGTATGGCCCGGTCCGTGGCCCGGCTGAATACAATTCCGCAGCGCATTCAAATGCCGCGGGAGGATGGTTGGGATGGCGGAAGCCGCCAGCCGCACAAATGCCAGCACGGAGCCAGCGCCGCCCTGGGTCGGGCGCTCGATTCCGCGCGTCGAAGATGCCGCGCTGCTGACCGGGCGCGGCCGCTTCATCGACGATCTCGGGGTTCGTCCCGGCACGCTGCACGCCGCCATTCTGCGCTCGCCGCATGCGCATGCCGACATCGTCTCGATCGACTCCTCCGCAGCCGAGGCAGCGTCTGGCGTCGTCGCGGTACTCGATGGCGCCGACATCAAGGCGCTGACCGCAAGTCTCGTGGTCGGCGTCAAGGCGCCGGTCGAATGCTGGCCGATCGCGATCGGGCGGGTGCGCTACGCCGGCGAGCCGGTCGCCATTGTCGTCGCCACCGACCGCTATCTGGCCGAAGACGCCGTTGATCTGATCGAGGCGCGATACCAGGTGCGACCGGCGGTGGTTGATCCGATGGCCGCGCTCAATCCGGATGCGCCGGTGCTGCACGACGGCTTTGCCGGCAATGTCGCCAGCGACCGCACGTTCCGCTACGGCAATCCGGAACAGGCCTTTGCGTCGGCGGCGCATCGCATCAGCCTCGACATTCGCTATCCGCGCAATTCCTGCACCCCGATCGAAACCTATGGCGTGATTGCCGAATATGACGCCGGCGAGGACGCCTATGAGGTGCTGGCCAATTTCCAGGGCCCCTTCAGCATCCACGCCGTGCTGTCGCGCGCGCTGCGCGTGCCCGGCAATCGCCTGCGATTGCGAACACCGCCGGATTCCGGCGGCAGTTTTGGCGTCAAGCAGGGTGTCTTCCCCTATATCGTTCTCATTGCCGCGGCCGCGCGTGCGGCGGGACGGCCGGTGAAATGGATCGAGGACCGGCTCGAGCACCTGACCGCGTCGGTTTCCGCCACCAACCGGGCCACGACGCTGAGCGCCGCCGTCGCCGAGGACGGCCGCATTATCGCACTCGATTGGGATCAGGTCGAAGATTGCGGGGCGCATCTGCGCGCCCCCGAGCCAGCGACGCTGTATCGCATGCACGGCAACCTGACCGGCGCCTATGACATCCGCCATCTTTCGGTCCGCAACCGGGTCGTCGTCACCAACAAGACCCCGACCGGTCTCAATCGCGGCTTCGGTGGCCCGCAAGTCTATTTCGCGCTGGAGCGGCTGGTTCAGCGCATCGCGGTCGAACTCGGGCTCGAGCCACTCGACGTGATCCGGCGCAATCTGATCCCGGCCGACGGTTTTCCATACCGGACCGCCAGCGGGGCATTGCTCGACTCCGGAGACTATCAGGAGGCGATCCGGCGCGGCATCGACGAAGGGGCTCTCGCGGAACTCAAATCGCGTCGCGACGCCGCGCGCACGCAGGGCCGGCTTTACGGCATCGGCTATACCGCCGTCGTTGAGCCCAGCGTGTCCAACATGGGCTACATCACCACCGTGCTGACGCCGGCCGAGCGCCGCAAGGCCGGCCCGAAGAACGGCGCCCAGGCCACCGCCACGGTCGCGATCGATCCGCTCGGAAGCGTCAGCGTACATGTGGCCTCGGTCCCGCAAGGCCAAGGCCATCGCACCGTTCTGTCACAGGTCGTGGCGGACGTGTTCGGCCTCAATCCAGCCGATATCAGGGTCAACACCGAAATCGACACCGCCAAGGACGCCTGGTCGATCGCCTCGGGCAATTACGCCAGTCGCTTCGCCCCCGCCGTCGCCGGCACCGCCAGGCTCGCTGCCGCGCGCATCGCGGGACGGCTGGCGCGCATCGCCGCCAGCCAGTTGAACACCGAACTCGAGGACATCGGATTCGCCGGCGGCGACGTCGCATCGAAGCGCAATCCCGACAACAAGGTCTCGTTCTCGCGGCTGGCCGGGCTGAGCCACTGGTCGCCTGCGGCGCTGCCCGACGGCGTCGGCCAGACGATCCGCGAAACGGTGTTCTGGAGTCCGGCGGAGCTGACCGCGCCGGACGAACACGACCATATCAACTCTTCGCTGTGCCACGGCTTCATCTTCGATTTCTGCGGCGTCGAGGTCGATCGGACCACGCTGCAAACCCGGATCGATCGCTACGTCACCATGCACGACTGCGGCACCATCCTGCATCCGGCCATGGTCGACGGACAAATTCGCGGCGGCTTCGCCCAGGCGATCGGGGCCGCATTGTATGAGGAATACGCCTACGCCGCCGACGGCAGCTTCCTGACCGGCACCTTTGCCGACTATCTGCTGCCGACCACCGCGGAGGTGCCGGATCCGCTCATTCTCCACATGCAGACGCCTTCGCCATTCACGCCGCTGGGGTCGAAGGGCGTCGGTGAGGGCAATTGCATGTCGACCCCGGTCTGCATCGCCAACGCGGTCGCCGATGCCTTGGGGGCCAAGGACATCGAGTTGCCGCTGGTGCCGGCTAAACTCGTGCCGCTGCTGCGCGGCGCCGAGCCCACGCCACCGGCCGATCATGCCGCCGGCAGCATCGGGCAACGGAACGGTGACCGGCGTCTGCGCGGCGAAGGCGAAGCGACGGTTGGCGCGCCGGCCGAACGGGTCTGGACCATGCTGCTCGACCCGGCGACCCTTCAGGCGGTCATTCCCGGCTGCCACGGCATTCAGAAAATCTCCGACACGCATTTCCGTGCCGAAATGACCCTCGGCGTCGGCCCCGTGAAGGGACGCTACCGCGCCGACGTCAGATTGTCCGACCTCGATCCCCCGCATGCGGTCACGCTGGGCGGCTCGGCCGAAGGCGCGCTCGGATTCGGCAGCGGCGAAGGACGCATCACCCTCGTTCCGATCGCGGATGGCGGCACCGCGATCCGCTACGTCTACGAGGCGGCGATCGGCGGCAAGGTGGCGAGCATCGGCGGTCGCCTGCTCGACGGCGCCGCGCGGGTGATCATCGGCCAGTTCTTTGCAGCGCTGGCGCGCCGGGCGGGCGGCGCAGCCGATCACTCCCGTCTTTCCTGGCTTGCGAGGGTGCGTCGCCGGTTTGGAGGGCAGCCATGAAGCCCGCCGCGTTCGACTATGTTCGCGCCGAACATCTCGACGAGGCGCTCGACGTGCTCGGCCGCGAAGGCAGCGACGCCCGCATCATCGCCGGCGGTCAATCGCTGATGGCCATGCTCAACATGCGCCTGGCCAGGCCGAGGACGCTGATCGACATCATGCGGCTTGCCGAACTGGGGCGGATCGAGAGCACAGGCGACACCGTCAAAGTCGGAGCCGCGGTGCGCCAGGATGCTCTGCTCGCATGGCCGGACCTTGCCCGCAATTTGCCGTTGGTCGCGCTGGCTCTGCCGTGGACCGGTCATGTCCAGACCCGAAGCCGCGGCACCATCTGCGGCTCAATCGCACATGCCGACCCCAGTGCGGAGCTGCCGCTGGTGCTGCTGGCGCTCGGCGGCGAGGTGCATCTGCGCAGCGCCAGCCGGCGCCGACGGGTTGCCGCGAAGGACTTCTTCGCCGGGATGATGACGACGACCCGTGCCGATGACGAATTGATCGAAGCCGTCGCATTTCCAGCCTCCCGGCAGCGCTGCGGCTTTCGCGAGGTAGCGCGCCGCCACGGCGATTTTGCCATCGTCGCCTGTGCCGCCGTGAAGACGCCGGACGGAGTTCGCCTCGCCATCGGCGGTGTCGCGGACATGCCGGTGGCGCGCGACTTTCCGCCGCTCGACGGCAGCGCGCTCGACGATGCCTTGAACGGATTTGCCTACCAACTCGACGCGCGTGACGACGTTCACGCGACGGCGCGGTACCGTCGCGACCTGGTGCGCATGATCGGGCGTGATCTGGTGCGGGAGGTTCTGCAATGAGCCGATTGCAGGCCGGCCAGCGGCATCCGGTTCGCTTCTCGCTGAACGGCAGCCCATGCGCGGGCGAGGCGGAGCCGCGGCTGCTGCTGACCGATTTCCTGCGCCATCAGGTCGGCGCGACCGGCACCCATGTCGGCTGCGAACACGGCGTGTGCGGCGCCTGCACCGTCGTCATCGACGGCAAACCGGCGCGCGCCTGTCTCACGCTCGCCGCCCAGATCGACGGCTGCGAGGTCCGGACCGTGGAGAGCCTCGCGCCATCGGCCGATCGCCTCGGCGTTCTGCAATCGGCGTTCAAGCGCCATCACGCGCTGCAGTGCGGCTTTTGCACCGCCGGCATCCTGATGTCGCTCGACGGCTTCCTGCGCCAGCACAAGCGACCGGATGAGGAAAGCATCCGCGATCTGCTGAGCGGACATTTGTGCCGATGCACGGGCTATACGCCGATCGTTCGCGCGGCGATCGAGGCCGCCGCAGAATTGGCAGACCAGAGCGGAGAGAGGGCGGATGCTTGATCTTGGAACCAGCTTTGTCGCCAGCGTAGCCCGCGATCCGGACGCGCTGGCGATTGTCGACGAGGGCATGCGCCTGACTTATGCGCAATGGTATCGGCGGATTTCGGCGCTGGTGGCTTCGCTTGACCGCATCGGGTTGAAGTCTGGCGACCACCTTGTCACGGTACTGCAGAATTGCGAGGCCGCCGCCACCCTGCACTGGGCCTGCCAGCTGGCCGGCATCGTGATCACGCCGGTCAACTGGCGCGCCAAGGCGGACGAGCTCGATTTCTGCATCGAAAACTCGGACTGCCGTGCCGTCGTGTACCAGGATGTCTCCGCACCAGCCGTGGTCGAATCGAGACGCGCGCAGGCCCTGCGGCGCATTTACACCGGCAAGGGCGACAGCGCCGATGCGCTCGGCTTCGAGACCATGGTCGCCGCGCCGGCAGCCGAGGCGATGCCGCGCGTCGATGCCGACGCATGGTCGATCATGCTCTATACATCCGGAACCACGTCGAGGCCGAAGGGCGTGCCGCGCCGTCACCGCGCCGAGCGTGCCGCCGGGATTGCCCATGTCGCGCAAAATCTGTATCGGCGCGGCGAACGCACGCTTGGCGTGATGCCGCTCTATCACACCATGGGCGTTCGCTCGCTGATCGCAATGTCGCTGATCGGCGGCACCTTCGTCTGCCTGCCGCGCTATGACCCGAGCCGCGCGCTGGCACTGATCCGGATGGAAAAGATCACCAATCTGTATCTGGTCCCGACGCTCTACCACGATCTTGTCCATGCCAGGGAATTCGCGGCGGCCGACGTCTCCAGCGTCCGCAAGCTCGGCTTCGCCGGCGCTTCGATGACCGACGGACTGTTGAAGACGTTGAACGACTCCTTCCAGCCCGATCTGTTCGTCAACCATTATGGCAGCTCGGAAATCTACACCTTCACCATCGACCAGAACGCGGGGGCCAAGCCGGGGTCGGCGGGCCGGGCCGGGATCAACCAGCAGATCAAGGTCGTCAAGCTGAACGCCAAATCGGCGGCGGACGTCGCGCGGCCCGATGAAGAAGGCGAAATCATTGCGCTGCTGGCCGGCGACGAGTCGTTCGACGGCTACTGGCGCCGGCCCGACGCGGACGCAAAATCGATCCGCGACGGCTGGTATTTCACCGGTGACACCGGTTTCCTCGATGCGGATGGCGATCTGTTCGTCACCGGTCGCGTCGACGACATGATCATTACCGGAGGCGAGAACGTCTCGCCGGTCGAGATCGAAAGCTGCCTGTCGCTTCACCCGGACGTGCTCGAAGTCGCCGTCGTCGGCCTCGCCGACCAGAAGTGGGGCCAGGTCGTCACCGCGTTTGTGAAGCGCAAGGCGGCAGTCAGTGAGCAGGATCTCGAACAGTTCTGCCGCAGTTCCGGGCTTGCCAACTTCAAGCGGCCCCGGCGCTTCGTTTTCGTCGACGCCCTGCCGAGATCTCCGGTCGGAAAACTGCTGCGCCGCCTGCTGATCGCCGGCGACTATCAGCAGGAACATGCCCCGGCTTCGAACGCGGCCTGACAGCACCAGGAAAGGAAACGACATGCCCTCTCTTTACCTCTTTGCAGATCCCCGGCTCGGCAAACTCGACGGCTTTGCGGTCGAGATCGACGAGGCGCATGAGCGCGCCGACATCGTTCTCAACCGGCCGCCCTATAACGTCGTGTCGATGCCGCAACGCGATCAGTTGCGGCTTGTGTTCGAGACACTCGACGAGGATGCGCGCGTCCGCATCATCGTGGTGCGGTCGATCGGCGAGCACTTTTCCAGCGGCGGCAACATTGGCGGCTTCATGGAAGCCTCGCCGGAGACGGTCTCCAGACTCGCCTGGAACATCGCCTCGCCGACGCGTTGCGCCAAGCCGGTCGTTGTCGCCAATCGCGGCTATTGCTTCGGCGTCGGTTTCGAGCTGTCGCTCGCCTGCGACTTCCGGATCGCTTCCGAAACCACGCTGTACGCGCTGCCGGAGCAGAAGCTCGGTCAAATCCCGGGATCGGGCGGTTCGGCGCGGCTGCAGAAAATGATCGGCATTACCCGCACCAAGGACATCGTGATGCGGTCGAAGCGGATTGCCGCCAAACAGGCGTTTGAGTGGGGCATCGCGACCGAATGCGTCCCGGACGGCGAGCTTGAAAAGACCACCGACAAGCTTGTCGACGAGCTCCGCAGCTTTGCGCCGCTGGCGCAGCGAACCGCGAAGAAGCTGCTGAACGACACCGAAGACTCGACGCTGACGGTCGCGATCGAGCTGGAAGGCCATTGTTACAGCCGCCTGCGCCAATCCGACGATTTCAGGGAGGGCGTCGATGCCTTCAACGCCAAACGCCCGCCAAAATTTGTCGGGCGCTGAACCGAAATCATTTGGGCGCACAGGGGAGGAATAAAATGACAATTACGAATATTGAAGGAGTCGAACCGACGATCCAGCTCGCAAGTCGCCAAACCAGGAACGCGATGGTGGCGTCCGTGCTCGGCTGGTCGCTCGATCTGTTCGACCTGTTCATTCTGTTGTACGTGGCGCCGGTCGTCGGCGCGCTGTTCTTTCCGTCGAGTGTCCCGACACTGTCGCTTGCCGCGGTCTACGCCTCCTTCGCGGTGACGCTGTTGATGCGCCCGGTAGGCTCCGCCATCTTCGGTCACTATGCCGATGTTCACGGCCGCAAGAATGCGATGCTGGTCGCCATCGTCGGCGTCGGGTTCAGCACCGCGGCGTTTGGTTTGCTGCCGACCATCGCGCAGGCCGGATTTGTTGCGCCCATCCTGTTCCTGATCTTGCGCCTGGTTCAGGGTGTGTTCGTCGGCGGCGTGGTCGCCTCGACCCATACCATCGGCACCGAATCGGTATCGCCGAACTGGCGCGGTGCGATGTCCGGACTGGTTGGCGGAGGTGGCGCCGGCATCGGCGCGCTGCTGGCATCGCTCGTTTTCCTGATCACCTCGTCGATCTTCCCCGGCGATGCGTTCGCGGTCTGGGGATGGCGCTGCATGTTCTTCTCCGGGCTTTTGAGCTCACTGCTCGGCTGTTCATCTTCAACAATCTTGAGGAATCCCCGTTCTTCAAGGAGCAGCAGCGCACGGCTGCCGCGGCCAAGGTGACGGTGACCCGGTCGCCGGTAAAGACGTTGTTTTCGGGCGACTATCGCAACATCCTGCTGCTCAATCTGCTGGTCACCTTTGGCGGTGGCGCCGGCTACTATCTGACATCGGGCTATCTGCCGTCCTTTCTCAAGCTGGTGAACGGCGTTCCCAACGGCGTTTCGTCGCTGATCCTGATCGGCGCAAGCCTGGCAGCGCTGGTGTCAGCGGTGCTGTTCGGCGCGCTCAGCGATTTCATCGGCCGCAAGAAGACGTTCCTGCTGGTTGGCGTCGCCATGGCGGTTCTGCTGCCGGTCTGTTATCTCGGCATGGCGAAGACGACCGACACGAGTGCCATTACGCTGTATGCACTGGCGATCGCCTTCCTTGGCAATGCCGGCTACGCGCCGATCCTGATCTTTCTCAACGAGCGGTTTCCGACCGAGATACGCGCCAGCGGCACCGGGCTGTCCTGGAATATCGGCTTTGCGCTCGGCGGCATGATGCCGACCTTCGTCTCGCTCGCGAGCGCCGGCCCCGCGCAGATCCCGATGTCACTGTCGATCTTCATCGCGGTCATCTTCGCGATCTACTTGACAGGCGCGCTGCTGATTCCCGAGACCAAGGGGGATTTCCGCTGACGCACAATCCTCCGGCGCCGGCCCGAAATCTTGCGCAAATCGGATAACGACTTTCACCAGAACGGCATAGCTTTCTGGACCACAGAGGGTGTGGCGCCCTGCCCGGCCACGGGGCCGGTGGGCGTTCCGCGAAATGAGATTCGGGCCGGCGACAAGGTAGGTTCAAGCTAATGAAGAAAAACGATATTCTGAGAGTCCGTGTCGATGTCGCCACCCTTACCGCGTTGCAACGAGCTTGCGCGGATTCGGGCTGTAGCCTCTCACATTTTCTCCGCGAAAGTATCGTTCACGAACTCGCCCGGCGAGGCGAAAGGTCGGGCGGTCCTGACCTGAACAAATATCGGGAATCGATCGCCGACCCCGGCAGCGATGAGAGAAGCGCCTGCGCCTGGCTGCTATCCTCGATCCTGGTGGGGCAGCAGCCGTGCCCGACGGAGAGTGCGGAACGATGGCAGCGCAAGCAGCGCCAGGTCACGCAACTGCTCGAGGCCCTGATTCGCGTGATAAGTGTCCCACCTGACTATGCCCTGCCCGACTATGGCCACCCGACCCATGCTCATAGCGCAATCCTCGGCACGGAGTTGGAAGCAACCGGCATCGTGGGGCCAGCCGTGGCGTATATTTTGGGTGGCGCTGATCCCGCCGCCGATGGCGGCCGCCACTCCGTGGCTTTGGACCACATTTGTACCACATGAATTGTCGCGGGTTCTTTCCCGGCCTGCAGCATGGCTGGTGGCACCGTTGATTGAGCCGTGAACCGATGGAGACCGTTTGCTGCGATGCGCTGGTGATCGGCTCCGGCGCGGCCGGAATGGCGACGGCGATTGTCGCGAACCATTTCGGCTCCGACGTTTTGGTCGTCGAGAAGGAAGCTGTGTTCGGCGGCACCACGGCGCGGTCCGGCGGCTGGCTGTGGGTGCCCCTGAACCCGCTTGCGCTGGAAGCCGGCGTCAGCGACTCGCTGGCGTCCGTGCGAAGCTATATCGAGCACCAGTCCGGCAATCATTTCGACGAAGCGCGGGTAGCGGCCTTTTTGGAAAACGCCGGTCCGATGGTCGGATTCCTTGCCGCGAACACTGCGGTCAAATTCATCTTCGGCAAGGGCTATCCGGACTATCATCCCGACCATCCGGGCGGCGTCGAAGAGGGACGATCGATTCATTGCCTGCCCTTTGACGGTCGTGAACTGGGCAATCACTTGGACAGCCTTGCCCAGCCGATGAAAGAATCCACTTTCATGGGGATGGGGCTGAACAGCGGCCCCGACCTGAAGCACTTTCTCCACGCCACGCGCTCGCTCACATCGGCCCTGTTCGTCGCTGCGCGGGTTTTCGCCCATGGCCGCGACATGCTTCTGCATGGTCGCGGCACGCGCCTGGTGAACGGCAACGCGCTGGCCGCGCGCCTGCTCAAAACCGCGCTCGATCGTCAAATCAGGCTGTGGTCGTCGACAAGGGCGATCAGGCTCGAGCAAGCCGATGGCCGCATTGCCGGCGCGATCGTGGAAAGAGCAGGCCGGAAAATCCGCATCGCTGCGCGGCACGGCGTCGTTCTCGCGGCCGGTGGATTTCCGCACGATGAAGATCGGGTCAGGCGACACTTCAGGCACCTGCGGGCTCACACCGTACATGCGACGCTGACCCCGCCGGGCAACACCGGCGATACGCTCCGGATGGCGCTGGAGGTCGGCGCGGTGATCGAGGATTCCTTTCCCGATGCAGCCGCGTGGGTGCCGGTGTCGCTGCTGCCGCGAGGCGACGGCAGCCTCGGCCGGTTCTTCCATCTGATCGACCGCGCCAAGCCGGGCGTCATTGCGGTCACCTGCGACGGCCGGCGCTTTAGCAACGAAAGCCAGAACTATCACGACTTCGTTCGGGCCATGATCGACGCTTGCGCGGGCCGGCAGGAGGTGGCGGCGTTCGTCATCTGCGACCACCGAACCCTTCGTCGCTATGGCCTTGGCGCCGTCCGTCCGTCGCCATTGCCGATTTTTTCCTACCTTCGTCGCGGATATCTCAAGGTCGGTCGCACCCTTCATGACCTCGCGGTATCCGCCGGCATCGATCCGCAAAACCTCGAGCGAACCGTCGCGGACGTCAATCGCGACGCCAGGGAGGGACGCGACCGCGCCTTCAACCGGGGCGCGACGTCCTATCAGCGGCTGCTCGGCGACGCCGATGTCGTCCCCAATCCCTGCGTCGGCGCGATCGCCCGCGGGCCGTTCTACGCGGTCAAGATCATCCCCGGCGACATTGCAACCTATCACGGGCTGGTCACCGACGAACTCGCCCGGGTGCTGGACATCAACCGGAAGCCAATCGCCGGCTTGTTCGCCGTTGGCAACGACGCCGCCTCGATCTTCGGCGGCAGCTATCCCGGTGCCGGCGCCACCCTCGGACCGGCCATGACGTTTGGATATATCTGCGGGAAGCATCTGGCTGAGGGCGCCGGTCGCCAGATCTGAAGAGATAGCAT
>Ga0182024_10007813_pt1 | contig 22913 bp, 21 predicted proteins | sample P32metaG_FD_120480 | JGI IMG/M metagenome (GOLD analysis project Ga0182024, IMG submission 120480) | Permafrost microbial communities from Stordalen Mire, Sweden - P3-2 metaG (Illumina Assembly) | ecosystem: Environmental > Terrestrial > Soil > Wetlands > Permafrost | place: Sweden: Stordalen... | reverse complement strand
GCATCGACGATGGTGTCAAGGATGTTGCGCAGCGGCGCGCGCTGCGACAACGCGCGCTGAATGCCGGAGAGCTGGTCGAGCAAAGCGTCACGGTCGCGCAGCAGCTTTCGCAGCCGGGTACTCTCCGCGTCATCGGTCTCGGCGCGCGCCCATCCACCCTCGCGGGTCAGGAGTTCGAGCCCGCCTTCCGTGTACACCACTGCCGAGGCGATCACGGCGGCGACTGCCAAATCCTGCTCGGTGAACGGTGACCCGGCCGCTCGCTCGAGACGGAGGGTGCTCTCGCGGCGCGACCGCATCCCGCCCGCGGGGATCACGATGCAGGGGCCGAGGAGTGGCGTCGACGCCGCGTCGGTGGTGCGCGCATGGCGGTCGGTGGAAACTTCCCCGCCCGCTCCCTGACGCACATGCACCGACATGACAGCTTCGCCATGGCGCAGGAGGGTCGCGACCTCGAGGTTGAGAGCTTCGACCGCGAGCTGGAGGACGCCCGTGATCGCCGATGCGTTCTGGTAGCTGCCGAGCGACTGACGCAGGTCCCGGAGGCTAGGCGCGGTCATCGTTCACGGAAAAGCGAACGATGACCATCTGCCCGAGCGTAGCTCCAGCCAACTTCAGGGGACATCGCGTCACCGGGCTGCGACCCGCAACCATCGGTGTCGATGCCATTGCATCTCAGGCCACGAGTGACCGGCACGCGGCGGTCGAGGTCAGGCCAGACCAGCGGTGATGGCTGCGACCTGCGCGGGTGTGAGCACGGTCTGGTAGCCGCTGGGGAGCTCGACGCTTCCCGCGGCGAGGCCGATGGCGCCGTTGAGAACGGTGCTCAGCGTTCCGGTGCGGCCGAGGGTCGACGTCTGGAAGGCAATCGGACCACCGACCTGGACCATGAAGGCGTACATGGTCTGGTAGTTGCCGTTGCCGGCGAGATACCCCTGGCGAAGGCTGTTGTTCTCGAGCACGAGCTGGGCCCCGAGCGCCTCGCGTCCGGTCGTGATAATCTGTTCGTTGAACGCCTCATCCTCGGTGTTCGGGGATGCGGCCTGGCACGGGTTGAACGCGAAGCCGACGTGGGTGTGCTTCCAGTAGGTGCCGAGCGAGACGATGTCCTGGAGCTGCTCCTGCTCGTCGAGAACGGTGGTGTACCCGGCGGCCATGAGAGCCGCGACAGTCGCGGGACTTGCCGTCTGGCGGATCAGCGATTCGTTGTCAACTCGTGATGCGTGGGAGTGGCCGCATTCCAGGCGTCCACGTCGGTGATCGCCTGATCGATGGCGTTGATGGCGGCGATCGGCCCGCCGGCAACCGGCTGCAACTCGGCCCAGGAGACGTCTCCGCCGTCGTTGTTGCCCTGGTCGTCGTGCGTACCCTGGACGCCATACCCGCCTTCGGCGGCGCGGTCCACCACCACATGCAGGCAGGGCGAGATGACAATTGTCACAGTCCCGAACAACCGTCATGTATGTGCGCCATCGAACAGATCTCTTCCTTCAGATTGGCGCAGCTTTGACGACGGAAGAGGAATGAACGACTCGTGGCAGTGCTCGCGGTGAGGGCGGCCGTACGGCGTGCCCCATCGCGTTCACTCGTCCATGCCCCAAGGCACAGGCCCGTGATGTGTCGCGTGGGTCGGACGTGGCGTTTCGGGCGCAGCCACGGTGCGCAGCAACGATGCCCCTGCAGCCGGAGCTCGACCGAAACGCCCAGCGTTAGTTGGAGGAGCCGACCCCAGCGGGTCGGGGGCGCAGCGCGCTCAGGGCTGCCCGTTCGGCGAGAGCAGCGGCGACATCCTCAAGGTCGGTTGCGATGGTGGGCTTGCCCAGACCGAACCCCTGACCCAGCCTGATGCCGCCCGCCTTCATGAGGTCCGCGACGAACTCGTTCTCGACACCTTCGGCGATAACCACCGCACCGCTGACCCGGGCGAAGGCGAGAGTCGCGTCCATGGCGGCGCGCGACCCGATCTTGGTGGACGTCATCGTTAGACTACGGCCGAGCTTGAGGAATTCGCTCGCCGAAGCGGCGAGCAGATCGATGGTGGAGTGTCCTTCACCAACGTCGTCGAGGGCGAAGCGGATCCCCTCAGCACGGTACGCGCCGAGGACGCGGGCGAGCATGTCGTAGTCCCGGATCCGCTCATGCTCGGTGATCTCCAGCACAACGCTTGAGGACGGCCGTTCGACGCTCTTCAGGAGGAGCATGAGCTGATCGACGCCATGCACCGGATCGAGCAGCGCAGCGGCGCTGATATTCAAGAACAGCGTGCTCCCGAGTGGAAGGGGTCTTGCGTCCTGGACGGCTCTGCGCCGGCACACCCAGTCGAGATCGCGAATCTGTCCCCCGATGCGAGCCGACTCGAAGACTGCTTCCACCGAGTCCATCGCCGCAAAACCCTCAGGGCGGGCGAGTGCCTCATATCCCATCACGGCGCCGTTGTCGAGGCTTACGATCGGTTGAAACATCGTCGTCAGTGATCCACCATCGAGGATGCGGTTGACAACATCGGAGTACGACCGCTCAGCGATATCAGCAGTCTCGCCGCCTTGGTACGATGCGCCGGCAACACGGTCGCCACCGGCACGCTTGGCCTGGTAGAGAGCCTCGTCAGCGCGCTGCCATACGGACAATGGATCCGCGCCCGCGGGAGCAGCGCTCCAGCCCACGGTGATGCGGACCGGCCCGGTCGCGATCGCCAGAGAGTGCATCGCAAGGCGCATGCGCTCCGCCACCAACTGTGCGCCGAAGACGCCGACTTCGGGGAGCAGGGCCGCGAACTCATCGCCTCCGACTCGCGCCATCACATCCCAGCCACGAACCAGCAATCCGAGCGTGTGCCCTACAACTCGCAAGAGCACGTCCCCGGCTGCGTGACCCTCCGAGTCGTTGATGTCCTTGAGACCATCGACGTCCAGCGAGAGCAGCGCGAATGGCAGCCGCGGGATGGTGCGCAGCGCCCGGTCAAATTCGCGCCGATTCTTGAGCCCGGTGAGCGCATCAGTGGATGCGAGGGCCGCAAGTTCTGTCGCGGCTTCGTGGATCGCGGTCTCGGAGCGAACGCGCTCGATGAAACGGCCGAGGTGCCTGCAGATTGCCGGCATCGATGCCAGCGCTGAGCGGTGCGGCCGCAGAGGGGACTCGCGGAAGATGACGAGCACACCTATCAGGCTGCCCGCACCGCGGATCGGAAACGTTAGAGCGCTGTGAATATCGGCGGCGACCGCGATGGCAGCTCTGCTGCCGCTTCCGGCAGTCACCGACGCCATCATCGACCCACGACCACTTTTGACGACACGGCTGACCAGCGCCGGTCCAGCGCCAAGCCCCAGCGCCGTTCCCTCCGCTTCAAAAGCCACGACATCCCGCGTGCCATCCGACGACGAATAGCGCAACTCCACGTCAGGGGCTGCACCCCGACGGAGCCAGAACTCTCCGACGCGGCCGTCGAGCGCCCTCGTGAGCAACGCGAGGGTGTTGTGGAGGGTTGCATCGAGGTCGCCGGACTCGTTGAACAGCGTCAGTGCAGCAATCAACAACGCGTCCGCAGCGTTGCCGTTTCCCTGCAGTCGCTGGCGATCGGCACGACCGATCATCACATGCTCGCGATCGTGTTCCACTCGAGTCTCGGTGCCGGTTGGGGTCACCGTGTTCGACGCGAGGAGAGCCGGTATCGACACTAGGAATCACCTTGAAGCGGATGGAAGATGGCCGCAGGGTCACGTTGCTGGCGGCCGAACGCGTGGTCTGTACGCGAGCGCACTTACCGGTGAGACCGCGACAGCATCGCAATGTGCAGTAGCAGGCCAGTCACTTGGGGCGCAAAGGCTATGACGGCGCCGCGATATGTGCGGCGGTCAGCTGCACGGCCATGGGAGCGCGGCGAGCATGCCGGGTACCATGGGCGATGAGATGGATCTTGACTGGCGGTCGGCTGCGATTCACTGCGACGAAGCGCTCACATCGGTGTTCGCGGTCCTCGGCAAGCGCTGGACCGGGGTGGTGATCGGTGTCCTGCTTGAACGTCCCGCGCGATTCGCCGAGATCGCTCGCGCGATCCCCGGCATCACCGAAAGCATGCTGTCGGCCCGTCTCACCGAACTGCGGGATGCCGGGTTGCTGACACGCGAGGTGATCGAAGGTCCGCCGATTGCATCCCTCTATCGGCTGACCCCCAGCGGCGAGGCGCTGCGGCCGGCGCTGATGGCGCTCGGCGAATGGGCGGAGACGCACATGTCGGCGCGAGCGTGAGCGAAGCGCCGGCCACTGTGGCGGGTCGCATCGTCGCGTCGGGGCTGACCAAGGTGTTCGGCGAGGTCAAGGCCGTGGAGGACCTGTCCTTCACGGTCGAGCCGGGATCCGTGACCGGGTTCCTCGGCCCCAACGGGGCGGGGAAGACAACCACGCTGCGCATGATCCTCGGGCTGGCGACACCCACTGCTGGAACCGGGACGATCAGCGGCGTTGCCTACGCGCACCTGCCGCACCCGGGCCGCACGGTCGGCGCCGTCCTCGAGGCGACGAGCTTTCACCCCGGCCGTTCCGCGCGCAATCATCTGCGCGTCTTCTGTGCGGCGGCCGGGCTGCCGGACAAGCGAGCCGACGAAGTCCTCGACTGGGTCGGGCTCACCCAGGCGGCGCGGTATCCGGTGCGGGGCTTCTCGCTCGGCATGCGTCAGCGGCTGGGTCTGGCCACAGCGCTGCTCGGCAACCCGGGGGTGCTGCTCCTGGATGAGCCGGCCAACGGCCTCGACCCTGAGGGCATCGCCTGGCTCCGAGGCCTGCTCCGGCACTTCGCCGAGGTGGACGGGAGGACCGTGCTGATCTCGAGCCACGTCCTGTCCGAAGTCGAGCAGACCGTCGACCGCGTGGTGATCATCGCGCGCGGACGCTTCATCTATGAAGGCAAGCTGGTCGACCTCGAAGGCGCCAGCGGCGGGGTGGTGGTGCGCACTCCGACACCCGACCCACTCAGCGCCGCGCTCGCGCCACTCAACGTCAAGGTCACCCCTCGATCAGACGGATCGCTCGCCATCGTGGGAGCGACGCCGGAGGCGGTGGGCCGCGCCGCATGGCAGGCGCACGTCGAGCTGCATGAGCTGCGCGCGGGGAGCTCGAGCCTCGAGGAGACCTTCCTGCGATTGACGGCGGAGCCGGGCACCCCGCCGGCACCGAGCCCGAGCCCGTGATCAATCTGCTCCGCTCGGAGTGGCGAAAGGTGACAACCATCAAGCTCGGCTGGGGCATGCTCCTCGGTGCGCTCGCGCTCGCCGCCCTCGGCGTGGTGGCGCAGGTCGCGAGTAACGGCGTTCGCGGGAATCCTGCGCTTTCGCTCAGCGAGGCCTCGACCCAGCGGTCGATCGCGGCCTCGGCCGGCAGCGCCTATCTGTTCTCAGTTGTGGTCGGGATCATCCTGATCACCACCGAGTTTCGCCATTTCACGTCGCGTCCGACCTTTCTTATCGAGCCGCGCCGCGGCCTGGTGATCGTGGCGAAGGTGATCGTCGCGGCGGTGGTCGGCATCGTCTATGGGATTGCCTGCGCAGCCCTGACCGCCGCGATCATGGCGATCTGGTTTGCGGCCAAGGGCATCCCGATCGGCTGGACCAGCAACGGCGTGCTGCTCTCCATGGTCGGCGACCTCATGGTGATCGCGATCTTCGCCATCGTCGGCATCGGCGTCGGCGTCCTCGTGCGCAATCAGATCGCGGCGGTCATCGGCGCGCTGGCGTATCTCTTCGTCCTCGAGCCGATCATCCAGATCATCCCCGTCGTCAAGGAAGCGTATCCGTACCTGCCCGGAGCAGCAGCAGCGGCCATCACGGGGTCCACCCGCGGGGCCGCGACCCATCTCAATGCCGTCGAGGGGGGCCTGGTCCTGCTCGGGTGGGGACTGTTCTTCGCCGTCTGCGGGTGGATCCTCACCATCCGCCGCGATGTTCCCTAACGCCCGGTCAGCTCCCTGAGACGACCCCGGGCGCGGTCGGCCGCGGAGGACGGCGGCGGGGGAGCGTGATGATCTTGCCGACGCCCGGCGTGGCGGTCGCGCGAACCGAACGATCCCGGCCCTCATGCTTCGCGGAATACATCGCACGATCGGCCGCACCGAGGAGTTGATCCAGGGTGACGCCATGCTCGGGGTATGTGGAGATGCCGATCGATGCGGTGAGTCCATCGAGACTGCACCCCTCGGGCACGACAACGTCGCGCACGGCGCTGCGCACGGCTTCGGCGGCCACCCAGGCACCTTCCGATGGGCACTCGTGCAGGAGCACGACGAATTCCTCCCCGCCAAGCCGCACCACCGCGTCGGCACCACGCACCGCGGTGCGCAGCTGCGTCGCCACCCGCTGAAGCACGACGTCGCCGATGGCGTGACCGGCGCTGTCGTTGACCGCCTTGAAGTGGTCGAGGTCGACGAGCAGCAGTGACAATGACTTGCCCTCACGAGCGGCGCGCGCGATGTCGCGTTCGCCGGTGTCTCGCAACCAGCGGCTGTTGTACAGGCCCGTCAGCGGGTCGGTCATTGCCGCGTTGACGAGCTCGCCGTAGAGCTGCGCGTTGCGCCATGCAGAGGCCGCGACGTGCGCGAACAGCGACGCGGCCTCGAGCTCGCTCGCCGAGAACTGGTCGCTGCCGAGACGCCAGCAGTTGATGATCCCGAGCTTGTGCTCGGTTGCGACGAGCGGCACGAGCAGCAACGACTCCTGCACGTACGACGTGCCCGGAATCTGCCGCGCGAGCGGGTGTCTCGACGTGTCAGGAATGTTCTGCGGCGTGCCCTTCGCAAACGCCCAGCCGGTGATCCCGGCATCCAGCGCCATGCTGTCGGCCATGATCTCGTCGGCGTCGGGGCCGGTTGCGAGCACGGGGACGAGCCGGAACGTCTCGTAGTCCGCGACGAAGATCGCCATCTCGCTGACGGGGACGACACGACCCATCTGCTCCGCCATGACGCCGAGGATGCGCATCGGGTCGTGCTCGCTCTGCAGCGCCAGCGCGGCGTCGCTCAGCGCACGGGCGAGTCCCCGCCGCGGCCGGGCTACCGGCGCGTCTGCCGGAGCGATTGCTCCCGGGGTGGCAGGTTCCGCCGGCGAGGCAACCCGTGTGGGGGAGACAACGCGCTGCGCGAACCAGGTGGCGTCGACAACCTCCATCGAGGTGTCCCCCTTGAGGGCATGGGGCAAAACGGGACGGCCGAGCAGCCAGCCCTGCCCGAACTGGACGCCCAGCGATTGCAGGGTCTCCTGCTCGCGCGGGGTTTCGATGCCCTCGGCGATGACGCGGGCTCCGATGTGGCCGCTGAACGACAGCAACGCCACCACCAGGGCCCGGCGTGCGCGGTCGGCGTCAATCGCGGTGATCAGCGAACGGTCGACCTTGATGAACTCCGGACGCAGCTCCGCGATGACACGCATGCTCGCGTGCCCGGCACCGGCATCGTCGACGGCAATCCTGAAGCCCCGCGCGCGCAGTTCCGCCGCGATGCGCTGGAGTAGCGCGAGGTCAGGCACCGGCTCGCGCTCGCTGAACTCCAGAACCACAGTCGCGGGGTCAACCCGTGCCTCGTCGACCGCCCGGTCGAGGGCGGCGACGCCACTCTCGTTGACAAGGGTGCCGATGAGCACGTTGACGAAGAGATCCGCCTCGCCGACGTTCGACGCCGCTCGCAACGCGGCTCGAACACACGCCATGTCGACAGCGGACTGCATATTGAGCGCCGCCGCCGCGCCGAACAGCTGATCCGGGGTGTGGATCCGCGCTCGCGGAGGGAAGCGGGCGAGCGCCTCATATCCGATGACGGTGTCGTTGACGAGGCGGACGATCGGTTGGAGCGCCGCGACCAGCGAACCGCTGCTGAGCAGCGACGAGATCGTCCCCCGAAGGCGGCGGTCCGGCGCCGGGGAGCTCGGCGCGTCGAAACGCTGGACCGTCGGTTGTGCCTCCGCCGACCACGCACCGCCGAGCATGGCTGCCACAGCTTCGAGGATCGGGCCAAGCGCGGGGGTGCAGCCGGGGCCCCAAACCGTCAGGACGGCGACGACCCGATCCCTGCAGGTCACCGGAACAGCCAGGACCTCGCTCTCTTCGGACGAATTTGGCAGTGCCTTCGCCAGCGCGGAATCGGTGGTCAGACGGCGAAGCGTCTCGGAGGCGTCGGCGCCGCCGAAGTACGGACGGCGGAGCCGGACGGGTTTCCGGAGCGATTCGACCCCATCCAGCGGGATGCGCATTCCGACCATGGTCCCGGCGAGCCGGGTGGACAGCCGGGCGGTCAAGTTCTGCGGGACATTGACGGTGAGCACCACGGCCATGTCGGATTCGACGGCGCTCACGATGCCGGCGACATCAAGGGCCGCCAGCGCGTCGACAACCTGGGTCGATGCCTCTGCGGGGCTTCGCGTGCCCGGGAGTGAGTGTCCGAGCCGGGTCAGGACCTCGAGGCGCACATCGGAAGACCGGTTAGCCACGAGGAGAGTTTGCTGGGTCACGGCGCCACCGCTGACAACGGATTGGTCGCTTTCCATCGGCAAAACGCCATATTTCGCGACTCGGAGAGGTCCTCGCGAATTCGGCGCGGGAGTTGCAGTGCACTTTCGATCCTCGGGCGGACGTGGCTCGACCCGCCCGAAGAGCGGCGTAGGCTTCGCGGGATGACGCCGGAGACCGTGCCGGGGCCGGACCATCTCGCCAACGCGCGCGATCTGCTCGTCAGGAAGCGGTCCGAGATCGTCACGAAGGTCGACCAGCTCGGCGCTCACGATCCCGCCGAGGTGGCCAACCTCGGCTTCGGGAAGCGAATCGGCGACGCGACGGCTTACGCAGTGGAGCGAATGACCGATGCCTACCAGGCGCGCACCATCTACGCGACGGTGGCCGACATCGACCAGGCGCTGGAGCGCATCGATGCCGGCACCTATGGGCGGTGCATCAGCTGCGGCAACCCGATTCCGGACGAGCGGCTGGCGGCCGTGCCGTGGGCGGCGCTCTGCGTCCCCTGCAGCGCGAAGCCGGGCAAATCGAGGGTCGTGCGCTGAGATGGCAATCGCAGCACGGATACCCGATGATCGACAGCCGGGGCGGACGCTTCGCCGCGAGCATTCGCCAGCGGCGACGCCTGGAGGCCGATGACATGGATGTGATGAGCGTGCAGGACGCGGCGTTCCTTCACATCGAGGACGGCAACAACCCGATGCATATCGGATCGGTGGCCGTGCTCGAAGGCCCGGCGCCGGCGTATGGCGACCTCGTCCGGCTGATCGCCGGAAAGCTCCCACTGGTTCCGCGATACCGGCAGAAGGTGCGCTTCGCACCGGGCGGCGTCGGCCGGCCGGTGTGGGTCGACGACCCCCACTTCCAGATCCTGTACCACATACGCCACACCGCCCTTCCCCCGCCGGGCGGCAGGGATGAGCTGCGCAACCTGGCGGGGCGGGTGTTCGCACAAACCCTGGACCGCGGCAAACCGCTGTGGGAGCTCTGGATGGTCGAGGGCCTGGAGGACGGCCGGTGGGCGGTGATCTCCAAGGTGCATCACTGCATGGTTGACGGCGTTTCGGCCACCGACCTTCTGACTGTGATGTTCGACGCCACCGACGCGACTGCGGCACAGCCGCAGGCGGCTGAATGGGCGCCGGATCCAGAGCCAGGTACGTTCACGCTCACCACCCACGCCGTGATGCGCACCGTCGCCGATCCGCTAGGTCGGCTCCGCGACTTCTCCGTGGGCCTCAGCATGGCGGCGAACCCGCGGACGAGGCTCGCGGAAGGGGCTGCTCTGTTGCGGTCGCTCGCGGAATGGAGCAAGCGCTCAGCGACGTCGCTCAACGGGCCGATCGGGCCGCATCGCCGCTGGAGCTGGGCGGAGGCCAGCCTGGACGACGTGAAGGCGGTCCGTCAGGGACTGGGCGGGACTGTCAATGACGTCGTGCTCGCGGCGATAACCGCGGGATTTCGGGCACTGCTCCTCCATCGCGGCGAGGATGTCGCCAATCGGGTGGTGCGCACGCTGGTACCGGTTTCCGTGCGAGCGGATTCCGAGCGCGGCGTCTACAACAACCGCGTGTCGGGGATCTTTCCAGGGCTGCCCGTTTCGATCGCGGACCCCGGAGAACGGATCAAGGCGATCGCAGGGCAATTGTCCATGCTGAAAGAGTCGAAACAGGCGGTTGCCGGCGATGCTTTGGTCAAGCTCGCCGGGTTCGCACCCCCGATGCTCCTCTCGCTCGGCGCGCGGCTGGCGGCGCGCACGCCCCAGCGGGCCCTCCAGACCGTGACCACCAACGTTCCCGGTCCGCAGTACCCGCTCTTCGTGGTCGGGCGCCGGATGGTCTACTCGTATCCCTACGTGCCGATCATGGGCAGCGTCCGCATCAGCATCGCGATCTTCTCATACTGTGGTCGGCTCTTCTTCGGCATCACCGGTGACTACGACACCGTCACCGACATCGACGTGCTCCGCGACGGGATCGAGGAGGGGATGCGCGAGCTGGTCGTCGCGGCCGGGGGTGTGACGAGCGACGCTCCGCGCGCACGCAGACCTCGGGTGCCGCGCGCCGCTCGCCCCCGCTCCGCGTCCGCGAACGGTCAGGCCGCGGCCGAGCGCTCCGGGAAGAGGTGACGGGCGAGGGACGGTGGCCGAAAGGGCTTCCACGATCCCTCCGGCTGAGCGAGCCGATCGGCGATCACCCAGAGCGCCGCAGCGTTGTGCCCCATGCCCATGTGGCTGCTGTAGACGGCGACATTCTCGCGGTGCGGCCCCGCTGTGTTGGTGCAGGCATGCCACGGCACCACGCCGTCAAGCCGTGAGTAGATCGCGGTGGTAGGCACCGGGATCGGTCGTGAGAGACGCTCGCGCGAAGGCAGGGACCCGGGGCTGACGTGGAGCACCCCGAGGCGCCGGTACACCGAACTCGCCCGGCTGTCGTCTGCATTGCCAAGCCGGAACGGGCTCCCGAGCGTGATCACCTGGCGCACGAGCGCCGGACGCGAGCGCGAGAGCTCACGAGCGAAAATGCCGCCCAGGCTCCAGCCGACGAGGCTGACCGATAGTCCGGACGACCGATGCAATTCGTCCAGGCGCGCCGTCATCCCATTGAGGATCGCCGCAGTGGGACCGAGGTTGCGGCCGAGCCGCCACCCATGCACCTCATAACCCAGTGACCGCAGATACATCCGCATGGTCGCGGTGGAGGCATCCTCGGCGAGCAGTCCGGGCAGCACCAGCACCGGGTGGCCATCGCCTCGTGGTGCCCGAAGCAAGACGGGCGCGGTCGCAAGCATGGCTGCGCAGTCGGCGAGAGCGCGTCCAGGCTCGCTGATGAAGAGCGCAAACGAAGGACGCATGCTCGAAATCACCGGTGCTTCATACCACCGGTGGACAGCGGGCGGCTCAACCCATCGGCAGCGGGTGGGCTTCGAAGAACTGCCACATGGTGCTGTTGGCGTCGATGGCTTGAGACTGCGGCCCGAGGGCACTGGTATCCGCGGCTCGCAACAACGGTCCGCCGGGCCATTCGTGACCCTCGCCCGCGATCGTGTACAGCTCCTCCACGGCGCCCACTTGGCAGCCTGTGTACTCGGTCAGCTTGACGGTTGCGGCCGGGCGGGTCGCCTGGGGCGTCGCGGAGCACCCGTCGTGCGCGGCCCAGGCGCTGCGCGGCCCAGCGCTCCGCGGCCACGGGCACGCTGTAGGTCCAGTATGCCTGGCCATTGCCGTCGTATGGGTCGATCGGATCGGCGGTCCCATGAAACGAGATGACCGGCACGGCGCGCGTGCCCGTGCAGGGCGACGGTAGGCGCAGGCCGCTCACGGGGGCGATCGCAGCGATGGTGGTTGACAGGTCGCAGCCAAGCTGGCTGGTCATCCGGGCACCGCCCGAGAACCCGGTGGCGAAGACGCGTCTCGGGTCGACGCACAGACCCACCTCGAGCCTCTGGATGACCTGGGCAAGAAACGTAACGTCGTCGGGCGCATTTGCCGGCGCCGTGCCCCCGCCGAAGAGCGGTTGACCGGGGACGTGCCAGTCGTATCCGGAACCCGAGGTGATCGCGCCCTGCGGGTAGGCGACGATGAAACCCTCAGCATCCGAGACGTGGTCCATTCCGCTGAATGCTTCCTGGGCGGCGGGAGTCGATCCGGATCCGTGGAGGTTGAGGATGAGAGCCACCGGGGTGCGGTCGGTATAGCCGCGTGGGATGTGAACGACGACTGAGCGGTTCACACCACCCGAGTTAAGCGTGAGAGCGAGGTCGCCCGTGGAGACCGAGCCGGCGCACGTGGTTGTGGGAAGGCTGGTGACCTGCACCGCGGCAGCGCTCGCCGGTCCACCACATCCACTGATCAGGCCAATTGTGGCCAGCGCGATACCCCAGCGAGCTGCTTTCCGCGGCGTCATCGGTCCACCGGACATGTCCACACATTTTCGGCACTGACGGGCTACAGCGGCGCGATCCCCCATGTGGCGCTGTGCGTCTCACCGGGGTCGAGTATCACCAGCCCAGCATCCGAGTTAAAGGCGTCCGGCGCGCATGTCATCGGTTCGATGGCGAGCCCATGGCGCCGGCGCGGGACGTCGGCGAGGGTATCCCCGCTGTAGACCATCGCGTAGCCGTGGGACGAGTCCATCCAGACGGCGACGCCCCGGCTGCGGTCCGGTGAGGTCAGTGCGATGGTGGTGATGCCTGCGTTGGCAGATGTCAGGTTTGTGAAGGCTGTATCCAGCGTCAGTTGACCGATTGGGCGGGGGGTTCGGAAGTCGAACGCGGTGCCCTCGACGGGCAGCTCGGTGCCGGTGGGGATTCCGCGGCTGTCTGCTTCGAGCGTCGCGCCGGCGGGAATGTGCAGGAGCGCGTTGTCGATCAGGCCGCCGCCAACGAGGCGGACGTATGGGTGCGCGCCGGCACCGTATGGACATGGGGTCTGGCCGGTGTTCGCCGCGGTGATCGTGACGGCCAGACCGTCACTGTCTAATTGGTATGTCGCGGTGAGCTGGAGCGGGAACGGGTAGCCCGCTTGGGGAGGAAGGTCGAGTGCGAGGGTCACCGCTGAGGCTGAAGAGTCGTGGAGGTGCCAGGGCATGTCGCGGGTGATGCCGTGGATGGCACTTCCTGTCTTTGGCTCGTTGATTGGTAGCCGATATTCCTTGCCCGAGAAGCGATATGTCGCGTCAGCGATGCGATTCGGCCAGGGGAGGAGCAGCTGTCCCCGGGCGCCATTGGGCGACTCGTCGATCGCGTAGCCGTCGACCAGAGGGCCGGCGCCGCTGCCGTACTCTCGCAGTCCGGCGCCCAGCTCGACGACGACTGCCCTTTGCCTCCCGGATATCAGCTCGTACTGACGTCCTGTCGGTGCGGCGGTCACCGACGGTCCGGAGCTGCTGAAGGGGAATGCCGCTGTGGCGAGAGGTCGACCACTCGCTCGAGCTCCGCCTTGATGACCGCGTAGCACTCGCACGAAACCGCCTCGAGGCCGGCTCGGTCGACGATGGTGACGCGGCCACGGACGTAGTGGATCAACCCAGCGCGTTGCAGGATGCCCGCCGACACCGAAACGGTTGAGCGACGCGCCCCGAGCATCTGTCCGAGGAACTCCTGGGTGATCATGAATTGGTCGGTACCGACGCGATCGTGGCTCATCAGCAGCCAGCGGCTGAGACGCTCCTCACTGGAATGGAGGCGGTTGCACGCTGCGGCCTGCGAGATCTGTCCGAAGAGTGCCTGCGTGTATTTGTCGACCAGTGCTTGAAATGCGGTGCTTCGTGCCGACAAAGACAGGAACGCCGTTGCCTCGATGCGCAGGCTGTGGCCGGCGACCTGGGAGATGGCACGCACCGCAAGGCCGCTCAATGGCACCAGCGGGACGCCCACGATCCCCTCATTGCCGATCGTGGCCACCTCGACGATGGCGCCGTCATTCAGGGGTGTTACCAGCGAGATGACCCCATCGATCGGGAAATAGAGGGCGTCGATAGGCACTCCCGGTTCAAAGAGAACCGTCTTTATAGGCAAGCTGACGTTTCTCACAAGACCGAACAACTCCCGCCGATCTGATGAAGGAAGGGCAGTGAGGATCCTGTTCTCTCCTGCCCCGGCGACGTCTCCTGTCGCGTCGTGGCTCATCCCTGGACTCGGTGGTGCACTACCTATGTGCGCTGTGGGACAGACGTCTGGCTCAAGGTGTCCCAGATTATGCCGGACCAGAAGGGACCACAAGTGGCGCGCAGGTTCGCCGCGAGTAAAGAGGAGTCTGGCGCGTTGGCTGCAGAACGCAGTTTCCCGGAACCGGGGGTTCTAGACCCCGGCGATCAATTCTGGCTCGAAGCCATGGCAGACGCCGTGCTCATCCTTTCGCCCGAGTACGGCCGGCGCGGGGTTGTTACCGACTTCCGGGTGGACTACGCAAATGCGGCCGCAGTGGAACTTGCTGACAACCTTCCGGATGACCGTCTTCGCCCCGGCTCATTGATCGGCACGGAGTTCCTCAACCTGGAGCACGAAGCGTCGAGCACGCTCGTCACCGCGCTCCGCAACGTGCTCGCCAGTGACGTCCCCTGCGCCATGGATGGTCTGGGATACCGCGTCTCGCGTGGCGGCATGTCGACCAATCGGGTATGCGACGTGCGGATCAGCAGGCATGGCGTGCGACTCCTCGTGACCCTGCGTGACGTCACCGAGCGAGAGGCTTCGGAGCAGGGAATCCGCCGAAGCGAGAAAAGCCTGCGCGCGCTCGTCGACGGTGTCTTCGACGAAGCGCTCATGACCGTCGATCCCGCCGGCACAGTGCTCAGCTGGAACACCGGGGCCGAGCGGATCTTTGGATACAAGGCCGTCGAGATGATCGGACGGCACTACTCGGTGCTGTACCCGAGAGGCTGGCCGGCCGGCGGTCCTGCCGAGGAAGCGGACGCGCCTCCAGGCGAATGGCTGCACGAGACCTGGCAGGTTCGCAAGGACGGCGTGCGCTTCTGGGCGAACGTCTCGGTTACTGCCATGCATGGCGATAACGGTGAGTTGCGTGGCTTCTTCTCGGTCACTCGTGACCTGTCCGAGCAGTCCGAGCAGCGACGCAGAGACTTGCAGCTGTCGCTGTTCCGCGCGCTCGCCGATTGCACGGACGTCGATGCCGCCGCAGAGATCATTGTGGAGTTGACCACGCACAAGCTCGGAGCCACCTTCAGTGAGCTGTTCGTCGCGCGGCAGGAGCCGGGCCGTCGTGATTCGACCTCGCGTCATGCGTTTCCGCGCCCCACGCGTGACGCGCTCGACGTGGCAGCCGACGGCACGTCGGGCCCGCTGGACGCACTCATCGCGCGTGTCCGCACCACCGAGAAGATGGTTGTCGTCTCGGATCTGAGCGAGCTCGGGCCTTCGGCGCACGTCAGCAGTGCGGTCGCCCTGGGAGTGCGGGCGGCGATCGCCTGTCCGATCACAACGGCGGAAGGGAGTGTCGGCGTCCTTGCGTACTACTTCGAATCCCTGCCGAGCGTTGAGACGCTTTGCGCGGAGGCGATCGCCGAGATCAGCGCCGAAGCGGCGCAGGTGATCACACGGATTCGCGACCAGGGCGCGCTGCGCCAGGAGGCACTCCGCATGGCGGAGCTGGCGAGCACCGACCGCCTCACCGGTCTGAAAAATCGCCGCGAGTTCGATCGCATCCTCGGCACGATCCCGCGGCAGCCGTTTGCGGTGCTCGCTATCGACGTCGACCACCTGAAGCGTGTCAATGACCAGTTCGGTCACGAAGCAGGCGACACGGTGTTGCGCACCGTGGCCACCACCCTGGCGCTGATGTTGCGTGGTTGGGACGTGATCGCGAGAGTAGGCGGTGACGAGTTCGCGGCGATCCTCCTCGATGTCGACCCCGCCGAGGCTGCCTCAGCCGCGCAACGGCTCCGTGCGGCCATGCATCTCGTTCCGACCCCGGGCGGCCGCTCGAACATCAGCCTCGGGTGGGCGTCCGCGGCAGCGGGCACCGATCCGATGTCAGCATGGCGCCGCGCCGACGAATGCCTCTACGAGGCCAAGCGCAATGGTCGCGACCGGGTGGTCGGACGCCACGTCCACGGCGCTGAACAGGTCACGCCATCGGGATCGTCGGTCACCGAGTTGATCGGCGAGCTGGTGGCCGGCAGACCGATTCATGCGGTCTATCAGCCCATCGTCGACCTCAACGATGGACACGTTGCCGGCTATGAGGCGCTGGCACGGCCGGAGGGATTCGGCGCCTCCGACAGCGTCGAGACGCTCTTCGAGGTCGCGCATCGATCCGGCCACATCCGCGACCTCGACTGGTTGTGCAGGCGCGCCGCGTTGGCTCAGGCCGCCGCGTTGCCGGCGGAGATCCTCCTCTTCATGAACGTGAGCGTTGCGGCGCTGCTGGATCCGCTCCACGACGTGGATCAACTGCTGCTGCTCCTGGAGTGGACCGGGCGCTCACCGAATCGCCTCGTTCTCGAGATCGGCGAGCACGAGAGCGTCCGCGACCTCGACCGTCTGCGCGTCGTGCTCGCCTCCTACCGGAAAGCGGGCATCCGGTTTGCGATCGACGACCTCGGCGAGGGCTTCGCGACGATGGAACTGCTCGATACAGCTGAGCCGGAGTTCGTCAAGCTGGCGCGCAGCCTGACCATGAACGCGGCTCGACGGAGCACGCGAGCTGCCATCAGGACAGCGCTGACATTCGCCAGCGCGCACGCCTCGACAGTTATAGCTGAAGGTGTCGAAAACGAGCTGGTGAGCGACCAGATCCGCTCGCTTGACATCCCGCTCGGGCAGGGGTTCGGACTTGGCCGTCCCGCCGTTGCCGGCGACCTCCTGGACGCGGCCGCTGCGTGGAGGGCGCGCGACACGTTGCGGCCGCTCCGCCCACGCCGCGCGCCTCCGCGCTCGCGGGTCCCGGCCGCACCGCAGGAGCGAGAGGACGCCAACGGCGTGGAGCGCATCGGCGTGGCGCGCGAAGGGGCCCGCCGGGGCGACACCAAGCAGCGACGCCTTGCCCACAGTTCAGATACCACCGCCGCATCGGGGAGGGCGTCGTAAATGAGTGGACGTCTGTCGAAGTCGCGTCAGCAGCCGTTGGGCCCTGACGAGACCTTCAGCGCGCTCGTGACCCGGCTGATCATCACCAACCGGGCGGAACGAGCCACCCGAGAGCGGATCGGACCAGTGCTGTCAGCCGTGCCCGACCCGCCGGGCGATGGCCTCGGCGAGGCGGTCGGCGGCTCCGGAGCCGAGGCCTAGAAACAGCGACGGTTCGGCGAGCTCGAGCTCGAGGAGCATCGGCGTCCCGCCGGCATCCCGCACCACGTCGACCCGTGCATACAGCAACTCCTGCCGCGGCCACGGCAGCGCGTCCAAGGCTGACTCCGCGATCCCCCTCTCAACATCATCAGGCGCGCGAGGCGTGATGTCCTCGAGCGCCCAGAGCTGGTCGGTGGCCACCCCTGGCGCTCGCAGGAGCGGACCCTTGCGGATCGCGTGGCTGAAGGTTCCGTCGAAATAGATGAGGCCGGTCTCGCCGTCGGCATCGACAGAGGTGACATACGGTTGCACCATCACGTCGCGTCCCTCGCTCACCAGGCGTTCGACGTGCGCTCGTGCAGCGTCACGATCGGACGCGAGGTATCGCGATGTGTTCTGCGCCCCCGACGAGATTGACGGCTTCACGACCAGAGCGCCTTCGGGTAGGTCGACTTGCGCTCCGCGCGCGCTGGTCCCGAGCCAGGTCGTCGGGACGACCGCTATCCCCGCCGCCTCGAGAACGCGGAGGTACGCCTTGTCCGTGTTCCAGGTCAGGACTGCGGCGGAGTTGAGCACTCGGGGAACGGCGCGCGCCCATGCAAGGAAGCTGTCGCGACGTTCCGAGTAGTCCCACGTCGAGCGGACGACCACCAGCGCCACGTCGTCCCACCCCACCGACGGGTCGTCCCAGACCCGGGGCTCGGCGGCGAGCCCGCGTGCCGCGAGAGCGGGGATCAGGGAGCGCTCGTCGTCGTCGAGATCGGGGAGCAGCGAGCAGGTTGCAAGCGCGATGTCAGTCAGGGTTGAGAGCCTCCATGTGCTGGGGTCGCGGCCCGGACGCCTTCCTCGGGCCTCGAACGATCCCCGCGAGATGCGCGAGGGCCCCTTTGTACGCCAGCGGACCGCCGCAACGACCCAATCTGTGGCTTTAATGACGCCATTGATGCAAGGGCGACCGGTCATGACGCGCACCTGGCCGCCGGGGTCTCGTCGCAAAGCAACGATGGCACTCCGATGATGGAGGAGCAGTTCGCGACGGTTCGCGGCCAGCGTCTTCGTTATCTCGTCTGCGGCGAGGGCAAACCGCTCGTACTGTGTCACGGCTTCCTCAGCTCGGCCGAGGAGTTCGGTGGCCGGTTCAGCGAGCTCGGCGCCTATCGCACGCTGATCATTCCCGATCTCCCCGGAAACGGGGCCTCGCCGCCGCTGCCCGGGCGGCATTCGTCGGGAGCGATGGCCGATGTGCTGTTCGACCTGCTCACGGAACTCGAGATCGACAAGTTCGACGTCGGCGGTCTGTGCCTCGGGGCCACCGTTGCCTGCGCGCTTGCGAAGCGGGCTGGCACCCGGGCCGAGCGGCTCGTGCTGCATACCCCGCTGCTGTCGTCCGATCTCATGCGCCGGCGCTATCGAGACCAGGTGCGCTTGCTGAGCCGCCGTCCGATGTGGGACGGCGTCGTGTGGCTGAGCCGCCAGCGCTGGGTCAGCGACCTTTACAAGCGCTTCGTGATCGTGGAGGGCGAAGTCGACGATCGCACGGCGAACATCAACTACGAGAATCAGCGCCGGGCCGATCCTCGGGCAGCTCGCGAGTGGCTCAATGACTGCCTGCGCCGTGATGACGTCGACGTGGTGGCGGCGCGGGCCGAGCGAACCCTGATCATCGTCGCGCGGCACGATCGCCTGGTCGACGTCGGACGTCTGAAGACGCTGATCGCGACGCTCCCCGGCCTCAAGGTCTTCACCGACAGCGACCAGGGGCACGGCTGGAACGAGCAGGCAGTGCACCGGCAGCTCGAGGTGCTCAAGGGGTTCTTCGGCAATTGCCATGGGAATGGCTTCGCCGCCACCAACGGCGCGGAGCCGGCCACCATGGCTCACGCGACCAATGGCGCGGGGAACGGGACGTCCCACGTACGACCCGCGTTGCGCGACACGGTCAAGATCCCGCTCTCACCCGCCTGACCGACAGCCCGCACCGCGCGGCCGACGGCTGGGCATCGGATTGGCGCCCTCGAGATTGAGCAGGCTGCGTTTGCGATCGAGCCCGCCGCCGTACCCGGTGAGATCACCATCCCTGCCGATGAGCCGGTGGCATGGGACGACGATCGAGATCGGGTTCTGCCCATTGGCGGCGCCGACTGCGCGAGCCGCGCGCGGATGGCCGATCCGGGCGGCGAGCTCCGAATAGCTCCGTGTCTGCCCGTACGGGATCTCGAGCAGCGCGGACCAGGCCGCGATCTGAAATGGCGTCCCCTCCAGCCGGAGCGGCAGATCGAACCGGGTGCGCACCCCTCGGAAGTACTCGTCGAGCTGCTGCGCGACGGTGCGTAAGGTCACGTCCGAGCCGGGCGTCTGGTGGGTGACGTGGGGAGCCCGGTCGGAGCCCTCGAAATGAAGGCCGGCGAGCTCGCCGCCGGAAATGACGACCCGCACCCGCCCGAGCGGCGTCGCCGCGTAGCCGTATGAGCGGACGGCGGGCGCTGCGGGCATCCGCCCCAGGGTGAACCGATCGGGCGATGGGAACCGGCCATATCCGGACAGATCTCCAGGCCCGTCCGAATATGGCCGGTGCCGGCTCAGGCAATCGCGATACAAGTACCGGCGTGAGTGGTTTCTCGGCGGTGGTCACGACAGGCATCTACTGCCGTCCGGGTTGCTCGGCGCGTCCGAACCCGGGGAATGTTCGCCACTTCGACCTGGCGGCGGCTGCAGAGGTTGCGGGGTACCGGGCCTGTCTGCGATGCCGCCCATATCGAGCGGCGGCGCCGGTGGAGACCGTCGCGTCCGAGGTCGTCTGCCGCGCGATCCGGCTGGTGGTGGACGGCGGGCTCCGCATCGACAGCGAGGCGGCGGTCGCCTCGCACCTCGGCCTCTCGGCGCGTCATCTGCGCCGTCTCTTCCAGGACCAGGTCGGAGTCACACCGGTACAGCTGGCCCGCTCGAGCCGGGCTCATTTCGCCCGCCGGCTCCTGGACGACACCGACCTGTCGATCACGGAGATCGCCTTCGCCTCGGGATTCGGCAGCCTGCGCCAGTTCAACCGCACCCTCAGCGAGATCTTCCGGACAACGCCGCGCGAGCTCCGCAGCCGCCGGCGGGCAGCCGACCGCTTGGTGGCCGACGGCGGCCTGCCGCTGCGGCTCAACTACGCCGGCCCGCTCGCCTGGGACGCCATGCTCAGCTACCTGGGGGCGCGAGCGATCGCCGGGGTCGAGCACGTCGCGGATGGCGCCTACCGGCGAACCGTCGTGGTCGACGGCGATCCCGGGGTGATCGAGGTGGGGTGGGGCGGCCCGGATCACCTGCTGCTCACCGCCCATCTGCCCCACTGGGGCGGTCTGATCCACGTTGTCCAGCAGGTCCGGCGCATCTTCAACCTCGATTTCGAGCTCGATCGCGCCAACGCGCTGCTGGGGCATGACGCGCTGCTCGGCGCTCGCATCGAGTCGCTCCCGGGATTGCGCGTCCCGGGTGCGTGGGATCCATTTGAGATGGGGGTCCGGGCGATCATCGGGCAACAGGTCACCGTGGCCGGCGCGGGAACGATCATCGCCCGGGTTGTCGCCCAGCACGGCAAGCTGGTGCCCGGCCTCGGACCTTTCGGGCTGACGCACGTCTTCCCGGCGGCGGACGTGCTTGCCGAGGCCGATCTCTCCGGCAGCGGCCTCACCGGTGCGCGCATCGCAGCGATCCACAATTTCGCCCGCGCGGTGGCCGCCGGGCGGATCCGTCTCGATCGGAGCCGGCCGCTCGACGAGCAACTGGCCTCGCTGGTCGAGGTGCCCGGACTGGGGCCCTGGACCGCCAACTACGTCGCGCTCCGGATGGGGGAGGAGGACGCATTCCCGGCGACCGATCTGGGCCTACGCCGCGGCCTCGAGGCGCTCACCAGTCACACGCCAAGCCAGCGCGACCTTGGTGAAGTCGCCGAGCGATGGCGCCCCTGGCGGGCGCACGCCGCGATTCACCTCTGGTCGATCCCGCGGATCCCGACGGCAACGGCCGGCGCCGCCTGAGATCGATATCCCGGGTTCGGCACGTGGTTTCGGGGTCAAGACGGTCGCAAGCGGGACGATTGACCGATCATGTGCGCCGTGGTCGCGAACCGTGATCTCGCACATGCACCTGCCGGACTGCGCCATGGCAGCGCCGAGGAGGTGCTCGCGTGGACCTACATGCGCTTCCGCTGGGTTGCCCTGGTGGCCAGCTTCCAGGCCGAGTCGATGGTGCTTATCGACATGGCGTGCGGCATCGTGGCCGAGCCGGAGGTCCTGACGCTCGACACGGGCCGCCTCCACGAGGAGACCCACGATTTCATCGAGCAGACACGACGGCGCTACCCGATCCGGCTTCGAATTCTGGCTCCGGATTCGCTCGAGCTGGATGCGATGACCGCAGAGCACGGGACCATGCAGTTCCGGCGGTCCGTCCCGCTTCGCAACGAGTGCTGCGCGGTTCGCAAGGTGAACCCGCTGGCGCGAGCGCTCGGCGACTACGACGCATGGATCACCGGCCTGCGCCGCGAGCAGACCCCGACACGCGCGGAAACGCCGGTCGTCGCCGCCGACCCGGGCCACGGAGACATCACCAAGGTGGTGCCGCTCGCTGCCTGGTCACGCGCCCAGGTGTGGGCGTACCTCGCGGCTCGGGGCATCGACCATCACCCCCTCTACGACAAGGGCTACACGTCGATCGGCTGCGCTCCGTGCACGCGCGCCACCGCAACCGGCGAGAACGAGCGTGCCGGGCGCTGGTGGTGGGAAGGAGATTCCGACAAGGAGTGCCTGCTCCATCCGCCGCTCGAGAACGGCGGGCAGGCGGATCTGCGTGGGAGTCCGGTCAGTGTCCCGCTGGGAGGAGCGCACTCAACTTCGCGGCCATGAGCACCGAGATTGCGTCCTTGGCATCGCTGACCAGACGCGTCTCCTGAGCTTGGGTGATCACGCCCTTGACCTCACCAAGCGTGAGCCCGGCCTTGACCTCCGCGAGCGCATCGGCTTCGACCTTGGCGGCGTGGGTCCCCGCGATCTGACCGAGGGTTTCACCCTTGAGCAGATCAGCGCCGATCTGCTGCCAGGTCAGCTTGGTATCGGTCGTGAAGAAGTCGAAAACCTGCGACGCCTCGTTCTTGACCTGGCCGGACGCGGCGAATGCGCCCGACGTGAAGGCCGCCGACGAAAAGCCGCCGGACGAGAGGATGGACGTTGCGAGGTTCGACGATGCAGACAGCGACGCGGTCTGAGCATGCGGCGCCGGCGTCGCGGTGTGGTCGATGGCCACCACGGTGCCGAGGCCGACGACGGCGGCACCGAGCACGGCGATGGCGACAGTCGTGGGGCGGAGCAGCGGGTGCATGATGGAGGTCCCCCGAGTAGTACGGTTGCTTGCTCACAGCGTAGACGGATTGGCTCAACGAGGAGTTGGCAACCCGGTGACGATCCGCCGGTGGTGATCTCGGGAAGGCCCCCTCGGCGGCGCTCCAAATCTGTGGTAAACTGCACGGCGACCTAGCGCCGCTAGGTCTCTTTTGTGTTTGAGGCAATTGACACGTGGCCACGGCCAAGGGCGGTTCCGCGATCATCACGTTGCAGTGCAACGAGTGCAAGGAACGCAATTACACGACAGTCAAGAACAAGCGGAACGACCCGGATCGCCTGGAGTTGCGCAAGTTCTGC
>Ga0182024_10007812_pt1 | contig 22914 bp, 22 predicted proteins | sample P32metaG_FD_120480 | JGI IMG/M metagenome (GOLD analysis project Ga0182024, IMG submission 120480) | Permafrost microbial communities from Stordalen Mire, Sweden - P3-2 metaG (Illumina Assembly) | ecosystem: Environmental > Terrestrial > Soil > Wetlands > Permafrost | place: Sweden: Stordalen... | reverse complement strand
GCCCTCCTACCCGGGCCGTCCTGTACGGCGGGACCTCACCGGTACCGACGCCCGCAGGGTGACGCGCCAAGGCACGCTGCCCGGCGGCGCGGTGTGTGCCCATCCCTTCCGTGACGACCAGGAGGTGTGCCAGAACTGTGGACAGCGGCGGTGAGCGGCGCTGATGTTGCGCCGAGCGATGCGGGAAGAGCCGGAGTAGAAAGCGCTTCATGGTGCCAGAAGGAGCTCCTCCACCGCCGACCATCTATCGACGGCCAAATGAAAGTCGGACCGGGCTGAAGTGGACTGTCGGAGTCCTCCTGGTCCTCGTCCTCGCCGGCGGGGGCATCTTGGCCGTCCAGCGAATCAGGGGGCCCCAACGCGATACGACGGCCGACGCAAAGACGGCCAAAATCACGACGCCAGCAGCTCCGCCGACATCCGCGACCACAGGGTCTCCTGGACCTGACCGGCAGTTGGTAGGGGACGCTCAGGTCGTATCGACGGATCTGGCGTCACTGAGTCCTGACCAAGGCACGTTGGAGCAACTCGCCCAGACGGTCTCAACAGAGTCACAAGCCCTTGAGCAGTCCTGTTCGGCGCCGCTGGCGAGCCAGCTATCGGTCAACGCAGCAGCACTGGATGGAGCTGCGCAGACGGTGACGAATGAGTACAACCAGCTCAACTCGGACTGGATGACGTACCACACGCTGGAGGTGACGGAGCCGTCGAAGGCTCCCGCTGACGCACCGGCGGTCTTCTCAGTGTTGGACGCGATGGCATCGGCCAGCGGCGACCTCACCGAAGCTGGGTTAGATCGCGGCGTGGCGACTCAAGCGATGTCGGAGGCGACCTGCTGAGACATCCGCTCTGGAGGATTCCGATCGGATCGGCGACCTCGAAGAGGCGGATGTTACGAAGTTCGGCGGTGTCCAAACTCCCTGAGCCCGGTGAGGCCCTCGAGGTGGTCGGGACAACTCCACACCCGCCACCACCGCTTGCCCGAAGGGCCGAACCACCGCCCGGTCCACGTCGGCGTCTCGAGGCAGTGGGCGGCTTGCCCCTGACGGTCATGGATCATCCGCCAGCACTTCATGGGCTCAGCGATGAAGGCGCTGGCGTAGGGGTCGCCGGGAAGATTGGGCACGGGGGCGATACTCGCACCACGGTGTTCGGCGGATGGGCGGAGAGCCCGTCACCAATTGATTGCGAATTGTTCGCGGAGGCGTCGACACTGATGGCAGGCCAAGGTAAACGGAGAAGGCGGGGGTAGGCTTCAATCATGGAGCTGAGGGCAACAGGGCTGGTCGTAGGGCTGATTGTCCCGACCGTCCCGCAGGGCGTTCGCGTGCCTGGGGTTCCGGAGATCACGTTCGACCGTCTCAGCCGCATTTTTGGTGAGCTCGCTCCCAGCTATGGATACCGAGATTTCCAAAGTTCGCCCGCCGGGGACAGCGCCAAGATTGGTGGGGGCGACAGCCAGGGGGCGCTCCTGATCCAGCCCGGACTCGTCCAGTTCATCGACGCCGTGCCTATGGCTCCGGAGGTATCACAGGAGAATGCGATCGGGGTCCTACGGACCGTGGCCAAGCACCTTCAGATGGAGGTGGTGGTACAGCTGGGTGTGAAATGGGTCTTCAACGCTCCAACTCCCGAAGGGGAGGGTAAATCGCTGGTCCTAGAACAACTGCTCAAGATGGCAGACGCCGACATAGAGGAGCTTTCGCTGGGTCGATCGATATGGGCTGGTGCCAGGTTTCAGACACAGGGCGCTGACGATCAAGCCATCTCCACCCGGATTGAGCCGCTCGAGGCAGATCCCACGAAGCTCTACATTGAGTGCGATGCCACTTTTCCAGAGCGTGCCCCTAGGCTCCTCTCTGGCGGGGCTGCTGGGGTCTTGCAGGCCATTATTGACGTGCTCGCCTACGCACGAGGTCCCGTTCAGGGCTACCTTGAGAAGAGGGTCGGCTGAGGAAGAGGTGCATGAGACATGGATGAACTGACCGCATTGACCGCCACCACCACGATCTCGCCCAATCTGTCCAACCGGGCCAACCTGGCAACGTCCCCTCTCCGGTGGGCGTCCTGGTCGTCTCGACCCGATGCTTCATCGCAGTACCCGTCGGCTCTCCGCGTGGTGTCATTTTCTGTCGACCAAGACGAGCTCCAGAGGGTTCAAGTCGTGGAGCACATTGAGTCTGACGACAACGGCTGGTAACGCAGCTCCACTGTGGAGTCCTAGGTGGAGGATGCCTTGCCCTGGCTTTGTCAGGGTGACGTTTTCGAGCTCCTACCCCAAGTAGTCGTATCTGTTGGAGTGGGCGGCACCGTCGCAACCAAGACGGAAGTCGGAGCCTGCCTACTCGTGACACACGGTTGCGATCTCGACAAACCGCAGGGCCGCGCTGATGACGCTCCTCCACGCGTTGAACGGCTTCAGTTTCTGCCGCTGCGCGACTTGGACAGACAAGATCAGAACCGACAAAACCTCCTACGAAGGCATGAGCTCAGCCCCGCCGAGGCGATTCACGTCGGGCCAGTATCTGGGGTGGGCGATGCATTCGGCGTACTGAGCGAGATGTTCTATTTGCCGGCGGGGTTCTTCGGACTCTCTCTAATTGGGTTCCCCGGCCACCCCGAAGCCGAACAGGGGAAGCGGCATCTGGTTGCATCGCGCCACGGCAATCGAGCCGGTCGGCTAGGTCCTGATGAGGCCCTCCTCCTTCGGCAGAAGATGGCCGCTTACTGGCCGAGATTCGACACAACACCGCAAGGCGACACTGATGGAGAAGCGGAACCCCAATAGCCCGCTACAAGCCCCGGACGATTAACACGATGTCGGCTGCGACTCCAGCTGCCCCCACAATGAACGGGCCGAGTCCAGTGCAGCTCGCAGTTTGCCGAGCAATGGCTCCAGGGTCCGTAAGAGCTGCTCGTCGGTGAGAAGCACCACCGAGGCGTATTTGGGCTGACCGGCACCCTCGCGCTCAAGAATGAGCGCTTCCGCTCGCCGAGTTCCCGCCGGTGTAATCGACACCAGCCCTCCGGCAGTCTTGAACTCGACCAATCGGTCACTTTCGGCGTTCATCGCAATGCTCATGATGTCCGCTTCTGGGATCCCGGCCCTCACTGCGATATCCCGGTCGCTAGGCCAGCTGAGAGGATTGCCGCCAGACAACTCGTATACGGCCACCAGATAGTCGTCACGTTGCGCTTGTCGTCTCTGAACGTCGGACATTGTCATCGTTGGCAGGTCAGATGTACACGGTGCTGGTTTGTCTCTGGCGGCGGAGCGCGTCGAGAAGCTCCGGCCCGGTCTTTGACACCTCGTGCTGGTGATCGCAGGAGTTTGTGAACGGCTCCTGATCCAACGGCAGGGGTTCGGAACCCGTTCGATTGATGCCACCGATGCCACCCGAATAGCCCGACTTCGCAACATCCCGCTTCAGTTCCCGCTTCCCATTTCGACCCGGTGGCCATCTGCTGATCGACTTGAGGCCATCGGCCTGGACTGTCCCGATGAAGAGGGCGGGAGGCTTCCTCACCCCAGCCGCAAGGCATTGCTGACAGCGCCACGTCACCTCGACGCTTGGGGCTAAGGCATCCACCGCTCTCACAGTCCCCGATTCTAAAGTGTGGTTGCCACACCGATCGGACTTCTCCGGACGGTGGACGGGTGACCTGCCCAGAGCGTCATGTTCATTGGCGCGCGTCTTCGGACGGCGTCGCAAGACGCTAGGAGGCAGAAATGCCCGAACTGGAACCCCGGCTGGTCAGCATCGCCGACGCAGCCTCGCTGCTCGGAATCGGCCGATCCAAGGCCTACGAGCTGGCTCGAGAGGGACGGCTCCCTACGGTCGATCTCGATGGTCGAAGATTGGTCTCGCTCCAGGCGCTCGACACGTTCATTGCCGAGCTCGGTGCCAAGGCGGCCGTCTGATGGGTGCCACCGTGAAGCCAGCGAGCGCCCTCGTTCGCGACCGGCTGCTCACCGTAGGCGAAGCGGCTGAGGAACTGGGAACTCGGGAGTCGCACGTTCGGCGGCTTATCAACGAGCGCCGGATTCGCTTCGTCAAAGTGGGCCGACTGGTCAGAATCCCCACGTCGGCTCTCCGCGAGTTCATCGAAGCCGGCACCGTCCCGGCCGCTCAGTGAGGCCCGTGACGCGAAGAGGGAGGCCCGTAAGCCTCCCCGACGCGGTTACCACAACCAAGGCAAACCTTACTGGCTTCGATGAGGTGCGCGCCCGGCTTGAGGCGATGGCATCCCTCTCGACCTATGCGCTCCTGGGTGAGCTGGATCCGATTTCCGTGCTGGAAGGCAACGTTCGTCTGCTCCATCGCGCCGACCTTCACCTTCGCGTTCTCGAGGCGGAGGTTGCATGACGGCGACCGTAGAAGGTGGACCTCGAGATGTCAGCTGGGCGGATCTCAGTGAGGACGAGCGTCGAGCAATTCGAGCGAGTCCGGGGTGGGGCGACTGTCCCGATCAGGAGGCGGAAGCCATCTGGAGGATGCAGTCCGTCAAGAATCGTTGGGAGATCTACTGCACCCTCGATGGTCGCGACGGTTCTACTGCCCGAGAGCTACGTCGCTTGTCTGAGAACGCCGACCCCGAGACCACGGAAGCCTTCGGCAGACTTTCTGAATCCGAATGGGAGGAGCCCGTCGCTCTACCGGGAAATGCAGGTTCTGCGCCGTTTCCGGTTGAAACTCTCGGCTCAATCAGTGGCTTCGTAGAAGCAGTCGCGGAAGAAACCGGGACGCCCATCGATCTGGCGGCCGTTGCGGTTCTTGGGATCGCTTCGAGCGTGCTGGCCGGTGCTGTTGTGGTCGAGGGACCAGAGGGATTCCGCCAGCCCGTCAATCTCTACCTGGCCTGTCTTGCCGCTCCTGGCGAAGGCAAGACGCCAGTGATGAGCCGGTGCGGTTCCGTCTTGGATGCGATCGAGGCAGATCGGTACGACCGGATGGCGTCCGATATCCGTGAAGCGGAATCCCTGCGGAAGGTTGCTGAGGCCCGATTGCGAGAAGCGGTGATCCGAGCCGCCAAAGCCGACAGGACCGACGCCCTGGAAGCAGAAGAGGAAGTGCGTGAGGCCACGAGGGAACTTGCTTTGAGAGTCGTGCCGGCGTTCCCGCGGCTCTATACGCGGGATGTGACTCCCGAGGGGGTCGTGAAGATGTTGGGCGAGCAGGACGGACGCCTCGCCATTGTGACCGACGAAGGGGTCGAGTTCTTCGAACTGGCCTCTCGGTATTCGGGAAACGGGAAAGGGAACCTCGGTATCTATCTGCAGGGATTTGACGGACAGCGATACGCCTCCGACAGGGCAGGACGCGACGCCATCATCATCGAGCGAGCCACCCTCACTGTCTGTCTCTTCGCTCAGCCCGTCGTCTTGGAATCGCTCGCGCAGGACCGCCAGGCATCGGGCCGGGGTCTGCTCGCCCGATTCCTATGGTCAAGGCCTGGATCGTTGGTTGGCCTACGTCAGATAGGACGCCGCTCGGTACCCGTCGAATTGGTGGAGGGCTACGAGTGCCGGATGATGGTCCTTGCATCTGCGGCCGAAGGGACTACCGATGGCCCGTCGACGCTGCCTCTCGACACACAGGCGCGGCAGCTGTTCTCCTCCTGGTGGGCTCAACACGAGCCGCGCCTACGGCCTGAAGTCGGCGATCTCTCTGGGATCGTTGAATGGGCCAGCAAGCTGCCCGGCCAGGCCCTTCGCATCGCCGGGCTCCTCCACGCGCTCTCGACTGGCTCAGTTCAAGGGTTGATCGGTGCCGAGACGATGTCGGGCGCGATCGCACTTCTCGAATACTTCACGAGCCATGCGTTGGGCGTCTTCGGAGCCATGCGAGCAGATCCCGCTGCGTGCGATGCCCAATCGGTATTGGACTGGTTGATCGGGAGGCCGACAACTGAGTTCAGCGTCCGAGAGGTTTACACCTCCAAGGACTGGGCTCCTGACCGAACGCGAGCCGCTGTGTCCATGCTCGGCGACTATGGCTGGATACGCCAAGTGGAGCGCAAGCCCGGACCGGGCCGGCCATCTGAGCAGTGGTCCACGCATCCGAAACTGCGGAGCAGAACGGAGCGGAACCACAGCGCTCCCTCAAATATGCGCCGTTCCGCTCCGGGAATTGGCTCTCAGAGGGCCGAGGACCAGCCATGACCACCGAGACCGTCGACGACAAGGCGACACGACTGCTGGCCGAACGCCGGCTGCGCATCCTGTGGGCAACGGATGAGGCCCTGAGTGCACGCGTACGGGGCGACTCCGGTGTCCACGACATCCACTGGTCCAGGTCGCGGGGCTGGAGCTGCAGCTGTCCTTGCCGCCAGCGGTGCAGCCACTTGATCGCAGTCGGTTCGATCACGGTGCTGGGCCGCGTGCCGAAGCGCCGACCACCCACGAGTTTCAGTTCCTTTCGGTTTTGCTTTCAAACCAACATCGCTCGTCAACAGGAGGTCCAATGACCACAACCATCGACTCAGGGCAGGCCCCGGTCGGAGTTGGGGCTGGAGTCAATCCGAACCCGCCACCCACCGAGACACCCCAGACTCCCGCCCTCGCACCGAGCATCTCCCAGGCCATCGCCAACGCGGTCAGCGCCGCGCCCGAGCTCAAACAAGATCCCGGTACTGCGGTGGCGGTCGGGGCTGCGGGGGGAACCGCGGTCAAGGCCCAGGCCGTCGCCCAGGCCGGTAAGCGCCAGGCCAACGCCACCGCGCAGGATCAGGTCACCCCGACCGGCACCAACATCTTCGGGGACATCGCGCACGATGTCGGCTCGGCGCTGGGCAAGGTCGCCCACTACGCCAACGACGGACTCGCCACGGTCCAGCACGAGTACCGCTACCTCCATGACGTTGAGGCGCGCCACGGCATGACGGCCGCAGTAATGCTGGGAGCCGGGATGCTGGCCGGCGCGGCCGCAGGCACAGTCGTTGACCCGGGCGAAGGAACGGTTCTCGGTGCCGAAGGCGCGGCCTACCTCGAGGCCCAGGTGGAGTACAAGGACTCGTGGCAGCGCACGCTCAACCCGAACTACCGCGATCCCCACACAGGGCAACTGGTCAGTTTCGGGCGCGACGTGGCCTCGGTCGCAGGACTACGCGGGGGAGAGCGAACCGCCGTCAGCGGAGCCTTGGACGGACTCGGAGACTTAATCGCCGACCCACTGGGCCTGGCAGGCAAAGGACTCGGTGAGGCGCACTCGGTCGAGGGCATGGGGGGTTTGCTCGGACAGCGGTATCAAGGGTTGGCGATCACGGCCGAGAACGTGGACCAGGCGTGGGACACCTTGCCGTCATTTCGCAGGCAAATGTCCCTGATCGCGGCCGCTCCTGATGTCGCCAGCGTCCGTCGCCTGGTCCCGCAGTTCAACGGGATCGCCAACGAACTCGCCGCGGCCGACACGGCGGAGGAAGCCAAGGACGTTTTCAAGGAGTTGGCGGCGTCCTCCGAGATGCTCGACGCTGCGAAGTTGCCGACCATGGCCGCAAGCCGCCTCGTCTTCAAGCCGCTTCGAGACATGGTGCGGAATCTCCCTAACGATGCAGAGGGGCCGGTCGCCGGATTCCTGGCCCGGCACACGTTCAACAACACCCTCCTCGGGCCGCGCCGCTGGGCCGACCGGCTGGAGGCTCTACCGGGTTCGACATTTGACCCCGAGACAATGGACATCTCTGGGAGCCAGATCAACCCGGCCAACACGCGGGGCCTGAACGACCTCTACGCGTTGATGCGCTACGGCGGGACCGACCGTGACGCGAACGCAGTGGTCAACGCCTACGCAGCGGCCACGCCGGCTCAGCGGATCGTCATCGTCAAGAACGGTATTTTCCGCACCCTCTTTGCCATGGCTGGGATGCCGAGTCCCGAAGACTCCGAGAAAGCCCTGTCCGAGCTGGTCGACGGCAGGACCAAGGCTGCGATACAGGAACGCCTGGACAACCACCTGTCCTCGGCTGCCATAGAGGGCAACCAGCCCGAGCGGATCTACGGCACGATGCCCGACGGCAAGATCGTCCGTCCAGTCATCGACGAGGAAGGGGTGTCGGTTCAGGGCGCGATCCGGGCCAACCAGACGGGGAACATCTCCTTGCCCAACATCGTCGAGGCGCGACGCATGGCCCAGGCCATCCGCTCGTCCCGGACCTCGCGCGTGCTGGCGGGAACCGATGACTTCCTGTACGACCACGTCACGCAGGGATTCTTCAAGCCCCTGGTGCTGATGTCCGGTGGGTACGGACTGCACATCTCCCTCGCCGAAGCGATACCGAACGCGCTGCGTCACGGACTGACGGCCAGCGTTGGCGGACTCTACGACCGGGCCATCGCCAACCTGGGCTACAAGGCCGACAAGGAGGAACTGGGCCTGCTCTCGGGCTGGCTGTACAGCGTCGCCGGTAGGCGAGCGTTGCAGAACTCCACCGACGCGCAATATCTGACCGAGGTCTACCTGGCCAACGAGGGCTACAAGACAACGACCGGCGTGGCCGCGGGAGAGATCACCCAGGGCGAGACCCAGCCGGTCGAGCGCGCCCTCGGAGGGTTCCGCCAGAAGATGGCCAGCGGGACCAAGGAAGGCTCGCAGTTCTCGACGTTCGGCAACGAGGATCCGCGCATCGTCAAGCTGTGGCAGTCAGAGCTCCGCGAGGCGTCGAAGGACAAGTGGACCCGTACGGCAGCACAGACGTACTGGGACACGATCAAGTCCGAGTCGATGGAGCGACCGGCCGGGGATCTCCCTGAGGACGACTACTACCACGGGACATCCAAGGCGTGGCGGGACCATCTGGTCGACCCGCACCAGGGCGGCAGTGGAGCAGACAACCTCTTCGGCCCTGGTCTCTACATGACCGACTCCAAGGACGTGGCACTCAGCTACGTCAAGAAGGGCGCGGCCAGAGCGCAGCGCCAGGGCGTTCTGGACCGGACTGTCTACGGGTTGCAGTGGTCGGGGAGTCGTGACCCCAATTTCTTGGACCTCGAGCAGGCCGCGCCCGCAGATGCCCGGTCGGTGTTCAGCCGCTGGGCAGACAACATCGAGCAGCGGGACTACCACGACTACGACCTGTCCGACATGGAGAAGATGCGTGATGCCCTGGACGATCCGCAGACGACGGGCGTCCAGCTCTACCAGCGGTTCAAGGCGCTCGAGCACGGCCAGCCCTCCTACGAGGTGGACGCCGACCTCTTCGAGCTGCACGACGCTCTGAGAGAGCAGGGGTACGACGGATTTCGCTACGACGGGGGCACTCGTACCGGCAACGCCGCGCACAATGCCTACGTCGTGTTCAACGACTTCTCGACCGGCAAGATGCCCGTAGACGTATCGCATGTGTCCTCGGCAGTTGCCCCGGTGACCGAGGCCGCTGCGACGGAGAAGGCCCGCCAAGCGGTGTCCGAGCAGCTGCGAACCGAGCCCCAGGACGTACTCGACTCCCACATCCGCTCCAAGTACAAGTCGGCCCACGCCCCGCCCGGCTGGGACGCCATCGACGACTGGTCGTCCGCCGTCGTTGACGCCATGAAGACGGGCGTCCACGGCAGGCCGGTCGTCGAAGCCTCCGCAGGAGAACTCCACGACGACCTGATCCAGAGCGTGATGAACGGACGCACGCCGACGATTCAGGAGCTCAACGAGTACGACCCGATCCAGCGGCCTATCGCCTTGAAGGGCAGGCAGGTCATCCCCGACGGCACCGGGACCGTTCAGCGCATCGCCAACTTCGGCTTCCGCAAGATCCTCAACCCGATGGTCAACATCTTGAGCCGCAACCAGGAGTTCGCCGTCGAGTACGTCCAAGCGCGCAGAGTGTTGCAGGGCCAGGTCGACGCGGGGTTGATGACCGACGACGAAGCCATGGTCCGGGCCGAATCCCAAGCCACGACCCACGTCATGCGGTTCGTCCACAACCTCCACGACAGAACCCAGTGGACAGCGACCATGCGCAACTGGGCGCCGTTCTACTTCGCTCAGGAGCAGGCGTACCGCAGGATGGGCCGGTTGCTGGCGGAGGACCCTGGAGCGTTCCGCCGGTACCAACTCGCCATCTCTGGCGTCGGGCACATCAACGCACAGATGCAGGACTCCAACGGCAACTCTTACCTCGCGTTCCCTGGCACCGGGTTCATCGGTAAGGGGGTAGCCGACATGATGGGGATGCATGGGGTGATGGTCGGAGGGGTGTCGCCGGCTGCGTTCGGAGGGTCACTCTCCAGCGCCAACGTGATCTTCCCGCTCTCCCAAGGGGTCGCCCCGGACCTCGGCCCTGTCGCGGTCATCCCAGCGGCGCAACTCCAGACGCATTTCTTGGAGCTCGGCAAGCGGTACCCACAGTTCGCTAAGGCCGCGAATGTCGCTGCCTCGGCCCTCCAGTACGTCGACGGTCAGTCATCCCAGAGTGAGTCCATCTGGGAGCAGTTGATCCCGAACACCTTCGTGCAACGCTTGGTCCAGGCATACAACGGCGACGACCGCACCTTCAACAGTTCGGTCATGGAGGCCTATCAGTACCTCGACTACCAACAGGCCCAAGCGACGACCAAGTGGGAGAAGGACGGGTCCAAGGGTCCTGCTCCATCCATCGTCCCGGCCCAGACCGCGCCGGCCTCGGAGAAGCAGGCTTTCATCGACAAGGTCCGCAACTACGTCCGCGCTCTCTACGTGGCGAGAGCGTTGACCGGCATGGTGTCTCCGGTGTCGTCGAGCGTGGAGATCACCAACTTCGGTTTCCCGGCCAAGCTCAACGACGAGATCACCAAAGCCGGATCAGTCTCCACTGGGATGTCCAACTTCCTCTTGAAGTACCCCAACGCTGTCCCGTGGACGGTCGCCGAGTCCTTTGTGCCGAGCAACACCGACCAGTCTCAGCCCGAAGGGATTTCGCTCAGCTCCTCGCAACCAGCGATGAACTGGATCGACGCCAACCAGGCCTTGCTCAATCAGTACGGCCCGGCCGCGCTGTGGCTCATGCCGCAGCTGAAGAACGCCCAATACTCGTCCACGGTCTACAACGAGCAGATCGCCCAGGGGTTGCGGGTCAAGGACACGCCCGCCCAGTTCCTCACGGCCCTCTACGTGGCCGCCGGCGACGATCTCTACTACGACGGACTCTCGGTCCACGAAGCCGCGCTCACGGCCGCAGGGAACAACTCCACGGCGGTCAACGCCGAATACGCGAACTGGGACGCCTGGGTGCAACAAGTCGAGAAGCAGTACCCCGTCTGGGCAGAGAACTTCACGTCGGGCGTGCGTCAGACCAATTCTCAGCAGGCGATCCGGACGCTGACTGACATCTTCAAGGCAAGCGACGCGCCCAAGGGCGAGCAGTCCACCTTGGTCGACGCTCTCTTGACGCAATACCGGACGGCTGCCGCCGCCTACCAGCAGGCCGGCACCCAGTCGAACTACTCGAGCGCCCAGTCCAAGGTGTCCGACGGCTGGATCGCCTACCTCGACAGCGTGTCCACGTCCGTCCCGCAACTCAAGCCCATCATCCAGTCCGTGTTCAAGGAAGCGTTGAAGGTGCAGACCTGAACCGCCGTCGCATCTTGTAAAGAAAATGATTGACAGGGTCGTGATTATCTTTATAGTGGGAGAGGTAAAGATAAGTGCCCCGGCGGGTGCCGAAAACACCCCCGGGGCTTGGACGACACCTACAAGGAGGAGTCGACAATGCAAACCGTATGCGAAACGACCGACGCGACAAAGCTGGTGGACGCCGAGAAGCTGGTCGCGGCCGTGGCAGAGTTCCGGACCCTGGTTCATCGCTTCCACGCCGAGGGGCTGGACGAGATGTTCCTTCACGCCTTGGACGACGAACTCATGCAGTGGGAGCCGAACGCCCAGAGGGAGTGGCGCGAAGCCGCGATCGCAGCCGCGCAGTCCTAGTCGAAACGCCCTTCGGGGCGTTGTGCGGAGATCGCCTACCGCACCTGATGAGACAGGCCAAACCATGACCAAGAGCGCCAGGGCAACGTCTCGAGGCAGGCCCCCGTTTGGGTGGGATGCCGTGGACGGCAAGCTGCGCCGTAATGCCACGGAGCAGAAGGCCCTGCGGCGGGCCCAGACGCTCCGAGCGAAGGGCATGGGCTACGCCAAGGTGGCCGACGCGCTGAACTCAGAGGGTCATGCGCCCAAGCGAGCCGCGTCGTGGTCGGCGATGAGTGTTCGCTCGGTGCTGGCGACCGCCGAGCAGATCGGAGAGACGAAATGAGCAAGCGACAGTTCGGCAACGTCCGGAAGCTCCCGTCCGGCCGATGGCAGGCCCGGTACCCCGATGGGAGCGGGCGCAAGGTGCCGGCGGACCGGACCTTTTCCACCAAGGCCGACGCAAATCAGTTCCTATCCTCGGTGCAGACCGACATGGCCCGCGGGCAGTTCCTCGATCCGAGGGAAGGCAAGATCACGCTGGCCCAGTGGTCCAAGGAATGGCTCGCACTGCCCGGCAAACGGGCTGCCTCTGTATCGCGTGATCGCCAAGGGCTCGACGTGGTCCTGCCCAGTCTCGGAGCGTTGCCGCTCTCAGCCATCACCCCGAAGCATGTACAGGCCGCCGTCAATGCCAGGGCGAAGGAAGCCGCACCCTCGACCCTGGCGCGGGACTTCTCGGCACTGCGTGCTGTCCTCAACGCCGCGGTGGACGCGGATCGGATCGCCCGTTCTCCTGCTCGCAAGATCGCGCTGCCTACGGTGAGGCCCACTGAGAGAGCCACACTGACCCCCGAAGGGCTCTCAGAGCTCGCTGACGCCCTACCGGGGCACTATCGGGCGCTGGTGCTCACTGGAGCCGTCCTGGGGCTGCGTTGGGGCGAGGCGATCGGGCTGCGGGTGTGCGACATCGACTTCCCGCGTCGCACCGTGACCGTGGCCGGGACGATCAAGGAGTTGGCCGGGCACTTGACCCTCGAGCCCGACGCCAAGACCGAGCAGAGCCTGCGGACACTGGTGGCGCCGGCCTTCCTCGTCGACGAGCTGGCGCTCCACATTTCCACGTATCGCGACAACCCCGATGCCGACTCCGAGGATCTCGTGTTCGTCGGTCCCAAGGGTGGCGTATTGCGTCGTAGGTTCGTCGTGCGGGTTCTGCGTCCGGCTGCCGAGCGGGCCAGGGCAGAGGCGATCGCCGCCGGGGGAGTGCCAGGTGTCCCCGAGGGATTGACCTTCCACGCGCTCCGACACTTCGCAGTCACCGCCATGGCTGACGCCGGCGTGCCGTACAACGTCACCCAGCGCCGGGCCGGCCACTCGACGGCGCGCATGACCATGGAGCGCTACTCGCACCGATCGACCGACGCCGACAAGGACGCCGCCAAAGCCTTGGACAGGTACTTCTCGGAGGCGTTTTCGGAGAGAAGTGGCACGGATGGGGCACGGCGTGCCACGGGGACCGATCTTCGGAGCCTATAAGTCCTGGTGAAACGGCATACCGGGCGTGCGCGCACTCTGCCTTCACACGGCTGAGGTCGTGGGTTCGAGTCCCGCAGCGCCCACTCGTTGTCCCTGGTCACGGAGTTGATCTGATTGATGTCGAGGATGGGTGCGGTTCCGTGCCCCGAGTCGTGCCCCGAGATTCCGAGCGATTCGTCCGTTGCCGTATCCAGAGCACGCAAGAACGCATCCCCATTGTCCGGGTACAAGTGGCCGTAACGATCCAGCGTGAATGCGACCGACGTGTGGCCCGCATGGACAGACACGTCCTTCACGTTGATACCGGCCTTGATCCACAGGCTGATGGCCGTGTGGCGTTGGTCGTGAATGCGGAACGATGAGTCAACGCCAGCCCGCTTGAGTGCAGGCCGCCAATAGCGATTTCGGAAGTTGCTCAGACGCATCGCATTGCCTCGTGTGTCAGAGAAGACGTAGTCATCGGCTTCGCCTCCAAACATTTCGGCATGCGCAGTCAGTGCTGTTACAACCTCCTGAGACAAGGGCACCCTTCGTCGCCCTGCATCTGACTTGGGCGGCTGATCAACGAGCAACTGGCCGTTCGTCTCGATCACGGTGTTGGTAACGGCCACCCTTCGACCTTGAAGGTCAACCCTTTCCCACTTCAGCCCGAGAACCTCGCCGACCCGCAGGCCCGAGTAACACGAAAGGTACACAAATGCACGGAATCGCAGGTCGATCGCACTAGCTAAGCGAGCGATCTCGATCATGCCTAAGCGTTTCAGGTTCGAGTCCGGCCCGTGACGGGCGTCTCCCAAGCTCCCGGTGACGAAGCCGCCAAGTGGCAGTATGCACTTGAGGCTTGCGGACGGAGGTCAAGTGGGCGGGTACCGATCTGGCAGGGCGAACCATTTATCTGGATGTCGGCGGTCAACCTATTGGGTGAGCGCCCTCTTAGCAGCAGGGATCACCTTCGCAGGAGTTCTCACGGCTCAGTCCGTATCGGCGACCTCATCACCTCAAGTTAGTGATCCGGAATGCACAAGCGATACGAATCCTCAGAGCGGAGGAATCGTAGAGATTTGTGCTACTCCGACAGGACTCACCTTTGCATGGGCTAACGAACCCTTGAATGTACTTGAAGGCGTGAGCTTCCAGCTCCTGGACAACACATCTGCGTATTACCAGTACGAAGTGGCCATGCCGACATCCGGATCTCAGTGCGCTTTGAACTCAGGTCCTGGGTTCAACACTAGGGAAACCAGCTGTAACTTCAGCGTCTCACTGCCAGACGGTGTCTACCTCGGGTCTGCATCCCTGACGAATGGCCAATCGGTAAAGGTGCCATTCGCTTTGGTCGTAAGCCCCGGTGATCAACCGCTTCCCACCCTGCCGACTAGCCCACCAGCAAGTTCGGGTTGCATTGGCGATGCTAACGACTACAGCATTTCCGGTCTTGCAGCCAGCTATGCCGGGAAAGGTGGATCCACGGACGGTTACTGGAAGGTCAGCACCGAGGGTGGAGTGTATTCGTGCGGCGGTGCAGTTCCTTACGGCTCTATGTGGGGGAAACCACTCGACCAGCCGATCACAGGGATAGTCAGTACCCCTGATGGTGGGGGCTATTGGCTAGTCGCCAACGATGGCGGCACCTTTGCGTTCGGTGATGCCGGGTTCTACGGCTCTATGGGTGGTACACCACTCAACGAGCGAGTGGTTTCCATGGCACCCACACCCGACAACAGGGGCTATTGGCTCGTCGCCAGCGACGGTGGCATCTTCGCCTTCGGTGACGCCCAGTTCTACGGCTCGATGGGTGGGAAACCGCTCAACAAGCCGATCGTAGGAATTGCTGCAACGCCGGACGGGGGCGGCTATTGGCTGGTCGCCAGCGACGGTGGCATCTTCGCCTTCGGTGACGCCCAGTTCTACGGCTCGATGGGTGGGAAACCGCTCAACAAGCCGATCGTAGGGATGGTCGCATCCTTAGACGGCGGTGGCTACTTCCTAGTTGCTTCTGACGGAGGAATCTTCGCCTTCGGTGACGCTGTTTTCAGCGGATCCACTGGCGGTAATCCACCAAGCACACCCGTAGTCGGTGTTGCGGTTGACGTCAATGGTGGGTACTGGTTGATCACCTCCGGCTCTGGCTCTGGGGTCCCAAGCTTCCCTAGCGAAACCATCAGCTTCGGAGGAGCACCCACCTTCGGTTAACCACTGATTTACCCTCCGGCGCCAGAAGGGTCTGCCATAATTCCAGTCGGCCGTTGGCAGGAATATTCAGAACTACCGGAAGAGCGGCGGCGAGGTCGTGGTCCCGGATCGCCGGACATGCCTTACCTTGACAAAGCTGGACCGAAAACGGTCGTATCTGACCCATGCCGGACCTATTTCAGAGGCGCACGCACCTGGACAATCGGGGGCCTGGATTCACCGACGCCGTGCGATGTAGAGGACAGCATCCTCCACCTTCTCGACCTCCCCCTGAAACTCGGTGTTGATCACACGTTCGATGGCCAGGTATTGCTGGTCGGTTCGGTTGCCGCCATAGGTCTTGGTAACGGCGATAAATGTTTGGGCGTCGAGGTTGCGTGCGAATGGATGATGACGAACGTGGAACTCGTCGAATCGGTCATCGTCTCGAACTGGTTGCATCGAAGCGTCAACATGATCAAGCCGCTTCTCCCATGGCGAGCAGAACACGTCAGCCAAGCGGTCTTCGAAAACGCCTTGACCCCATGAGACCACCTCCGTCCAAATGAGAGCGAGGTATCCGTTCGGTTTGATGAGCTGTGCCACACGGTCAGCGGCGACTGTTGGCTCGATCCAATGCCAGGCATTGAAGGATGACACCAGCTCAACAGAGCGTCGGACCGAATAATCTTCGAACCGACCCACAACGATCTCCCCACGGCCAGCCAGTTTCACCTCGGCCATCGCCGCCAACTCGGGGGCGGGTTCGATGGCCGTCACCCGCAGACCACGGTCCGCCAACGGTTCCGTGGCGATACCAGTTCCGGCTCCTACCTCAATGGCTTCATCGCCCACGGAAAGGTCGGCGATTGTCACGATGTCGTCGAAGACCTGCTGCGGGTACCGAGGACGAAAGCGGTCGTAGTCCAAAGCCTTAGCAGCGAATCGCTGCGACGCCTCAGGGGCAACCCGCCACAGATCCGACATAGGTGCCAAGTATCGCTGAAGGTCGCCTGCCTGCGTCGTCCAAGCCCGTAGCCAGATCGGCTGTGAGGGCGAATATGGTCGTATTTGAAGTTGTCCCATCACCCCAGCAGGCGGTATGGGGCACCCCCACCGAAGTGGAAAAGTGCGACCATGTTGTGTGTGGCTGTAATTACCCCCGTGGCCGATCTGGTCCGGTCCTGCGGATTCGACGTACATGAGCCGGTCAGCCTGAGGTCGACCAATAACGCAGTCGTATGGCTTTCACCGAGCCCTGTCGTCGCCAAAATCTCGGAGGAGCACGACAGAGCGGGTAGGGAGCTTGCAGTCGTCAGAGAACTCGTTCAGCTAGCCGCTCCGGTGGTGCCTCCCGTCGACCTGGGCATTGAGCAACCCGTAAGCATTGACGAGAAGGCCGTTACATTCTGGCGGTACGAGCCTCAGGACAATGTTGTCGAATCAAATGCGGGTCAGATCGCTGAGTACCTGTTCCGCCTGCACTCCAGCCTCGCTTCGATGCGGGATCGAGCAGCCTTTCCCGCATTTAGGGAGCCGCTGATGTCTGCCGTAGGTGCTTTAGAGCGTCCAGATTTTGCGCCCGAGCTGGTGGAGGTTGATCGTGCTCTGTTGCGTGAGACATTGGTCGATGGAATTGCTCGGCTGGCGAAGATCACAGGCAGCGAACGGGTGATCCATGGCTCGCCGCACAGATTCAACATCCTCGTCGTTGACGCAGCTCCAAGGTTCATTGATTTCGAGACCGTGGAGCTTGGACCGCTTGAATGGGATTTGGCTCATCTGGAACCAGAGGTCGCTGACCTCTATCCGGGCGAGTTTGACTATCAGGCCTTGACTATTTGTCGGTTGATGGTCAGTGCGGCTACCTCGACGTGGTGCTGGGAAGGACTTGAACGGGGTTCCGACATGCAGAGCCATGCTCAGCATCATCTAGACGTAGTTCGTTCGTCCCGGACCTAGGAAACCCCCATATGTGATGGCATGCCGTAGGTGGGCATGGTCGTACGGGAGAACGGCTGCCGAAAACGGCCGTTTATGACCCATCGTCGTGATTCGTGTCAGTGGTACCGGAGAATCCACTCTGGAGCCAGATTCGAGGACACGACTTTGCGGGAAATCACCGCCGCTGGCTATCAGAACCCTGTTTCGCTACAACCATTGGTGAGGAATGTTTGCGTCGAGCCGGTTGCCCAGTCGTACCGCACACCGACCTTGTGCGCTGTCGTGCCCCCACAAGCCGCAATACCGAGACTGTCAGCGCTTACAGAGCCCGAAAAGGTCCCCAATGGCACGGTGATCTCTGTCGTGCCGGTCATCGAAAACTTGGTCGAGGTGAAGGACCCCTTGAGGCTGCCCGTCACCTTGACCGATCCAAATGAGATGCCGGTGGCGGCGCCGGTTCCCAGGTTGAGGTCGACGATTGTGGCCCCGGTGTCGGGAATGGTCACGCTCGCCGATCCCAGGACCTTCTGCTCTGGGGTTCCCGGCAGTGCGGTCAAAGTAGCGGGTGTTGGCGGTGATGTCGCTGGATTTGGGCCTATGACGTACTTACCGCCGATGCCGCCGGTTGGGAACACCCGGGTCAAGTTGGCATTGAGCGAGAGGAGCGACGCACCATCGACTTGAGGACCAAAGGTAATCGTGGCACCCCCCGAAATCGTCGTTGGCGGTGGGGTGACGACCACGGAGCCGTTAAGACTGGTGAGGGTCACGCCAAAGAAGAGCGGCACGTTGCCCGACACGGCGAGGCTCCCCTGAGCGAAGGCTCCATCGCCGATGGCCAGCGAACCACTGACTCCCGTGACCACTTGGGCCTTTGGTAGATCGACCTCCCAGCTACCGCACCACACTTCGGGTCCAGGAACGCTCGGACAGCCCGCCGCCGATTCCGCACCATAGGAAGCCGACGCAGACTTGATCGTCATCAGCCCTCCAAAACTGACGTCATTTAGGGTCAAGTTGGCATTGGAGACGACACCATTCGAAGTTGTGAGCGATGCGTCGAGACCCGCATTACCTCCTGCAAGGGAACTGGAGCCCCCGACCTTCCATGTCGTCCCGGTTGTAGCCGAGTTGTAATCCATGTGGAAGCTGTTGAGGTTGACGACGCCGAACAGGCTGATGGGACCGCTCTCGCTTATTCCCACCTGACTTAACCCCCCATTGGTCCCAAATCCCAAGGAGACAGTGCCGGAATCAGGTGTACCTGAACTCTGCGGTATGACCACCGAACCAGTCCAGCCCTCCTGCGAATACGACACACTCATGCTGGAGATGTTGAGTAGTCCCGCCAGACTGATGCTTCCCACCTGAAAACTTGCCGTGCTCAATGCGTTGTTCGTGTAGGCCAGTGATCCAGAGAAAGTAGTGGTGGTCGTACCGCCCGTGCTGGCAGAAGCTGTCGTACCTGTTGAGCCCGACACGGTCCAGGTGTCCGGTTGGGAAAACTGCAGGGAGATATTCGACAACGAGAAAAGATGCAGGAAATTTGCCTTCTGCACCGTCACCTTGAGTTTTGATAGTCCCCCAATGGTCGAAGTGATGAACGTCAGTGTTCCGACCCCGCCGCCAAGCGCCGCAGGCAATGTGACAGTCACCGATCCAGAGGCTTCGCCCAGCGACTTGGGTTTCAGCGTAAGGGTCCCCGAAAGGGTCAACCCAGCCAATTGGGTACCTTTTGGAATGGTGAACTGCAGTTCGCCAGAAAGTGAATCAGAAAGAACTCCGCTAAAGACAGTAATCTGCTCACTTCCCAACACCAGGTCGACGTTTGACGTGCCCTGGGATGTGACCGTATCGCCGGAGGTTGAATAGTCCACGACATCAGTCGAGCTGGCCGTGACGTCAATGCCGTCGATGCTCGATTGTTGCTGGGTGGGATCATCGCCTCCTGATCCGTCAGTGAGACATCCTGAGACCCGGTAGCTCCCATCGGTAACGACTTGCTGGGTGCAGCCCGCCTGCACGATTACAATCTCTCCTTCGCCCGAGGAGTTGGAGCCAACGGCCTCGCAGGTGGTGGGGCCCGAACAGGCGACGTCATTGAGCAAATCCGTGTCCGGCACCACGATGGGGCTGCCCGGGACGCCATCGGTGATCGGCACGACTGAGCCGTCAGCGGCCGAGTAGGGACCACCCACGGCTTCGCAGTTCGTGGCGTTAGAACAGGCGACACTGTCAAGCGGCTCGGTCGCAGGAACCTCGACGGGGCTAGCCACGACGCCATCGGTGATCGCCACCACGCTCTGGTTGCCGGCGGCGTAGCACGTGGTGGCGCTCGAACAGCCGATGCCTGGGGAGAGGTCCGGGACAGCGATCCCAAGTGACACGGGGCTACCGGGGACGCCGTTAGTGATGGGTAACAGCAGGTCGTAGCTGACGGCATAACACGTGGTGGCACCCGAACAAGCGACCCCGGAAAGCTCTCCGTTAGAGCCAGTGAGGGGGCCAGTCCCCGCCAAGATGGGGCTGCTCGGGACGCCGTTAGTGATGGATACGACGGAGCCGTCAGTGGCCCCGAAGTTCAGACCCACGGCCTCGCACGTGGTGGCGCTCGGACAGGCGATGTCGAGGAGCTGGGCGGTTCCTGGCAGTTGATTGATTTCCGGGACCACAAGTGAGCTGCCTGGTACCCCGTTGGTGATGGGCACGACGACGCCCTCGCTGGTGCCGGGAAGTGGGACGTATGGGGCTTGGCCGACGGCATAACAAGTGCTGGCGTTCGAGCAGGCAATGCCACCGAGGTAGTCGGCCCCCGATACTGCGACGGGGCTCCCGGGTACGCCGTTCGTGATCGTCACCACTATGGGCTCATACGAGCTGTTGTCGCCGACGGCATAGCAGGTTGAGGAGGTAGGACAGGCGACACTGACGAGGTCTGAGGCCCCCGACACCGCCAGAGTGGAGATGCCGACCGATGCGGGCGTCGTACCTGGCGGTGATATCTGCGGTCCGGGTGCTGCGCTCACCAACGGGGTACCGACAAACGACACCATCGAGGCCAAGAGGACCGCTGCCAAACTGCCGATTATCCAGCCACTCCGCATGGCCCTCCTGCTGCAACCCCGATGACCTTTTCAGAGACAGTAGCCCACCTGGCAAAAGGTCGTTTAACCCGAACCTGGGGTGGCATTATTACTCAGGGAGTAACGATCGAAGACGGCGGACGGTCGAGCATCTGTTCGGCGCAAAATCGAACGGTTGTGACACGGGAGGCAGCCCGGCCCTGGGGAGGCTGTGGGCAGCGGGTCACAAGCCTTGTGCGAAATCAAAGGGTCGCTCAGGGGAATTTCTGGGTTTCTGACACGGTTGCATCAGTCATGGGAGATCTACTCGGGTACGCCAGAGTTTCAACAGATGAGCAGATCGCCGACCTTCAGCACGACGCCCTCAAGGCCGCAGGGTGCGTGAAGGTGTTCACCGATAAGGCGTCGGGGTCGCTCGACCGGCGGCAACAACTGGATCGCCTCCTGGACCAGCTTCGGCCCGGAGACACGGTGGTGGTGTGGCGGCTGGACCGGCTGGGTCGTTCCCTCAAGCACCTCATCCAACTCATCGAGGATCTTGCCGAGAGGGGTGTGGGATTCCGCTCGCTCAGCGAGGGCATGGACACCACGACGGCGGGCGGGAAGCTCATATTCTCGATCTTCGGGGCCTTGGCCGAGTTCGAGCGGTCCCTCATTCAAGAACGTACCGTCGCTGGCTTGAAAGCGGCCCGTGCCCGAGGGCGGGTTGGGGGCCGCCCGCCCGTCATGACACCAGACAAGATAAAGGTCGCAAGGCGGCTCTATGACGCTAAGGAACTGACCGTCGAGGAGATCGCCCGGACGATCGGGGTGAGTAGGAAGACGGTATATAGACATCTCGCTGGCTCCGGCCAGAAACGTGACTGAGCAAGGCGAGGAAGTATCGGATGGTGGTCAGAGATTCCTAGACCGAGTGGGGTGCCACCTAACGAATCAGGCACCATGGGGCTAGTCCTGGGAGCCAAGGAAGTCCCTCTCGGTAACCGGCATTAGCGGATGGCACGCAGCCTCATGGGAACTGACGCCGCGCGGCCACTACGAGCTCGGCGTTGGGTGACCCGTGCTCGCCGATTCGAACGCCGCCCCTAATCTGGAAGTCGCGGCAGAGTTCGACGAGCTGGCCCGAGCCATCTGAGCCCCCCGACGCCGGTCCCGAGGCACGTCGCGCCCCACGATTGAACAACGCAACAGAGCCCCTTCGTCGGTCACACACGAACGCAGGCCTGACTAGGTCCTTCTTCGTCCACTTCAAAAGAATCTACGCGGCTGCATCCATTGATGACGTGGAGGACGAGCCTGACCCCCGCCGTTCTATCCTCCACGTATGCGGATCCTGTTCGTTCCGACCTATACCGATGCCATCGTTAGGGGCGAAGTCGATGCTGCCAGCGACGCTGTGGGCTACGGGATAACCGCAGCCGCGGTATTGGTCGAACAGTTGGGTGTACTTGGGCATGCCGTCGATACGATCAACATTGCTTCACGCGATCGGCAGCGGTGGTACGCCGAGTGCCTGGAGACGATCGCGAGCCGCCTCCGCTCAGGGCTCTACGATGTCATCTTTTGCTTTCACTCGTTCTGGCCTTTCGCGTCCGAGGTTCGAAGGATCGTTGACGATGCCCGGCGATCCGTCCCGATAGTCGCCTATAACCATGGGAGCCACTGGGACCCAACCGACGCATTCCGGCAGGAGCGCTACCCCGCGCTCCGGTGGGCCGATCTGGGCAACCTCCTGGCAGTCGATGCGGTGCTGCTGGTTAGCGACTACATGCGGGCGACGTTGCTGCGGGAGGTCGGTGGCGCGAGCGCAGAGGCAGCCGCGCAGCTGGCTGCAAGGCTGTGGGTGGTGGGCCTACCTATCGACACCCAGTTGTTGGACGCCTGCCGGACGGAGAAAGAACAAACCCCGACGGTTGTTTTCAACCATTCCTTCTCCGAGGGTAAGCGACCAGGGGCCTTCCTCGAGGTCGCGGAGGAAGTCCTCGAACGTCGGCCGGCGCGTATCGTAATTACGCGAGGGGCACCCGTGAACTCGCCCCATCATGCCTGCCTGTCCCGGCTCGCTAAACGGTTCGGCTCCCGCATTACCGTCGGCGAAACTCTTGCGACACCAGACTACTTCCGGGCGCTGTGGGGCTCGCTCGTGCAGGTGAGCACCGCGACCCATGAGAGCCTGGGGGTCGCCACCCTCGAGGCGATGTACGCCCGCAACTGCTGCCTGCTGCCAGACCTCGGGGCGTACCCCGAGGTGGTAGGACCGGTCCGAGAAGCGCTCTACGATCCGAAGGAAGAGCGCCTCGCCG
>Ga0182024_10007811_pt1 | contig 22915 bp, 21 predicted proteins | sample P32metaG_FD_120480 | JGI IMG/M metagenome (GOLD analysis project Ga0182024, IMG submission 120480) | Permafrost microbial communities from Stordalen Mire, Sweden - P3-2 metaG (Illumina Assembly) | ecosystem: Environmental > Terrestrial > Soil > Wetlands > Permafrost | place: Sweden: Stordalen... | reverse complement strand
TTTTGCGTTGCTGATCTTTGCGCCCATCTTTGGCTGGATTGTGCACGCTGCCGGTTGGCGCAGCTGCTTCTGGTTCATGGGAGTGCTGGGTCTGGTCCTGACTCTGGTCTGGTTCCGGAATATTTATAGTCCCTTGCAGCACCCGCGTGTCTCCCAGGCCGAGATCGAAACCATTGAAAGCGGAGGCGCCCTGGTGCATACCGACCAGGGGGGAAAGGCAAGCTCAGGGAGCAATACGCTGACGTGGTCTACGGTTAGGCTGCTGCTGAGTCATCGCATGCTGGTGGGGGTTTACATCGGCCAGTATTGCATTACAACGCTGACCTGGTTCTTCCTGACATGGTTCCCCATCTACCTTGCGCAGGCGCGGCATATGTCCATCCTGAAGGTTGGATTTGCTGCCGCGGTGCCCGGCCTTTGCGGCGGATTCGGCGGGATTCTCGGCGGGATCATTTCGGACGGATTTCTGCACCGGGGACACTCGCTCAGCTTCGCGCGCAAAGTGCCAATCATGGCTGGGATGGCGCTGTCGATGACGATGATCGCCTGCAACTATGCGCGCTCACAGAGCCTCATGCTGGTACTCATGTCGATTGCATTCTTCGGCAAGGGAATCGGTGCACTGGGTTGGACTGTCATCTCGGATACTTCTCCCCAAGGCATGGTGGGCATCAACGGAGCGCTTTTCAACCTGATCGGCAACATGGCCGGCATTACAACGCCCATCGTCATCGGATATATCGTGCAGAAGACGGGTTCATTCGACGACGCTCTGATCTTCGTCAGCGTGACGGCGCTCTGCGCGATCATCAGCTACGGTCCGATCGTCGGCGAAATCAAGCGTCTCGACCTGTCCGGTGTTCCGGCGGCCGGCAAGAATTGAAAACATCAAATTAGGAGATTGAACTTATGACTGATTGGCCTGGAAATTTGCCCCGCAATGCCTTCAAGCAGGCGCTCTCAAGGTGTGAACGGCAGGTTGGACTCTGGAGCGGTCTCGCCAGTCCGATCGCAGCGGAGATCATTGCCGGCGCCGGCTTCGACTGGATTGTGATCGACGGGGAGCACGGGCCGAACGACATCGATTCGTTGCTCCCGCAATTGCAAGCGATGCGTGGAGGCACTGCCGAACCCGTTTTCCGCGCGCCGTGGAACGACGCCGTCCTCATCAAACGTGCTCTGGATGTAGGCGCCCGCTCTTTGCTGGTTCCCTTCATCCAGAACGCCGCGGAGGCGCGCAAGGCAGTTGAAGCCACTCGCTATCCGCCGCTCGGCATCCGGGGAGTCTCGGTCGCGCCTCGCGCCAACGACTACGGCCGCATCAAGGGCTATCATCGCAACGCCCACCTCGACATCTGCGTCCTGGTCCAGTTGGAGAGCAAAGTAGCGCTTGCGGAGATTGAGGCGATCGCGGCTGTCGATGGCGTCGATGGCCTTTTCATCGGTCCCAGCGATCTGGCCGCGGACTTTGGCCATCTCGCCGATCCCAAACACCCCGAGGTTCAGGCGGCAATCAAGGATGCGGTCCAGCGAATCCGCGCAACGGGCAAGGCCGCGGGAATATTTGCCGGGAACGTCGATGAAGTGGAATCTCTCTTCGAGATGGGGTTCAACTTCACTTCGACAGGCAGCGACGTGGGCCTGCTGGCTCGCGGAGCAGAGAACCTGGCCGCACGATTTCGCAAAAGCTGAACAGCGCGGGACTTCAGCGCGGAGGAGAACAAGGATGGCAACTCTAGGATTCATTGGTCTTGGCATCATGGGCCGCCCGATGCTCAAGAACCTGTTGAAGGCCGGTCACACGGTGATTGCTTACAACCGCAATCCGAAGACGCTGGACGCCTGTGTCGCCGATGGAGCAGAGCGCGGAGTCTCGAACAGCGATGTTGGTGCGCGCGCGGCCGTTATCTTCACCATGCTACCGGATGGACCCCAGGTGGAAGAAGTTGTGCTTGGCCCAGACGGGATTCTGGAAGGATGCCGGCCCGGGTCTTTGATCGTGGACATGAGTTCGATCAATCCGCTGGTATCGCGGAAGATTGCCGCGACCTGCGCGGTCAAGGGCGTCGACTTTTTGGATGCACCGGTAAGCGGCGGCGAACCCAAGGCGGTCGAGGGCACGCTTGCGATCATGGTGGGCGGCAGCGAAGAGAACTTCCGCAAGGCGGAGCCTTTGCTGCGTTGCATGGGTTCGAGCGTTACGCACACCGGCGCCGTCGGAGCGGGGAATGTGACCAAGCTGGCCAACCAGATCATGGTTGCGTGCAACATTGCCGCGATGGGCGAAGCCCTTGCCCTCTCCACTCGATGCGGCCTCGATCCGCAGGTGGTTTTCAATGCTGTCAAAGGGGGCCTGGCAGGCAGCAATGTGCTCAACGCGAAGGGCCCAATGCTGATCGCCCGAAACTTCAAGCCCGGATTCAAAATCCGGCTTCATCAAAAGGATTTGCGGAATGCGCTCGAGACCGCGGAAGCGAACAACGTGTATCTTCCGCTGACGGCGCAGGTGCAGCAGATGTTGTTGTCCCTGATGGGCGATGGCAAGGGAGAGCTTGACCACTCAGCCATAGCAACCTTTGTTGAGAAGCTTTCCCATGTCGAGGTCAAGCGGCCTGGGTGCGCGGAGTAACGGGTCAGCTCGTGCACGCGGATCAGATGCCAAACGGCAAGATGCGCTGCGCTGTTCTTGGAAGGATCACCTCGCGATCTTCCGCAGTGAAGAGAGCGAGATGGTCGCGGTAGAGTTCTACGGTCTTTGCGGGGGTGTTGTTGCAGCGAGACAGGCCAATTCGTTGCCCACATCAGGCGCTGCGCTCCAAACCGGAAATAGAGGCGTTTCACCTGATCCTGCGCATCCAGTTTGAGATAACTCTGCTTTGAAAGCGACCACATATCTGAGATCTTCAGGAATACCTTTGGATAGCTCGCATTGTCGAGCAGTAACTTTAACTGGTCCGACCGATCGAGCGGGCACTCTGCCATGTGATCGGTCACGACCGTGAGATCCGGATGCACTCAGATATTCAGGCCTGCCAAGTAAATGTAGCTCGATTGTCGCGCCATACTCTGCAGAATGCAAAAGCGAATCAGCGGCGATCTGCACAATGAGCTTGGAGAACTGGACAACCCCGCCATACTCCTCGACCATTGCGGCCGTCAGATCGTTAAGAGTAGCTGGCGCAAGGCGGAGATTCTGAAGGGCAAAACGGTCGTCTCGCAGTTTCGCGTGCGCTGAGCGGCGACAGTGGCGCGCTCGTTTCCGTGATCGCGAGATCGTTACATGTTTTTTCCGGGCTAAAGGGCAGAATCCGCGGCTACCGTCTCTTCAGCGTCCAGGCGGTGGCGCTTGGCGCGGTACATCGCGCTGTCGGCCGCCGTGAACAGGCTGTCCGGGGTAATGCCGTCCTCGGGATACATGGCGATACCGATGCTCACCGAGCCGCGCAGGACGTGGTCTTCGATGCGGAAGGCCTCGTCGAAACATCGCAACCTCGGCATCCAGGAACTCGCTGAGCGCGAACTCATCCTGGCTGTTCACGTCCGCTTGGAAGTGACCTCCGTCGGCCTCCAGTTGCAGCCGGACGTTGGTCATGCCGGAAGCGGAATTTAACACCATGTCCGCCGCTCGGACGACTCCGCGCACAGTCACGAGCATGCAGTCGTGCCGGGCGCGGATCAGCTCATCGATATCGGCAGACACAGATCCGGGCAGCGCCCCGTGATAGAGCCGCGTGATACTGCTGCCGACCACAATGGGCCGGAAGCTCTCCTGCGTGGTTCCACCTGCCAGGACGCGGTCGCCGGGCACCAGGTTGCCGGGAATCAGCTTGTCGTCCTCCGGAGTACGCACAAAGATGGCAACGCCGCCATCCTGGACAAACAGCAGATGATCATACCCGCAAAAATAGGTCACGGTAGCTTCAAAGGCCACCGGCAGGCCCTGGCTGGCACGAGCGTTGTTCAGATCGTGGATGGCACTCAGGGATGTTAGCGCCGCAGGAGCCGCAGCCAGGCTGCCGGATGCCCATCCGACCACAACAACTGCCACGGGAATGAATAGCCTCATTGCAGGACTCCGCTGGTCGCACCCGGGCCGTGCCCATGGGAGCGTCCATCGGCAACTTGCTGACTTACACTACCCGCTTGGTCCTCTTGGCGCAAAGAAACACAGCGATTCGCGTCCCTTCTTCCGGGACCGTATGCTGCTCTCTGCGCTCGCCATCAGGCGCAGAGAGCCCAGTTTCTGATCAGGCTACTGTGATGATATCGGCACGGCCTAACGGAGGTGCGCAGGTGGACGATCGCACCACCAGTTCAGGACGGATACGAATGTTTTCTACAACCTTATTCTTCCCGATCTTGCGGATAAGGAGTTCTGCGGCTTTCGCACCCATCTCATGGAGCGGTTGGCGAATGGTCGTCAACGGCGGGTTTGCGATGCTTGCGAACTCGATATCGTCGAAACCCATGACCGAAATGTCTTCCGGGACTTTGTGGCCGGCTTCCCGCAACGCGGTCATGGCGCTGAGGGCTGAGATGTCATTGTAGGCAACGAGCGCGGTGAAGCGCTTGCCGGGACTGAGTAACTTCTGCGCAGCGATGCGACCCTCGTCGGCATGGCGCTCGAGTCGCTCCAGTTGAACCGTAAGACGAGGATCGACTCGAACGCCAAGTTTCTTACAAGTTGCAAGGACTGCGTTCCACCGATCTTCCGTGTCGCCGTTCCCCACAGGTCCCTTGATGAAGGCGATCTCTCTATGGCCAAGGCCGGCGAGGTGACTGATGGCTTCCCAAATGCCAAAGGCGTTGTCGATGGAAACCCGTGTGCTCCATTCGGGCGAGCGGTCGGTGCAGATCGTCACGGCGGGAATTCCCGGCGATTCGCTCGGGGTGGAATCGATCAGCAGCAGGCCCTCGGCGCCGCGATCGCAAAGAGTTTCAACATGCCGCTGGAGAAGTGACGGTGACCAGAAGTGGTTGGAAATAAAGGATATGTATCCCGTGTTCAACAGATGGCGTTCGAAGCCGCTGAGCAGTGCCCCCTCGTAGCCGTTGCCGAAATCGGGCGCGATGACTCCGATCAAGTAGCTGCGCTTTCTGCCCAGCGAACGGGCGAAATAGTTGGGACGATATCCAAGTTTCTTTGCCGATTCCACGACACGTCGCCGAGTTTCCTCTGGGAAGCGTATTGCTTCTGGGACATCGTTGAGAATCGTCGAGATCGTCGTCCGTGACAGACCGAGGTGTTCGGACAACTTTCTCAACGTGATTCGGTGGCCTGAATCGCCCTCTGACGCGCGTTTAGATGCGGTCAACTTCTTAGCTTTCAATTGCATTTGGAAGCCAGCGTATCACATCGCGCTTTTCTGTTGACAAAAGCCCCAATTTGAGCTTCAATCCAGAACTTGAGTAAAACAGTTCACTAAAGATAGTGTCACGGTTTACCGATGCCAAGCGACAGAGCACGAGATCTAAAGCGAAAGGCGCGACAATTGTTCGTATTTCAGGAGGCAATTTATAAAAAATGGAATGCGGTGGGTTCTGCCCCGCCTTCTGGTCTGTGCGTTACTGACAGGCGGAAGCGGGGTCTGTGTTGCACAAAATACAAGCTCAGGTGACTTGCGCGGCACTGCGACGGATAAAACCGGCGCAGTAGTTCAAGGCGTGACGGTAAACGTGGCAGACATCGACAGGGGCGTGACGCGCACGTACACAACGGATGGCGCGGGACTTTACGATACAGGCGCAATTCCCGAGGGCCACTATAAGCTGACATTCACGAAGGATGGATTCGAGACCTACGTCCGCGGGCCCGTCACGTTGACCCTCAGAATCGAAACCGTCAACGCGGCCTGCAAGTCGGGCAGATTTCGGTGCAGGTGACGGTAACGACAGACCTTCCCATGCTCAACACCGGGAGCGGCTCGCTAGAACCGACCCTTCAGGCGGAGACGATGGACGAGTTGCCGCAGGTGGGCAGCGGGAACGGCGGCGGGGCCGACTGAAAGAACTTTATACAACTGATTCCTGGCGCGGTGGGAACGCCGGAAAATCAAAACGGCGTCGGCCCCGGCCAGGGCGGCACGGTGGGAACAACGGCCTCCATCAACGGCAATCTGCCCTATGCGTCCTACCTCCAGGACGGAGCAACCACCACGCTGCCGATGAGCCAGAACTCAGACGTGACCATTTTTGAGACCACGTCGGAAGTCAAGGTGAGCACGACTGCGTTTTCGGCACAAAACGGCCTGGGCGACATCATCTACAACCAGATCACGAAAAGTGGAACCGACAAGTTCCACGGCGCACTAACAACGCCCTCTCCAACTACAACGCGTTGCAGGCAATACTCACAAAGCGGACGAACAATGGCCTGCAGTTCAGCGTGAACTACGGGTGGTCCCACTTCCTCGACGATGGGGATTCATCGGGATGGGCGAACCGCGGAGGTTGGCAGAACTACCAGAATGCGTATGCGCCGTCGGAAGACTATAGCAACTCCAACTTTGACATACGGCACGCGATCAGAGGCGAGGCTATCTACAAGTTGCCGTTCGGCAGGGGCATGCAGTTCCTGAACAACAATCTGGTAGCGGACGAAGTGTTGGGCGGCTGGCAGGTGTCATCGACCTTTATCGGGGAGACCGGCAACCCGATATCGCTCACGACAGCAGGTTACAACAGTTCAAATAACCAGTCGGGGTCCTACACACAATTTGCCAATCTGGTCGGCAACTACAAGTCGACCGACACCGGCCCAGATGCAACAGGCGGAGGCCAATACCACAGCCTAAAGGAATGGTATAACCTCGACGCCTTCGCTCTTCCTGCTCCCTACACTTACGGCAACTTCCGCAGGAACATCGTCGCGGGTCCGGACCTGACAAATGTCAACTTCTCAATCGGCAAAGGCTTCGATTTATGGCCGGAGCGGAATGTGAGATTCCAGATCCGAGCCAGCGCGAACAATATCCTCAACCACCCGAGCTTCGGGCAACCCGGCACTACCCTTGGAGGGCCTCCAAGTGCCGAGATCGGTGGAGCCAATATCAATAGCGTGACCATTGGAGGCAGGGTGAGGGAGATGTACGGACGCCTGTCGTTTTGAATTCAAGAGCAATTCAACGTCGGAGAGGACGGCGCATCATTGCCGTCCTTTTCATTTCCCGGCAATCGTTGCCTTGGTATGATGAAGTAATCATGCCGGCCCAATCGGTTCTTTCCGTACTGTTCTTGCTGAGCGCAGTTTCGCTTGCGGTCGCCGGCCAGACCCCACCCAACGACAAAGAGCAGATTGCGCAGCATGAGCAGCTGGCGTGGCAGTATGAGCGCGAGCAGCGGCCTGACCTGGCGATTCCAGAACTAAAGAAGATTGTCGCTCTCGATCCGAACAATCTTAAAGCGTGCGCGGACCTGGGAGTGCTGCTCTTCTTTCGCGGCGAATACGCGGACGCCGTTCCGCAGTTGCAGACTGCGATTAATATCCAACCGAACTTGTGGAAGATTCGATCGTTGCTCGGTCTTGCCGAGGAGCACACTGCGGATCTTGCCGATGCGCGCAAGGATTTGGAAGCTTCGTTCCCAAACATTGAGGAGAGAAAGCTCAAGATCGAGGTGGGATTGGATCTGGTGGGGCTCTACACACAAAGCGGAGAACTGGATAAGGCAGCGAATTTAGTAAGCCAGTTGAAGACGACGTACCCCGACGCGCCGGAGGTTCTCTACGCAGCGTACCGGACATTCGCGGACTTATCGGGCGAGTCAATGCTGAGCTTGTCGCTGGTGGCGCCGGACTCTGCGCAGATGCACCAGTTGCTGGCGCATGAAGAGATACGAGAAGGAAACACGAACGGAGCAATTGCGCAGTACCGCAAGGCGATTGCAATTGATCCACACTTGCCCGGCGTGCACTTCGAGCTAGCGGAGCTGCTGCGCACGTCGCAGGTTCCCGCGGTGAAGAAGGAAGCGGAGCAGGAGTATCGCGCCGCGGTTGGTGAGAATCCGCAGGATGTGAAAGCGATCTGCGCGTTGGCGGAGATGGCTGAGACCAAGGGCGACACGCAGCAGGCGTTCGACGACTATTCGAAGGCGGTTGCGCTGCAGCCTGGAGGTGCGGACGCGAAGTTGGGGTTGGCCAAGGTCCTGGTTGAGATGGATCAGCCGGACAAGGCGCTGTCGCTTCTCGAAAGCTCGGCGCAGTTGGAACCTACGAACGCGACAGTGCATTACAGGCTGGCGACACTCTACAGAAAAATGGGCCGGATGGACGATACCAAGCGCGAGATTGGGCTTTACCAGAAATACAAGGATATGAAGGAAAAACTTCGCGCAGTATATAAGGAACTGCTCATCCAGCCGGATGAGATCCGGGCGGACGAAAATCCTGAAGGGGAGCCGCACAGTAAAGAGTGAAGCGGGACGATCAGCGAAGTCGGATAGGGATGAGATTGCTGGGCGTGATACTGAGATTCGTTGTCGTACTTTCATTTCTTGGGCTTCAAGAAATGATTGACGGGCAGATGGGGACGCCCTCGCCGCTGTCCCCGGCTGAGCGCCAGAAAGCTGAAGCAGAACGGACAGCCACCGGCCAAGTTCCGAATTATCCGCAGTTGGTCGATATTACCAAGTCGACCGGAATCAGCTTCGATCACAAGTCAAACCCGGAAGGCAAATTCATTGCGGAGTCGATGAGCGGAGGCGTCGCATTGATCGATTACGACGGCGACGGCTGGCCGGATATTTATTTTACGAACGCGCAAAGCGTGGAGATGGCGCTCCACGGCATAAAGTCGCGGAGCGCGCTGTTTCACAACAATCGCGATGGGACCTTTACCGATGTCACCGACAAAGCGGGTGTGGGATATCCGTGCTGGGCGATGGGCGCAGTTGTGGGCGACTACAATAACGACGGCCGGCCGGATCTGCTTGTGACTTGCCTGAATGGCGTAGTGCTCTACCGGAACAATGGAGACGGCACGTTCACCGACGTGACGAAGGCGAGCGGACTCGATTCCGACACCGGATGGGCGACGGGTGCGGCGTTCGGAGATTATGACAACGATGGCCACGCCGATCTGTTCGTGTCGCATTATGTGGATTTCCATCTGGACAACTTACCGTTGTTCGGGTCGAGTAAGGGGTGCAAGTATCTCGGACTCGACGTACAGTGCGGACCACGCGGACTGAAGGGACTGCCCGACAATCTTTATCGCAACAACGGCAATGGAACTTTCACCGATGTTTCAAAGCAGGCGGGCGTGGACGACGCTGAGCGCCGCTACGGACTCACGTCGATCTGGTCGGACTTTAATAATGATGGGAAGCTCGACCTCTTCGTGACGAACGACGGCGAGGCGAATTATCTGTACCAGCGAGACGACGCGGGGAAGTTTGAAGATGTGGCGTTGCTGGCGGGAGTGTCGGCGAATGCAGACGGCGTTGAACAGGCAAACATGGGTATTGCGATAGGGGACTATCTGCACTCCGGGCGGATTTCGCTGGCGATCTCTCACTTCGACGTGGAGTATACGGCGCTTTACGCCAACGAAGGCGGCATGAATTTTACGGATAGCTCGATCGCATCGGGAATTGCGCGAGGGACGCAGGGTTATGTAGGTTGGGGTGATGCCTTCGTGGATTTTGCTAACAACGGATGGCTGGATTTTTTCCAGGTGAATGGGCATGTGTATCCGCAGGTGGATACAACGCACACAGCGACACACTATCTGGAGCCGAAGCTGCTGTTTCTGGACCAGCGCGACGGCACTTTCCAGAACATCAGCCGTCGTGTGGGGCCGGCGCTGGAAATCCCGCAAGTGAGCAGAGGGCTCGCCGTAGGCGATCTGTTCAACGACGGCAGAATGGAAGCAGTTGTCGAGAATCTCGTCGGCGAGCCGATGATCCTCCGGCCTGAGGGCGGCCCGAAAAATCATTGGGTCAGCTTCCAACTGGAGGGAGTGGAGTGTAATCGGCTTGCGCTGAACGCGCGAGTGCGCGTGACTGCGGGAGACTTGGTGCAACTTGGCGAGGTGTTCAGCGGGGGAAGTTATCTGTCGCAGAGCGACCTGCGGCTACATTTTGGACTGGGGAGTTATGCACGTCTTGACCGCGCTGAGGTTCTGTGGCCCGATGGGAAGAAAGAGGTGATCACGAACTTGGCTGCGGATCGGTACTATGTTGTGCGCGAGGGTCGGGGCATTGTCTCCGACAGCAAACAGCAACAATTGGCAAATCTGCGTTAGAAAGTAAGAACGTAGGGAAATAGGACGCAGTGAATTTCCTGAGTTTCGCCAGCGCATCACATCGCGCTTTTTAGGGTTGACAAGCGCCCCCAGTATGAGTTTCAATCTATGACTTGAGTAAATCAATTCACTACTGGTAGTGTCCCGGTTTACTACTCAATGAACCGCGCCCTCTCTGATTAGAGTTGTGGGCACCTTACTTCGCTCTCAAGCGCACGCGCGATGCGGTAATTCGTCATCGGAGATAAGAAGTGGCGATGAATTCGAAGTGGATTGCCTGGCCCGGAATCGTTGTATCGCTTGGAGTACTTCTGCCGCTGCACGCGCAATCGGTTTATCCAACTCGCCTCGACGACCCTGGGGCGATCTACCTCGGCAGCGAGCGTTTCCCCGTTGATTCGGACGCCTCCGCCGACAGCAGCGCGGTCATCCAGGCTGCCATCGATGCGGCGGAAGCGCAGCACGTTCAGGGCGTCGTCTTCGTCCCTGAAGGTCGTTATCGAATCACCCGCACGGTCTACGTCTGGCCCGGAGTGCGCATCATCGGCTATGGCTATCATCGCCCGGTCTTCGTGCTGCCCGACAACAGTCCCGGCTATCAAAACGATTTCGGCTACATGTTCATGTTTGCCGGCGGCCGCCCCGACAGCACTCACGCGCACTTCAATTCCCCCGTCCGACCCGATCAACCGCCCACATCGGGTACCGTACCACCGAACAACACCATCCCCGATGCGAATGCGGGAACATTCTATTCGGCAATGAGCAATGTCGATTTCGACCTTGGCTCCGGCAATCCGGCTGCGGTAGCCATCCGTTTCCACGTCGCGCAGCACTGCTATCTTTCGCACATCGACTTTCACATCCGCTCCGGTCTCGCAGCGCTCAAGGACATCGGCAACGAAAGCGAAGACCTGCACTTCTACGGCGGCAAGTTTGGCATCGTCACCGTCAAGACCTCGCCCGGTTGGCAATCCACGCTGCTCGATTCCACCTTTGAAGGCCAGAGCGTTGCCGCCATCAAGGAACATGAGGCCGGCCTCACACTGGTTCACGATTCGTTCCGCAATGTTCCCCAGGCCATCGACATCGATGCAGGATATACCGATGAAATGTGGATTGAGAACTCGCGCTTCGAAGACGTCACCGGTCCTGCGATCACTATCAGCGACGAGAAGAACGCGCGGACAGAAATCAACGTCGTCAACGCGACCTGTCACAACATAAAAACCTTCGCCCATTTCCGCGATAGCGGAGAGAATATAGCCGGCCCGGCAGAGAATTACGAGGTGAATTCCTTCGAGCACGGGCTGACGATGCGCGGGCCATCGGACACGGGTGAAATCCGCACCGGCTTTGACGCGCATCCCGTAGCTACGCTTCCTCCATTCGGCGCGCCCGCCATTCCGCCGCTTCCCCCGGTGAATACATGGGTGAATCTCCGCTCGCTCGGTGTCAAAGGCGACGGCACAACCGACGATACCGAGGCAATCCGCAAAGCCATCGCGGAACATCGCGTTTTGTACATGCCCATGGGCCGCTACATCGTCACCGGGACCATTACGCTTCGCCCGGACACCGTGCTGATAGGCCTCCATCCCAGCATGACGCAAATCGACATCCCCGACGGCACGCCGGCGTTTCAGGGACCGGGCACGCCGGTTCCGCTGCTTGTCGCGCCGCAGGGCGGCCATACCATCGTCACCGGCGTTGGCCTCGATACCAATGGCATCAATAGCCGCGCGGTCGGCGCCCTGTGGATGGCGGGCGCGGACTCGCTGATGGACGACGTGCGCTTTTTGGGCGGCCACGGCACCAATGCGCCGGATGGAACGCGCATCGTTCCCTACAACAATACGCACACCGCCGATCCGGATATCAATCGCCGCTGGGACAGCCAGTATCCGAGTTTGTGGGTGACAGACGGCGGCGGCGGCACCTTTGCCGACATCTGGACGCCGAGCACCTTCGCCCAGACCGGATTGACTGTTTCCGACACCGATACGCCAGGCCACGTTTACGAGCTTTCCAGCGAGCACCATGTGCGCAACGAAGTGAAGCTGGTGCGCGTGAAAAACTGGGAGTTCGACGCGCTGCAAACCGAAGAGGAGCGCGGCGAAAGCGGCTTTGCGCTGCCGCTTTCCATCGAGCAGTCATCCAATATCACGATCGCCAACTATCACGGCTATCGCGTGGTCAGTAGCTATCAGCCGTTCCCTTGCGCCATTCAGGTTTCTGATTCGAGCGGGATTCATTTCCGCAACGTGCACGTGAACAGCAACAGCAAGGCGCCTTTCGATAACTCGATCGTCGACGCGACCGATCACCAACAGATCCGCGCCGAAGAATTCGCTTCGCTCGATCTGCCGGGCGCGCCCGCTCCGCAAGATCAAGGAGACTTATCGTCCATCCTTCCCGAGGGTGCGCATGTAAAGCAACTCGCCACAGGATTCTTTAACATCTCCGGTGCAGCCGTCGATCCCGCCGGCGAGCTCTACTTTGTCGATGCACACTGGCAGCGCATCTACCGCTGGTCGCCGCAGAATGCCGAAGCGGTCGTGGTTCGCGATGGCCCGCTCGATCCCATCAACCTGGCCTTCGATCGCGCCGGCGATCTGCTGGTTGTCTCGTATCAGGGAAACGGGACGGTCTACACGTTTCGCCCTGGCTCACCGGAGATGGAGACGACGCTGCTCAAGCCGCAACCGGCGCAGCCGCGACCAGGAATGACGGCCTTTCTGCCCGTCGATGTCTGGGACAGTCCCGATCTGTCCGTCAAGACGCCGTGGCAATATCTCTCGCCCGACGGCAGCATGTTCATCCCAGCCGGCGATGACTTCGTAAAGGGACAAATGCGATGGGGCACGAAGCTGGCCAATATCCTCCACGCCTTTGGCCTTGAGAGTACACTTCCGGGATACCCCGTCTATATCACGGACCAGTCGGATCATAAGACTTACAAGGTCGATGTCCAGCCAGACGGAAACTTCGGTGCGGTCTCGCTCTTTGCCGAAGACGGAGGACAAGCTGTAGCGCAGGACAAGAAAGGCAATGTCTACCTCGCGGCGGAACAGGTCCTTGTCTACAGCCCGGACGGAAAGCTTTTGGGGAGGATTGATGTTCCCGAGCGTCCGATCGATCTGGTATTCGGGGGAGCCGATCGCCGTACGCTCTACATCCTGACTCATGCCTCGCTGTATGCGGTTCAAACGAAGATGCCTGGCCTCTAAGTTGGAATACTTGATGGTGTTTGCATTTTATTCATGCTCCGCGATTGCGGCGACTCGGGCGTTGACGAAGGAAGGGAAGAACGGCTGAAAGGAAATCAGTTTCCTCCTTTCCGAGAAATCGACCTGGTAAGCACAAGATTTTGTATGCAAAGGAGTAAGACAAAATGGAAATGACGCGTCGACAATTTGCCCTTTCTATTGCTGCTGCCAGCAGCATGGGAACTTCCTTATTCGGAGCCACGCTTTCCCCACTGGGTGTTCCCCGAGGCGTAGTTCCCGGCCGAGTCACCTGGGCTCACGATCCGGCGGCTGTGACCTGGGATGGAACAGGTTCCTGGTGGAAGGACACCAACAACAACCAGGCCGCGGTTGACCGCATGGTCTCCCGCTCCATCCGCGGTCTTACAAACCAAAAGAGCGATGTCCAGGCGTGGAGCGCCATTTTTCATTATTTCAATCGCACCCATGGTCGCGGCAACACGGGGTACAAGGCCGGCGAGAAAGTCGGAATCAAGCCGAACCTGAACAACACAACGGATCACGGCACCATCGACCGTCTCAACTCGTCGCCCCATTTGATCCTTTCGCTCGTCCGGCAGTTGACTGGTCCAGGAAAGGTGCCGCAAGCATCGATCACCGTCTTCGATTCCAGTCGGTTCATTCCGGGCAATCTCTACGACAAGATTCACGGTGAGTTTCCCGGCGTCGTGTTCGTGGACCATATCGGCGGCGACGGGCGCGTGATGGCCGAGTTCAAGCCCAATGCGATCCCCTTCTCGATTACTAGCCGCAATGCCTCGGGACTCGATACCACCGTTACCGAGGCTACCTACCTGATCGACGCGTCCTTATTGAAAGGGCATGTTAGCTCAGGTGTGACGCTCTCTGCGAAGAATCTGTTCGGGGCTACAAGCATCAATCCGGACTGGCATAAGAATGCGCACGATGGATTTCGCCATAACGTTGACGGCTCGGCAAGCTACTCCGCGATGGTAGATTATTTGGGTCATAAGGATCTCGGCGAAAAAACCATCCTATTTCTCATCGACGGGCTTTATGGAAGCGAGAACGCGGATGGACCGCCTGTAAAAAAGTGGAAGATGGCCCCTTTCAACGATGCCTGGCCGAGCAGCATTTTTATGTCGTTGGACGGTGTGGCCGTCGATTCAGTGGGCTTCGATTTTCTAACTTCTGAATGGCCCAATCTCGTGGATATCGCGAATGCGGACAACTATCTCCGCGAAGCCGCTTTGGCTAATGACCCACCCTCCAAGACGTTCTACGATCCTGAACGCGATGGCATCCGATACCGCAGCCTTGGTGTCTTTGAGCATTGGAACAATGCGGCGGAAAAGAAGTACTCGGGCAATCTTGGAAAAGCGAATGGGATCGAATTGTTCCAAGTCAGCTGAATATAGGACATGGGAGTAGCTCGCCGGAATCCGGCTCAAGGAGAACAATGAACCGTATCTTGGCCATGATCGTCGCAGTCGGCCTGCTGGTGCCGACTGCAATGACCTCGCCACCGCACACGTCCGCGCAACAGTGGAAACTGAGTTGGAGCGACGAGTTCAATGGCCCTGATGGCGCTCCGCCAGACCCGGCAAAGTGGGAGATCGTGACCGGGGGAAACGACTTTGGCAACAAGGAGCTTGAACAATACACGGCGCGCCCTGAAAATATTCACCAGGAGCACGGCAATCTGGTGATCAACGCGCGTCACGAATCGTTCACTGGCGCAGACGGTATTCAGCGCGAGTACACATCCGCGCGTCTGCAGTCGAAGGGTAAATTCGAACAGGAATACGGACGTTTCGAAGCGCGCATCAAGATCCCGCAGGGACAGGGGATGTGGCCGGCGTTTTGGCTGTTGGGTAATGACAACAAGAGTGCGGGCTGGCCGGAGTGCGGCGAGATCGACATCATGGAGAATGTCGGCTATGAACCGGGAAAAATTCACGGCTCGATGCATGGCCCACGTTACTCCGGCGACAGCCCGCTGACCGGCGCATATAGCCTGCCGGCCCCCTCGAAATTCGCCGACGACTTCCACGTGTTCGCAGTTGAGTGGGACGCCTCGGCAGTCCGCTTCTATGTGGATGACCACCTATACGAGACTCAGACGCCGGACAGCATTCCCAGCTCCAAGCGCTGGGTTTTCGATCATCCGTTTTTCATTCTGCTCACCCTCGCGGTGGGTGGACGGTGGCCGAAGGATCCAGATGCGACCACTCAATTCCCGCAACAGATGTTGGTGGATTATGTGCGCGTTTACACCCATCCATAGTACGCAGAGAATTGCGACTCAAAAAATTCGACTGTTGTGAATAACCCTCACTCAGGGTTGATGGAGATTGAGAATGAACCGTAGAATGCTGTTTTTGTGTTCCATAGCCCTTTCGACGTTGTCGGCAACCGCATTTTCTCAGTCATTTCTGAGCCAGTACAAGGGCTTGCCCTATCGCGACACTCGCTATCAGGGCGGTCCGCAGAAGATCCCGGGGCGCGTGTTGTGCGCCTATTACGATCTGGGCGGCGAAGGAGTGGCTTATCACGATACCGACCCGCAAAATCACGGCAGCGGAGAGCTGAATCCGGCCGACGGGACATACCTCAATGAATTTCGTATTCATGAGGGAGTGGATACTTCCTACACGAAGTTCGAACGGAAGCCCACGCAGATTGACGACAACCCCTTCGACAAGGTTGTTCCTCCTCGAGACTTGCCCTACGTTGGCTGGACAGAACCGGGAGAGTGGTTCAACATAACGGTCGACGCGGCGCATGCCGGAACCTACGTTACCGACTTTCTTTACACATCGAATCACGGGGCAACAATATCAATTGACGTGAATGGAAAAGACACAACGGGACCGCTTCAGGTCCAAACCACAAATGACCCTGCAGACCCCGTGGCTTGGCGGCAGTGGCACCATTGGAACTTGGCTCCGAATTTCGCCAAGATTCGCCTTAGCAAGGGGAAGAATGTTCTCACCGTCCACATCTTGACCGGCGGAGCCATGAATTTGGCCTATTTTGAGTTCAAACAGGATCACTAACGAAAGGGATACTAATTGATGAATGAGATCAGCCGGCGCCGTTTTCTTGCTATTGCCGCCATGAGTGTTGCCGTCACGCGCCTGCGAGCGCAGGGAACGGCACAGGTCACGTTGCAGATTCCAACCGAAGCCAACGGGCCGCACATGCCGATGGATTACGTGGGGCTGTCGTACGAGGTGCAGCAACTGGTCGACTCCACCTTCTTTTCCGCGCAGAATGCGGGTTTGATCCGCGCGTTCAAGGCACTGAGCGAACATGGCGTGCTGCGGCTGGGCGGGAATACTAGCGAGTTTGAGTGGTGGAAGCCAACGCCGGACACGAACGAGCCAGGGCATCCGCAGACGCGCGAGGTGGAGGGCGAGCCGAAGGCGCAGTACTACCCGGTGACGGCGGAGGCGGTGCGCAATCTGGCAGGCTTCCTGCGAGCGACGAAATGGACGTGCCTTTATGGGATCGGGATGGGAACGAACACGCCGGAGCACGCAGCCGCGGAGGCGGAATACGTAGCCATGACGCTGGGCGATCGGCTGCAGTACTTCCAGATCGGTAATGAAGTTGACCTGTTCAGCCATCATCTGCGCGATCCGAAGACGTGGAACGCGAAGGCGTACCTGGACGAGTGGCTGCCGATTGCACGGGCGGTGGCTAAGGCTGTGCCGGAAGCGCGATTCGGCATGCCGGACGTGGCCGGGAACGTGGGTTGGCTGACAGAGATTGCCCAGATGTGGCCGTCAGTGCCGGACCCGCCGAACGTGACTACGCTGACGCACCACTACTACTTTGGCGGCCCGGCGACGAATCCCGAGGTGAGCATCCCCAACCTGCTGAAGCCGGCGACCATGGCGCGGGTGCAGAAGACCGCGGACACGGCGACGGCCGCGGCGAACAAGATGGGCGCGCGCGTGCGGATGACCGAGGGCAATACGTGCTATAGCGGGGGAAAGCCGGGGGTGTCGGACGTGTTTGCGGCGGCGCTGTGGTCGGCGGACTACTCGCTGCTGCTGGCCAGCAACAACTACTCCGGCGTGAATCTCCATGGAGGCACGGGCAAGTCAGTGGCAAACTCTGTGGGTGGATTCCTTCCCGGCGACGTGATGCTGAAGGATGCAGGCGCCACGCCGGAGCAGATTGCCAGCCATCCGCACCCGTTCTACACGCCGATTGAGACGTTCGGCGACGAGTGCACGCTGGAGCCGGTGGCGTATGGGCTGAAGTTTGCTGGCGCGCTGTGCGGAGCCACGTTGTTTCGGGCCGGCCTGACTAGCCAGATTCAGGCCACCGGCGTTTATACGACGGCCTACGCGGCCAAATTGCCGGACGGGGCGATCTCCGTGGTGGTGCTAAACAAAGACGCGGAGCGCGACCTGGAATTGACGCTTGACTTTGGCGCAGCCAAAAACGGTACGGTGGAAACGGAGACGTTGCATGCGCCGGCAATCGACGCGCGCGAAGCGCACATCACGCGCGATGCAAAGCATGGCGCGCTGAAGCATGGCCGGCACGCAGAGACAGTTCCGCATGCTTCCGGGATGCGGGTGACCGTACGGTAACGGTTCCCACGGTGCCTCGAAGAGTCCGAGTTTTCCTGTTGCGAACGACCGGGAGTCCAAGAACATGAGTTGGCAAAATCCATGTGAATGGAAAAGGGTACTGGCAACGAAACATGAAGTTAGAGGTGCTATCGAGGACATGCTTGCGATATCGGAGGTATGGTCGAAAATGCATTTGTTCAATGTTACTCGATTGTCAGTTGGCCTGGTCAGTCACCACGGCCGGAAGTTACCTGGACTTGTGCTCCTTTCGGGGGGCTTCCTTCTTGCCAGCGTCCTGCCCGCGCAGACGCTACAGCGGCCGGCCATAACGGGAATTTCGCACATCGCGATCTTTGCGCATGATTACGAGAAGTCCCGTGCATTTTACGGACAGTTTCTCGGCTTTCAAGAGCCGTACTCACTCCAGAACCTGGACGGCTCTCCGTCCATGACGTTTTTCAAGATCAACGATCGTCAGGTCATTGAGCTATTTCCTGAGCGCCAGGCTGGCACGGACAGGTTGAATCACATTTCCCTGCAGACCGAGGACATTGAGGCACTCAGGATTTATCTGGCATCGAAAGGGATCGAGGTCCCTCCTCATGCAAATCGAGCCAGGATTGGGAATCTCAGTTTCAACATCTCCGACCCTGAAGGTCATACCGTAGAGATGGTGCAGTATATGCCCGATGGTAAAACTGTGCTCGACCAAGGACAGTTCATGAGCGATAAGGCCGTCTCTAGCCGAATGACGCATGTCGGACTTATTGTTACCAATCTGGATGCTGAGTATAACTTCTATACCCAGATCCTGGGGTTCAAGGAGTTTTGGCGGGGCAGCAGCAATGGAAAGGTACTTTCGTGGATCAATCTTCGCGTTCCGGATGGGGATGACTATATAGAGTTCATGCTGGCCGCACAGGCGCCGGACCCCGCCCACCGCGGAGCGGCTCACCATATGTGTCTCCAGGTTCCAGAGGTCGCGACGAGCGTCCCAGCTCTGGAAGCAAAGCCGTACTACAAAGAATATGGCCGGACGATTGACCTTCACACTGGCGTAAACCGGAAGCGTCAGGCGAATCTCTTCGATCCTGACGGAACGCGCATTGAACTGATGGAACCGAATACGATTGATGGAAAGCCAACGCCGCCCTCAACCGCACCCCCGCCGCAGCCCTCGACCGCTGGTGCGCTACAGGAGTGGCATTCACCTTATGCACTCGCTCCAGGAACTGCGCAAGAACACGTTCGGCCGTTTTTCGATAAATAGGTCTGGCCGCAGAGGCATTGGCTAATGCCTGTCCGCTGCTTTCAATTGAAAAAGCTGGTTCCCCTCCCGTTCATCCGATTTTCCGATGAAGCCTAAATACGCGAGTTTACTCAGGAAGTTAGCAGCGGCCTCGGTGCTCAACATCTGTGCCGCTTCAGCAGCCCGAGTGGAAAAATTTGTGACCCCATGTTCTCTTACGAATTCGCGCACCTGTAAAGCCGGATATCCCGCGATGCTTTGGTTCGTTGTGATTCGCATCTATTTCTCCATAAAAGCTTCAGGCGATGTCCTACAGGCGTCGAATTGCAGGCTGCGTGATCGAAGCAACGATTCTCAATGAGATGCATCGCGCAATGAGTTGGTCAGCGGCGAGTCGCATCAGCTTCTCCTCCTTCATGGAAGTGAAAGCAACGTGCAAAGCATCCTGTACCTCCTAAACTCGGTCAAATGCGCGGTGCGTGGTTGAGTTGTCGGCCGTTGCTTCTCCTCAGATGGGCACGGCTCGGTAGCGAAACTGCCGGAATGGGATTGGTACTGGATTGGCATCTCAGCCATACTGCGATATCGCGAGGGTCGAATCTGATCGAATTGGAAATCTTGAGAGAGGGAGTTTGGCCCTTCGCAGCCATCCTGTAGATCTTCTTGGTCGAGACATCCAAGATTCGAGCGGCTCCCGCCACGCGGAGAGCTTCTTTCTTACCTTCGACGATTTCGGCCAGGATCATCGGGTCCTCCGTAGTCCCGCGAGAAGCAGGGATTGGAGACCATCTCGCGAGATGGAAATTAGGTCAAATCTCGGAGAAATCCGTCGCTTTCGAAAGGGAAAACGCCGGAGGTGACTCCTCCGATACTTATCGTCACCCTAAAAGGTCCGACCGTAGGAAGCGGGATATCGATCGTTTACCGTTAGACCGAACTCATGCCGCACCGGTGACGAGACGGGGCCTGGCCCTGTTGTAGCTGGCGAAACTCAAATTGACGTTTTCGATGACGGTCCTGTTTCTTGCTGGTTTCAAATAGCGGATGATGCTCTCCAGATTGGTCTGTCCCATCCAAGTCATAACCGTTCTAAGATCGACGCCGGCTTGCAGGTGAGTAGTGGCAAAGGTCGCGCGGAACTTGTGGAGCCAAAAGTCACCTGGGTTCAATCCGGCCTTCTTGGCATTCCGCTTGAGAGCACGGAGCATGTGGGTGTCGCGTCTTCCGCTGGCCGTGCTGAAGACCAATGCCTGGGCGGATGCTCGCGACGCGGGTAGCGACCGTCGGTGTGTCTCCAGGATCTCCAGCAGTTCATTTGGGACTGGAACCTCACGCTCCTTGTAGGCCTTCGGAGTCCAATTGAATTGAGGCTTCCAGCGCATCTCGATGACGCTTTGAGTTGAAGCGGCCGTTGCTCCAGACAACGTGCATTGCCTCCTGTTCTCGAAATCCGCTCATAAGAAAGAAGTCGTAAAGCGTGCTGTGATAGGGCAAGCAGATTGCATGGAACTCTGACAGTTCGTCGTCTTCGTAGATGTCGACCTCCAGCTCGACAAACCGCGGGTGGTCGTTTTTGCCAATCAGTTTCGGCATTCCTTGGGACTGGAGGAAGGTCAGCACATCGGCGAACGTGTTGTGCACCGTACGCGGAGAGAGCTTCTTCGTATCGCGAAGGAACGCAGCGAAACGCAGGAGATCTTTCCGCTCAATCTCCTCAAGAAAGCATTTGTCGTAGGACTCTTGGAAATAACCGAGGGAGACGCGATATCCCCGCCAGGTCTTTTTCTGCCTGGTGAGTTGGACCTCCTCAAGGAAATCGTCTATGGCAGAACGAATTTGAAGGCGGGAGTCGTCTTCGATAGGGTTGGAAACAATGAGGCCTACCGCGATTGCATCCAGCTCTTTTTGTTTTCGAGCTCGGCTTTTGTATGCAGCCGCCGCGTCGGTGCCGACGGACATGCGTCTGCGTTTTCCGTCTTCGTTCCAGTCGAGGTAGTAGGCGCCTTCCGGGTGCCTCTCCTGCCGGTCATTCACCATTACCCAATCGGGCTTAATGCGGCCATTCGGCCCGACAACAACGGGGCAGTAGCGCTTACAGGCAACCTCATCGGGGAACCTGTCTCGTAGTTCGAAAGACTCGTCGTTCAGGAATTTGAGTGTGTCGATGGTGTTTGCTTTGATGATTTGCTGGGCGAACGTCTCCACCTCGCCGCCATAGCTGTTCACGCAGGACGTCACTCCACTCTGCCGCTGAATCTCCATCGAATAATCGACGTCAACCGACTCGCGATAGAAAAACATTTCGCCGGCATTGGCCTGCGGCAACGGCTTTGAGTCATCAAAACCTATATTCTCAACGAATTTCTGACGCAGTTTCGGACCGAAAATGTGCCGGTGCGTGTCGATGATGGTTCTGGTCGCTTTGGATTGAGTCATTCGGAGTACCTCTGGCATTAGTCTTTATCAATTACGTTCAGTCGTCGGTGCCGTGGGACACGTGAAAGACGATCTTTTTTGCTCAGTTCGCCGTCGATCGAGAGCTTTGTTGCGGACAATCGCCATGACTGTCGTCCTCGCCTCCAACAACAGCCGGGAGCATCCACATAGAGTCACTTACGGTTTACGGGGAAGCCGGAAGTAATTCTAGACTGGTTAACAGCCCAACGCGCTCATCCAGATCGGACATCTGAAACTCGCTCATGGGCGCAATTCTTGAGAATTCAATTCCACGAGGTGAGGTAAATCCATGCGGAATGTCGCGCGCCTGAAAATGGGTTACTACCCCTTGCCGGAAGCTGAGGGAGTCAAACTTCGCGCTCTGCTCTCCTTCACAGAGCCGGCTTCAGTGATCGACCCTTGTGTTGGACAAGGAACTGCTCTGCATCTGGTCACCAGCGACGCAGAGGTTCGGCGCTATGGGGTAGAGCTCGACGCGGAACGTGCGCGGATTGCCAGCGCTAACGGCATCGAGACCATCCAGGGGAATGCCTTCGACGCTATTGCACGTCCCGAGTCCTTCTCGCTCCTGTACCTGAATCCGCCCTATGACTCCGAAATCGGTTCCATTGCGAATCGCCGCATGGAGGCTGTGTTTCTGGAACATGCCTACCGCTGGTTGGCGATGGAAGGCGTTCTCATCCTGGTAATTCCATTCGAGCGACTGCACGAGTGTTCCGGCATCCTGAGTTCCCATTTCGCCACGCTAAGTGTCTTTCGTCTGACCGACGAGGATTCGGTCCAGTACCGGCAAATCGCGGTGCTTGGCGTACGGCGCGACGTCAGAGGAGCGGCCGTTGAGAACAACAAGCGGCAGCTTCACAGCATTGGCCTCTATGGCAGTTTCCTGGGACTTCCCGAGTTGCAGCCAGGCGCGTGCCCACCCTATTCTGTCCCTCCGTCTGGCGAGTCGGCGCTGAGCTATCGCGGGCTTCCCTACGATCTGTTGGAGGATCTCCTGCCGCAATCGGGCGCATGGAAACAGGCGGCGCCGCTGCTGATGCCGCATGAGGACGTTGCGATTGGACGGCCTATCACGCCGCTGCACGGCGGCCATGTCGGACTCCTGTGTACCGCCGGGTTGCTGAATGGCGTCTTTGGGCAGGG
>Ga0182024_10007809_pt1 | contig 22920 bp, 16 predicted proteins | sample P32metaG_FD_120480 | JGI IMG/M metagenome (GOLD analysis project Ga0182024, IMG submission 120480) | Permafrost microbial communities from Stordalen Mire, Sweden - P3-2 metaG (Illumina Assembly) | ecosystem: Environmental > Terrestrial > Soil > Wetlands > Permafrost | place: Sweden: Stordalen... | reverse complement strand
TCGCCGACTTCGGCCTGCTGCTCGGGCGTGAGCGTGGGGATGGTCTTGGGCAGGTAGCCCATTTCGCTCGTCACCACGGTCCAGCCATTTTGTCCCAGCCATTGCGAGACGCTGTGCACGGCGGTGCGCTCCACCTGGAAGCGGGCGCCGGTCGCGCCTTCGGGAATGTCGTCATTCTGTTCGTGGCCCAGCGGGGTAACTTCGTTCGCACCGGCCTCAATCGCAGCGCCCTCGATGTCGGTGGCCGCGTCGGGATGGTACGCCTCGACGAGCCCGACGTGGTCGAAGAGAAACTTGTTGCTGCCCGCGGAGCCGAGGACGCCCTTCTTGAAGAGGACGCGGATCTCGGGGGCGGTGCGGTTGTGATTGTCGGTCATGACCTCGACGATGACCGGCACCTTGTGCGGTGCGTAACCCTCGAAATTCATGTGCTCGATCACGAGCTTGTCGGCGCCGATGCCCGCGCCCTTGTTGATGGCGCGCTGGATCGCGTCGCGGGTCACACTTTCCTTCTTCGCTTTTTCCACCGCCGCGTAGAGGCGCGCGTTGCCCGCGGGATCGGGTCCGCCGGCTTTCGCCGCAACCGCGATTTCGCGCAGGAGCTTGCCGCTGGCCTGCGATTTCCGGAGTGAAGCGACTTCGCGCTTCGCCAACAACCATTGACGACCCATAGACCTGGCAGTTTACGCGGGGAGGGGAGCGCATTGAAAGCGCGGAGTGCGGATGAGAAATGGCCTGGAGATTTTTCGAGCGCGGAACGCGTCCACTTCTTCGTTCCGTCTTTCCCGCTTCCGACTCCGTCGCCCGGAGGTCGACGGCTACCTTCGGACGCTTAAGCGTCGGCCGATTTTTCGGCGGCAGGTTTGGCGTCGGATGAGGAGGCATCCGTCGCCGTGCCGGGCGGCGTGATCCGCGGGAGCGCGCCGGAGATCGCCCTCAATGCGCGCACGGTGGCGTCGGCGGGATTTTCCGCATGGCTTTCCGAAACGGGAGCGAGCGGAAGCGTGGCAACGGCGTTGGCGGCCGCGGCGAAATTGGCAGGCTTGGGGTTGGGGTCCGGTGCCTTGGCTGCGTCCTGGGGCGATGCGTCCTGGGCGGGCGCGCTGGTATTCAACCCCATGGCGTCCAAGGCGGGATTGAGCGGAATGGTGGCGACAGCGTTGGCGGCTGCGGCAAAGTTGGCGGGGTTGGGATCGGGTGCCTTGGCGGCGTTCTTCGGCAGGGCGCGATGGGCGCGGCGCAGGGCGCGCTCCAGCTTGTCGCGCGCGATCGGCTTCGTGACGTAATCGTTCATGCCGGCCTGGAGGCAGCGGCCCTGCGCGTCGATCAGGGCGTCGGCGGTCAGCGCGATGACGCGGATGTTGTTCCCCTCCGCGCGCAGGTGGCGCGTGCATTCGATGCCGTCCATCTCGGGCATTTGCATGTCCATGAGGATGACGTCGTAGGGCAGGCGGCGCACCGCCTCGAGGCACTCGACGCCGTTGCGCACCGGGTCACCGCGATAGCCGAGCCGCTGCAGGAGCAGCAGCGCGACCTTCATGTTGGTCGAGTTGTCCTCGGCCACGAGGATGCGCAGCGGATACTCGGTGGCAAACGAGCCGGGCGGTTTTTCGGCGCGGATCATGCCGGGCAACGTCATGGTCTGCATCTCGGACCGCGGGACGTACTTGGCGGGAGGAAGCTCGGTCAGCGGGATGGTGAAGCTGAACGTGCTGCCTTCACCCGACTTGGATTTCACGGAAATCTCGCCGCCCATCAGCTCGATCAGCCGCTTGCAGATGGCCAGGCCCAGGCCGGTGCCGCCGAAGCGCCGCGTGGTGGAGGAATCGCCCTGCGCGAAGGGCTGGAACAGCCGGCTCACCACCTCGGGCGTCATGCCGATACCGGTGTCGCGCACCTCGAAGCGCAACATGTCGGCGTCGGCCTGGACCTTGAGCTCGATGCGGCCTTGCGAGGTGAACTTGAGGGCGTTGCCCATCAGGTTGACGACCACCTGGCGCAACCGCGTGGCATCGCTGAAGATCATCTTCGGCACGTTGGAGTCGATGGTCTCCACGAGCGCCAGGCCCTTGGTGGTGGCCTGCGGGTTGAGCAGCACGGTGGCGTCATGCAGGCAGTGGCGCACGTCGAAGGGATGGATCTCGAGCTCGAGCTTGCCGGCCTCGATCTTGGAGAAATCGAGGATGTCGTCGATGAGGACGAGGAGCGCGTTGCTGCTGCCCTGGATGGTCTGTGTGTAGTCGCGCTGAGTGGGCGTGAGCTCGGTGTCGAGCAGCAGGTTGGTGAAGCCGATGACGCCGTTCATGGGCGTGCGCAACTCGTGGCTTATCATGGCCAGGAATGCGCTCTTGGAGCGGTCGGCCTGCTCGGCGGCTTCCTTGGCCTTCTGCATATCCTGCACGGCTGTCTTGCGCGAGGTGATGTCGGCGTAATTGATGGCCACGCCGTCGCCCAGCTTGGAGCCGGCAATGCGGTACCAACGCGCGGGCTCCCAGCGCGTGGAGAGAAATTCGAACTCGACCGGCTCGCCCGTCTCGATCACGGGTCGCAGCTTGTCGATAAAGCCGTCTTCGCCCATCTGCGGGTAGGTGGCGATGATGTAGCGGCCAAGGAGGTCCTTGGCGTCTTCCTGCAGCAGCTTTTCGGCGGCGGGATTGATGTGGTCGAAGCGCAGGTCGCGAATCTCGCCCGCCTCGTTGCGCACGGCGGAGAAGGCGATGATGCCGTCGATGGAATTGTGCAGGATGCTGACCTGCGCGCCCCGGCTTTCGTCCAGCTCGCGCTCGGTGCGCTTGCGGGAGGTGATGTCGGTGAAGGTGAGCAGAGCGCCGTCGCGCAGCTTGGCAAAGGCGACGTGCAGCCATTGTTCGCCGGAATCCAGGGTGCGGCGCCGCTCGTGGCTGACCGCCTCGCCCGTTTCCACCGCATGGACCATGCGGGTGAAGGTGCCGTCCTCCTTCGCCGTGGGGAAGAACGCTATCAGCGTGCCGAGCTGCCACCCCTCGGGCGCCTCGGCTAGTTTGATCGCGGCGGGGTTGGCCATGATGCACTGGAAATCGATGATGCGGCCTGCGTTATCGCGGATCGCCTCGTAGGCGCTGAGGCCGTCGAGGCAGTTTTCCAGCGCCTCCTGCAGGATCTGGTGCCGCTCGATGAGGTGCTCCTGCGTCTCGTGAAGAGGCGTCAGGTCACGCGCCAGGGTCAGCCGGACGCGCCTGCCACTGAGCTCGAACCAGGTGCTGGAGACGTCGAAATGGAGGGTGCGCCCGTCGGGATGCGCATAAGTCCAGTCCTGGCGGCAGCTGGGCGCGTCGGCGTCGGGCGCGTCCTCGAGGCCGAGCTTGGCTGGGGGCGTCTTGAGCAGCTCCTGCCGGGTGCGGCCCAGTGTCTGGAGGGCGGCCGGGTTGCAATCCACGATGCGATTCTCGAGGAGAATGAGGCAGACCTCGCAGGAGCTTTCCAGCAAACGGCGCAAAGGGTCGGGAGACGGCGTCATAGATGCGGGCCGGCGCCAAATCCAAACGGAACAAGGCGCGGGCTAGCCAAGAACTCATTGTATCTGGTGGCGCGCCGGTGGCAAGTGTGACACGAAGGGCGGGAACGGCCGGGTAGTTGCAGCGACGGCCTCGCCTAGCCACGACTGATGCGTTAAAGTCGCCCTTCATGCGTCCGCTCAAGATTGCGCTCCTGTCGCGTTGGTATGCCGAGGAGCATCGGCGTACCGGCGGGACGGGCACGGTGCAGGAGCTAGCGGAGGCGGTCGCCGCGCTGGGTCATGAGGTGGTCGTGCTCAGCCAAAGCAAGACGGTGACGGCGCTCGAGAAATCCAAGGCGGGTGAATTCGGCGCACTGGAAACTTGGCTCTCCCCGCGCGAGAAGCGACGCGGCGGGTTTACCGGATTGGCCGATCGGATTACCAAGCGCGTCACCGGCCATCGCAAGGTCATGTCCGATGCGTTCGACCTGCGCGGTTTTCTCGCGGCCCGCGGTCCATTCGACGCGCTCTGGGCGCAATGCGAGGAGCCGGACGGCCTCGTCGCGGCGTTCGCGGCGAGGATGGGCACCGCGCTGCCGCCCACGCTGACGCAAATTTACGCGCTGCGGTATCGATTCGGGCAACCGCTGGTTTTCACAGGCCAGGGGGCGTTGCGGCCGGCCTTCGGCCAGGCGTCGCGGATTCTGGCCAACTCGGAACTGACGGCGAGCTACCTGCCGCACTACGCGGGCAGGGGGGTGTCGCCCGGACAGCTGCGGGACAAGACCCGCGTCGTTTATCATAATCTGCAGCGTGGCTTTCTTGCCGCCGCCCAAGCGGCCGACCCGGGTCCCGAGCCAGGCCGGGTGCTTTTTCTTGGCGCGCTGAACGAAAAAAAGGGTGCGGTCGTTTTTATCGATGCGGCGGCACAAATCGCGGCCGCCTTGGGAGCGACCTTTGCCATCATCGGCGACACGACGGAAGAAAATCCGGCCTTCGACCGCAAGTGGGCGACGCAACTGGCCGCGTCCCGCGCGGCTGGAGCCAAATTCGAGCTGCTCGGCAAGCTCCGCGCGCCGGAGGTGATCGCGCAGGTCCGCCGCGCCAGCGTGGTGGTGCTGCCGTCGCTTTTCGATGAGTTTTCGCGCGCTCTGATTGAAGCGCTGGTGCTGGGGCGGCCCGTGGTCACCACGGAAACCGTCGGCGCGGCGCCGTTTGTGCGCGATTCCCAGGCCGGGGCGGTCGTGCCTCCCGCCGATGCGACCGCGCTGGCGCAAGGGATCGAGGAGGTGCTACGAAACCACGAAAAATACGCGCAGAACGCCCGCGCTTGCGCTCCCCGCCTCGCGCATGAGCTTTCGCCCCACGCCATAGCGTTGCAAATCGCGCAGCATCTGTCAGAGATTGTTGTTCCATGAGCGATCGCGACCACACGCTGTTCCTGCTCGACGGCATGGCACTGGCCTACCGCGCCCATTTCGCGCTCGCCAACAATCCGATCCGCACCGCGTCGGGCCGCGTCACGTCGGGCATCTACGGCTTCACCAACACGCTGCTCGACCTGCTCAACCGCTTTGCGCCGACGCATCTCGCCGTCGTCTTCGACACCGACGCGCCGACCACGCGGCACAAGGAGTTCGAGGCCTACAAGGCACAGCGCAACGCGATGCCCGAGGAACTCAGCCAGGCGCTGCCAGACATCAAGCGTCTGATCCGTGCGTTCAACTTTCCGGTCATCGAGCTCGACGGATACGAGGCCGACGACCTGATCGGCACGCTCGCACGCCGCGCGGAGAAGGAAGGTTTCACCACTTACATGGTGACGCCGGACAAGGATTTCGGCCAGCTGGTGAGCGAGCACATCCTGCAGTATCGGCCCTCGCGCATGGGCGACAACCCGGAGACGCTCGGCGTTGCGGAAGTGCTCGCGAAGTGGGGCATCGAGAAGGTCGACCAAGTGCGCGACATCCTCGGGTTTTCCGGCGATTCGTCGGATAACATCCCGGGCGTGCCGGGCGTGGGTCCGAAGACGGCGCTGAAACTCGTCGCGCAATATGGCTCACTGGAAAACGCGCTGGATCATGCGTCGGAGCAAAAAGGCAAGTTGGGCGAATCGCTGGTGAAATTCCGCGAGCAGGCGCTGTTGTCTAAGCGACTCGTGACCATCGACACCGACGCGCCGATCCCGTTCGAGCCGGACAAACTGCTCATTGGCCCGCGCGATGACGAGCAGCTCAAGGCGCTGTTTACCGAGTTCGAATTCAACTCGCTGGGACGGCGACTTTTCGGGGACGAGTTCAAGGCGGGACGCGGGTTTCCCGCGCCGGGAGCGGCGGCTCCGACGACCGAGGACGCGGAAACCGCGAAGAGTCGTCCCGCCTTTACCCCGCCGCCCACTACGACCGCGCTGCCGCTCCCGCCATCACCGGTCGGCCCGCTGCGCACGATCGAGGATACCAAGCCCGATTACCAAGTCGTCGGGAATCTGCCGCCCGCCTTCGCGAGCGCGAAGGCGCTGGGCATCGCGTTCGATGTCGATGCGAAGGGAAAGGTGCGCGGCCTGGCGTTTTCCATCAAGACGGGCGAGGCGCGCTACGTCGCCGGGGACGGCCTGACCCGTTTCGCGACGGGCCAGCTCGTCATCGGACACGATCTGAAGTCCGGTTTACGCGCGGTGATGCGGCAGAATGCCGGCGCCGAATTCCCCCCGCTTTTCGACACCGCGCTCGCCCACTCGCTCGTCTATCCCGACCTGCGCCACACGCTGGATTTCGTGGCGGAATCGATGCTCGGCTACGCGCCGATGGGCGCGCCCGCGCTGACCGGCCAGCAGGATTTTCTCGCCACGCTGGAGTCGTCCAATGCCGACGAGCTTTCCGTGCGGCGCGCCATGGAGCGGGCTGATCTCGCGCTGCAGTTGCACGCCGCGCTGGAGCCGCGCCTGAAGGAATCGGCGCAGGAACGGGTGTTCTACGAAATCGAATCGCCGCTCATGCCCGTGCTCGCCGAAATGGAAAACGCGGGCATCAGGCTCGACCCGGTCGCGCTCGATGAGGTCGGCCAGAAGCTGCGCGCGGAGCAGGTGCGGCTGGAGGCATCGATCTACCTGCATGCGGGCGGGCCATTCAACATCGGTTCGCCCAAGCAGCTCGGGGAAATTCTCTTCGGCAAACTCGCGCTGATGAAGGACGCGAAGAAAACGAAGACCGGCCAGTACGCCACCGACGAACAGACCCTGACCGCACTTGCGCCGCTGCATCCCATCGTCGCGGAAGTGCTCGAGCACCGCGAGGCGAGCAAGCTGCTTTCCACCTACATCGTCGCGCTGCCCACCACGGTCTCGCCGGAAGATGGGCGTATCCACACCACGTTCAATCAACTCGCGACCACGACGGGACGGCTCAATTCGCAGGACCCTAATCTGCAGAACATCCCGATCCGTACCGTGCAGGGCCGCGAAATCCGCCGCGCCTTCATCCCGCGCGACCCGCATCACCTCCTGCTGTCCGCCGATTACTCCCAGATCGAGCTGCGCATCCTCGCCGCGCTGACGCAGGACCCCGGCCTGCTGGACGCGCTGACCAGCGGCGAGGACATCCACCGCGCCACTGCGGCGAAGGTCTTCGGCCTGCCGCTCGACCAGGTGACGAAGGACCAGCGCAACCAGGCGAAGATGGTGAATTACGGGATCAGCTACGGCATCTCCGCCTTCGGCCTGTCGCAGCGGCTGGGCATCGCGCGCGGGGAGGCGAAGGCGCTGATCGATGGCTACTTCGCGCAGTACCCGGGCATCCGCAATTACATGACGGAGACGGTGGAACGGGCGCGCGTCACGGGTTATGTCGAGACGATCACCGGCCGGCGGCGTTACCTACCCGACCTGCGCTCGGCCAACGCGGCAGTGCGCGCCTCGGCCGAGCGCAACGCGATCAACATGCCGATCCAGGGCTCATCGGCCGACCTGATCAAGATCGCGATGGTGAACATCGCGCGCGTGGCGCGGGCGGAAAAATGGCGCACGCAGTTGATTCTCACCGTGCACGACGAACTGGTCTTTGATCTCTACCGCCCCGAGGAGGCACGCGTGCTGGAAGTCGTGCGCGACGGGATGAAGAACGCCATGCCGGAACTGAAGGTGCCAATCCTGGTCGAAACGGGAATCGGCGCGCACTGGCTGGAAGCGCATTGAATATGTAGCGGCGGTCTATGACCGCCGACGCACGAGCAGCACCTCTCCTCTTTCCTTGGCGGTCATAGACCGCCGCTACAGGCTGCGGCTCAATCCGTATCGATCTCTTTCGCCCAGGAGCGATTTTCCTCGTACCAATCGACGAGGTTCTTCATGCCCTGCTCGAAGCTGGTTTGCGGCGACCAACCGAGCAGCCGCTTCGCCTTGGAAATATCGGCCCACGTCGCGGGCACGTCGGCGGGATGGCCCGGCTTGTAATGCTGGATCGCCATGCAGCCGGTGAGCTTCTCCACCAGCTTGATCAGCGCGGAAAGTTTCAGCGGCTCGTCCGAGCCGAGATTGAACGCCTCGTGGCCGACGGGCCGCAGCGCCGCAATGGTGCCACGCGCGATGTCGTCGACGTAGGTGAAGTCGCGCGATTGAGAACCGTCGCCGTACACGGTGATCGGCCGTCCCTCGCGGATGCGCTGCACAAACCGCAGCGGCGCCATGTCGGGCCGGCCCGCGGGCCCGTACACCGTGAAGTAGCGCAGCGCACTCACGTCGATACCGTGCAGGTAATGGTAGGTGTAGGCCATCGCCTCGGCTGCCTTCTTCGTCGCCGCGTAGGGCGAGAGCGGATGGTCGGTGTTGAGGTCCTCGCGGTAGGGCGTGGGATGGCCCGCGCCGTAGAGGCTCGAGGTCGAGGCGAGCACGAACTTCTTTACGTCGAAGTAGCGGCACATCTCCAGCAGGTTGAGCGAGCCGCTGACGTTGGCCGCGACATAGACGGTGGGATTTTCCACCGAGGCACGTACGCCCGCCCGCGCGGCGAGGTTGATAACCGCATCAAAAGCAGGCTGGCCGGGACGCCGCGCCGCGTGATTTTCGAAGAGCGCCTTCAGCCCCGTCGTGTCGCAGAGATCGAGCCGGCCGAGTTCGAGGCCCTTGATTTTTTGCAGCTGCGCCCAACGCCAGTCCTTGAGCCGGCCGTCGTAGGCGTCGTTGAAGCTATCGAACGCGGCGACGTCACGGCCCTCCTGGGCGAGCAGGGCGCAGACGCGCGAGCCGATAAAACCGGCCGCGCCGGTGACGAGAATTTTCTGGGGCGCGGGAAAGTCGGCCATGGCGGGGAGGGGATAGTATGGCCAAAGCGCCGGCGAAGCCAAGCTCCTGCGGAGGGCAGTATTTTCAAAAGGGTAAGATCGCACCCCGTTATTTCATAGCTGCGGTTATTCCGGCCCCCCCGCCCTGGCGTCCTGCTCAAGCGCCGGGACTTCGCGCTCGCGCTGGCGGGGCGCTTTGCTACCCTTGACGTTTCGCGATGGAAGACGTCTTCAAGATCCTGCGTTTCGGCGGGCCGTACGTGCGCCGCTACTGGCTGCGCTTTGCGATGGGCATCCTGTTCGGCTTTTTCTTCGCGCTCACCAGCGGCCTCACCATGGGCAGCGTCTATCTCATGCTGGGCCGGCTCGGCGATTCGGCGCACGTCTCAAAGATCACGCAACAGGCGAAACAGGACGCCGCGCACGCCAAGCTGGCGGCCGAGCAGGCGAAGCTGAACTCGGAACAGGACAACCTGTCGGCCGAGGAAAAGCGACTCGACGCCGCGCAGCGCGAGGCCCAGGAGAGCCCGGTCCTGCGGTCGTTTCATGAAACCACCAAGGCGTGGACCGCGCGCCTCTATCTCATGGTCGATCCGTGGCTGCCGCTGGCCAAAAGGCAGCTCGACTGGAAGCAGCTCCTCGGTGGGCTGGTGCTCTTCCCGATCGTGGCGGGGCTGCGCGGCATCACCAGCTACGCCACGACCTACTGCATGGCGTGGGCCGGTCAGCGCATTTCCAACGATGTGAAGGAAGATGTCTTCCGCAAGATCAACACGCTCTCGCTCGATTTCTTCCACCAGCACACCACGGCGGAGCTGATGAGCCGCATCGGCGACGACACCGGTGCGCTCAATTCCTGCCTGCGCCTCGGCCTGTCCGATCTCGTCAAGGAACCGGGGACGATTCTCGTGCTCTTCAGCGGCCTGTTGCTGATCGACTGGAAACTGACGGTGCTGGCGATGGCCTTTGCGCCGCTCTGCATCGTGCCGACGCGCATCATCAGCCGGCGCATCAAGTCGCAGGGACGGCAGGACAACGTCGCCTATGTGCAGCAGGCCGGCGTGGCCATGGAATCGTTCCAGAACGTGCGCGTGACCAAGGCCTACGATCTCGGCCTCGACCAGGCGCGGCTCTTCCGCAAGGCGGGCGATCGCGCCAGCCACTTCGTCATGAAAACGGTGCAGGCGCGCGCTCTGCTCAACCCGATCATCGAAACGCTCAACTCCTTCGGCATGGGCGCGGTGTTGATCTACGCCATCTGGGCCGGGATTTCGGTGGAGGTGCTCGGCTCGTTCCTGGTCGCTCTGATCATGTTCTACCAGCCGTTCAAGAAGCTCAGCACCATCCAGGTCTACTTCACGCAGGCCGGGCTGGCGGTCGAGCGGCTCATGGGCATTTTCCAGATCGAGCCGACGGTGCGCGAACCGGTCCAGCCGCGCGAGCTGCCCGACTTCCATCAGGCGCTGGAATTTCGCGGTGTCGGTTTCTCCTACGGCGACGGGCCGGTGCTCGACAATGTCGGCATCTCCGTCCCGCACGGCACGCGGCTCGGGCTGGCAGGGGAAAGCGGCTCGGGCAAGAGCTCGCTGCTCAACCTGCTCTTCCGCTTTTACGACCCGACCGCGGGTGAAATCACGCTCGACGGTGTGTCCATCGACGCCTTCCGCCTCGCCGATCTGCGTAGCCGCATGGCGCTGGTCAGCCAGGACGTGTTGCTCTTCAACACCACCGTCGCGGAGAACATCGGCTACGGGAAACGGGGCGCCACACGCGAAGAAATCGTCACCGCGGCGAAGGAGGCCTACGCGCACGACTTCATCAGCGCGATGCCGGCCGGCTACGACACGCCGCTGGGCGAGCGCGGCCTGCGGCTTTCCGGCGGCCAGCGCCAGCGCATCGCCATCGCGCGCGCGTTCATCCGCAACGCGCCGATCCTCGTGCTCGACGAGGCGACGGCCTCGCTCGACTCGCAGGCCGAGGCCGAGGTGCAGCGCGCGATCGATCACCTGGTCGAAAACCGCACCGTCATCTGCGTCGCACACCGGCTCTCCACCTTGCGCGGCATGGACCGCATCGTCGTGCTGCAGCAGGGTCGCATCGTGGAGAGTGGCAGCTTCGATGAACTCCTCGCACGCCGGGGTCTTTTCACCTCCATGGCCGCGCGGCAGAGCATTTTCCCGCAGGCGGCGGCGGTGTAATTTCCCGTGCGCGAAGCGGCTACTTTAGAGGCGTCTTGCACGCGACGAACACCCGGTCTATATAAACGGGCATGAGCAACACCCCCGATTCCGCGCCCGTTTTCGCGCCGTTCTTCGGCAAGGCCTGGACGGTGCTCGCCATCGTGGTCGGCCTGATCCTTCTGGGCATGTTCTTCTTCGGCCCTGAACTCATGAAGGCCGGTGGCGCGACTTGGGCGCTCCTTCGCTGGCTTTTCAGCCCGATTATTTAAAGTCTTCGGGCGGAAGCGGCGTGCTTTCCGCGCTGATCTCTACTTTCAGCTTTTCCAGCTCCGCCATCTGACGTTCCACCTCCAGCCACGGCAGATCGTCGCCGTACTGCGCGTGCAGTTGTGCCAGCAACGCGCGATTGCGCACATCGAGCGCCTGCAGCCGCCGCCAATTCCAGATTGCGAAGAGCGCGAAGAAAAGCGCACAACCCCAGCAGACCAGCGTGAGGATCAGGACATTCCCGGCCAGCGCGGCCCCGCCTGCAGCCGCCAGCGCGAGCGTGAACAGCGCATAAATCCACGGCAGCCGCTTCCGCCGCAGCGCGGCGAAGGCCAGCGTTTGCTCGTAGGCCAGCAGGCCTGCATCGCTTTCCGCCTGGGGAATCATGCCGCGGGCGCCTCCGTCTTCCAGCCGTGCAGCGCCTGGTCGGCCAGCTCGCGGCAATAGGCCAGCGTGTCGATCTCGCTCACCGGCTTGTCGTCGCGGATGCGCAGGATGCGTGGAAAACGCAGCGCGTAACCGGACGCATGCCGGTCGCTTTTCTGGATCGTGTCGAACGCGACCTCCAGCACCACGACCGGCTGCACGAGCCGGTAGCGCCCGCGTTCCTCCAGCGTGTGCTGCAGGAAAAATTCGGTGTAGTGCGCGATTTCTACATCGGTCAGGCCCGAGTAGGCCTTGCCCACCGGCAGTAGCGCGCCGGTCGCCTCGTCGCGGATCGCGAACGTGTAGTCGGAAAGCACTTGGCGCCGCTTGCCGTGGCCCCACTCGACGCCGACCACCACCACGTCGAGCGTGGCGTAGGCCTTCTTCAATTTCAGCCACGCCAGCCCGCGCCGGCCGGGCAGGTAGATCGAGGTCGGGTCCTTGGCCATCAGCCCTTCATTACCACGTTGCCGCGCCTGGAGGAATGCCGCTTCCACGGCCACCGCGCCGTGCACGAGCTGGTAGGGCGCGCGTTCGATGCGGGGGACGAGCGGCAGCGCGTCGAGCTGCGCGCGGCGTTCGCGCAGCGGGAGCTTGAGCAGGCTTTTGCCGGCCGCGCCGATCAGGTCGTAGAGCCAGAGCGACACCGGCACTTCCGCGCCGAGGAAAAAATCGTCGCCCTTGCGCCCGAGTCGCTTTTGCAATTCCGCAAACGGCAGCGCGCGGCCCTCCTGCCACGCCAGCAACTCGCCGTCCGCGATGAAGTCGGCGGGTATCTCCTTCACCCGCGCAGCAAGATCGGGGAACTGCCCCGTGATGCGCCGCAGTTCGCGCGAATAGAATTCCACCCGCGCGCCTTCCTTGTGCACTTGGCAGCGAATGCCGTCGTACTTTTCCTCCACCCAGATCGGATCGCCGAGCCGCTCGACGATCGCTTCCGCCGTCGGCTCAGGACTCGCGAGCATGAAGTGGATCGGGTTGAACGTGCGCAGCTCGAGTTTCTCCAGCGTGTCTTCGCGCGCGGCCCGCGCGGTTGCGCCGAGATCGCCGCTGAGCATGTTGGCCTCGCGGATCGCCTCGGACGGGCGCGCGAACGCGGCCGCGAGCGCCTCCTCCACGAGCCCTTCTTTCAACCCGATGCGCAAATCGCCGGTGATGATCTTGAGCAGGAATTTCGCGGCAACCGGGTCGAGCCGCGCGAGCCGCGCCTGCAGCAGCGTCTTCTTGTCTAGCGGCCCGCGCGTGGCGGCCAGCTCGCCGAAGAAACGCGGCCAGTCGGAAAGCGGCCACGGTTCGTGTTGTGTATGACCCTGCAGGATCGCCTGCGCGGTGTCGCCGGTGTCGCTGTACCGCTGGTAGGTCGCGCGGTAATCGGCCTCCGTCATGCCAGAAATCGCCAGTAGCGCCGCCTTGATGATGGCCCAACCGCAGTTCAGCGTGCGTCCGTCCGCCGAGGGAAACGGCCGGCCGGTGAACGCGACCGCCGCGGGCCCGAGCGTTTCCGGGGCGAGCGCCGCGAAATAATTTTTGAGCAGCTCGACCTTCTCCAGCTTGCGCGTGGTCGCGCCAATCTTCTCGCCCACGGAGGCGAACGCGAGCGATTCATTCGGGTCGAGCCGGGCATTTTTCGGGGTAGCCCGCGTCGACTCCGAGGTGGCCAGACTCGGCTCGAGGCCGGAGTCACGTGATCCCGGCCTCGGGCCGAGTCCGGCTGGCTTTCGCTGTAACTCCGCCATCGCAATCTCCAACTGGTTGTCGACACCGAGCGCCCAGGCCTCGATCCCGCGCTCGCGCAGCGTGCGCGCAAATTCCTCCACGAAGCCGTGCACGGTGAAGACGCGCTTCGGCTGCACCAGCTCGACGAAGCGCAGCAGGTCGGCGTAATCCGCGTGATCGCTCAACGGAAACGCCGCATCGCACTGATAGCGATAAATCGCGGCAGGATCGTTCGCCCAACCGGTGATGGCCGCGGTCCGGCGCGGCTTGATCTTGCGCAGCCACGACGACTGGTTCGCTTGCGGCGGGCAGACCACGACATGACCCGCGACCTCGCTGATCGCGAACGGTCGGTAGGGCGGAAACGTCTGGCCCAGCTCCTCGTAAATCCGCGTCATTTTCACCGTCTGTGGATGCAGCATCACGGGCAGCGCGGCGTCGGCGAGGCTGCTCAGGATTTCCTGGCTCTTGCCCAGCGAGTAGCCGAAGAGCACCGGAATTTCGCCGTCCTCCAGCGTCTGGTGGCAGAAGCGGATGATGTCGGCGAGGACCTGCCCGGTCGGCGGGAAAACGTAGCGCGGCAGGCCGAGGGTCGTCTCCATGATCACCACGTCCGCGCGCGGCGGTTCGCATCGCTCGGCCGAGCGGCCCGGGCGCAATTTGAAATCGCCGGTGTAGAGCAGCGACTCGCCCTCGCGGGTCGCCTGCAGCATGGCCGAACCGAAGATGTGCCCGGCGGGATGCAGCGTCAGTTCGGCGTCCGCAAAGGCGAACGGCTGGTGGAATGGCATCACGATTTCCTCGCGCTCACCCGGCAACCGCGTGGCCATCAGGCGCGCCGTGCCCGCCGAGGTGATGATGCGCCGATGCGTCGCCAGGTGATCGAAATGTGCGTGCGAAACAAACGACGTGTCCGTGGGCCGATGCGCATCGAGCCACAGATCGATCTGCGGCAGGTAAATGCTCCCGCCCCGCGCTCCTCCGCGCATTTCCACCTGCCATGACATCCGACAAGTTAGCCACGCCCGGGCGGCGCGCTAATTTTTTGATGCCCTCCGCGAATCAGGAATTCCAACATGAAGACATGAAGGACAAGAAAGAGAAAGAGGTAACCCTTTAGTTCTTCATCAGCTTCATGTCTTCATGTTGGAATCCCAACTTCCGGCATGACCAGTGCCTAGTCGAAAAGCTCGTCGGGCCGGAAGAAGCGGGTCAGCTCGACGCTCGCCGTTTCCAACGAATCGGACGCATGGACGACGTTGACCATGACATCGACGCCGAAGTCGCCCCGCACGGTGCCGGCCGCGGCCTTCTTGGAATCGGTCGGGCCTGCCAGCGCGCGGACCTTCTCGATCACGGCGTCGGCCTCCAGCGCCACGGCGATGACCGGGCTCGACTGCATGAACGTCTCCACTTCTGGGAAGAACGGCTTGGCGGCGATGTGCGCATAGTGCTCGCGCAGCACCTCAACGCTCAGCCGCATCATCTTGCAGCCACGGATGCGGAAACCGGCTTTCTCGAAGCGTTGCAACACTTCGCCGCAATGGCCTTTGGTCACGCAATCGGGTTTGAGCAGGATGAGGGTGGTTTGCATAAGAATATTCAGAGTTTTGGTAAAAAAATGCTGCGCTTCGGACAGGCCCTAATCCTCATCCTCCGCCTGCCGCTGGCGTTCGCGGCAGATGCCGCGTTGCGAGCCGGCGATGAAGTCGATGAAGGCTATGATTTCCGGTTGATGGAATTTCGCGCGCAGTTCGGTCACGGCTTGCGTGATGTTGAGATTGGCTCGGTAGATGAGTTCGTAGGCGGCCTGGATGGTGCGGCGCGTTTCTTGTGAAAAACCGGCGCGGCGCAGGCCGAGGCGGTTGATGCCGGAAACCTGGTTGGTGGCCACCGCCATGAGATAAGGCGGGACATCCTTGCCCAGCCGCGTGCCACCGCGCGTGATCGCCAGCGTGCCGATGCGCACATGCTGGTGCACGATGGTCGCGCCACCCAGGAACGCGCGGTCGCCCACCTGCACGTGTCCGGCCAGCAGCGTGTTGTTGGCCAGGATCGCGCCGCTGCCCACCTGCGTGTCGTGGCCGAGATGCACGCCGCCCATGATGAAGTTGTCGTTGCCCACGCGCGTCGCGCCGTTCTCCACCGTGGCGCGGTGGATGGTCACGTATTCGCGAATGCGGTTGCCGGAACCGATCTCCACACGCGAGGGCGCGCCCTTGTAACTGAAATCCTGCGGATCGCCGCCGAGCACCGCGCCATAGCCGACCTGGTTGCGTTCGCCCAGGACGGTGCCGCGGCAGATGACGGAGTGCGCGAAAAGCTCGCAGCCGTCGCCTACCACCGCGCCCGCCTCGACGATGACAAAGGGCCCGATGTGCACGTCGGCGCCGAGATGCGCGCTGCGATCGATCACCGCCGAGGAATGGACCGACTGGCTCACAAGAGTCCCCCGTCCTTGAAGCTGAAATAATTCCGGCCCGCGCCATTCTTCTGCGGCGCGCCGAGGATGACGTGGTCGAGCAGCTCGATGCGCAGCAGTTCACCCGCCTGCTTCATCTGGCGCGTGACGTGCACGTCGGCGTCGGAGGGACGTGGATCGCCCGAGGGATGGTTGTGCACAAGGATGACGGCGTGGGCCTGCCGCGTCAGCGCGGGCCGGAACGCCTCCCGCGGATGGAAGAGGCTTTCGTTGAGCGTGCCGCGCGTCACTTCCTCCACGGCCAGCACCTTGTGCTTGGTGTTGAGGCAGACGACGCGGACGCTCTCGTAATCGAGCAAGCGCATCTCGTCGCCGAGCAGCCGCGCGACATCCCCGGCATCGTTGATCGGGCACGCCTCGGCCTCGGTGCGGTTCATGCGCGCGGCGATGGCGAACGCGGCCTTGAGGCCGATCGCCTTGGCCTGACCGATGCCCTTGATGCGCGCCAGTTCGCCAACCGGCGCGCGGCTGAGCGCCTCGAGCGAGCCGAAATGGGTGAGGAGAAAGTCGGCCAGCTCCATGACGGGTCGATCTTTCGTGCCGGTGCGCAGCAGGATGGCGAGCAGCTCGACGGTCTTGAGGCATTCCGCTCCCTTGCTTAACAACCGTTCGCGGGGCCGTTCTTCGCGCGGCACTTCATGCATCGAGCTCCCGGTCATGATGCCGCCACGATAGGGAGCGCGCGGGCGCGCTGCAATCCCGCTCGCGGATGGGTAGGGTCTCCATCTGAAAGCTGTTTCTGCGCGGGGATGGCAGTATATTTGAACTGGACCATGAGTATCTTCACGCATACGGAGATTACGAATGAAGGCGTTCGCATCCGATTGCTTGGTTTTCCCAAAACCATTCTTTTTGATGACATTAAAAGTGTTCAAAAACTGCCTTATTGGAAGGTGGCTTTTAATTGGATGAATCCGCGTAAGCCCATAGTGGGCAGATGGAATATGCCCCTTGAAGGGGGCGTCATTGTCGAAACCCAAAACTTTCGATGGGTAGCGTGTCCAAAAAATCAGAACGAATTTGTTAAGCTGGTCTCAAGTCGTCTCACAAATTTAAATTAGACGTTCCCCGCGGTTGGTAGCCGTCGACCGCCGGGCGACGGCTACCGACTGCATGCGAAGCGGCAACCGATGGCGAAGTTGCTACTTCGGGTCCAGCTCGCGCGGGACGAAGGGCGTCAGGTCGATCGTGGGGCCCGTGCCGGAACTGAGCGTGATCTTCAGTGGCTGGAGACTCTCCAGCGTGATCAGCTTCATGTCGGGATGATCGCGCAACAGGTCGTGGCGTTGCTCGGGAATGTAAGCGCCGAACGGGTAGTAGCCGACCCGCGTGTAAAGCTGCGCCAGCGGCGTGGTCGAGGAATAGCCCGACGTGTTAATGATTCCATCGATGCAGGCGTAGTTATAGGTGCCGAGCAGCGAGTAGGGGATGTCAAAGCGGTTGCTGTCGAAGACCCGGCGCGGGATCAGCACGCCGACGCGGTCGGTCGGCTTGAGGAGGGGATGCACATGCGCCCAGAACTCGCGGTACTTGCCGGAAATGACCAGCCGCCGGTCCCAGTTCATCGAGTTGAAGGTCGGCGGCAGGTGATAGGTGAAGAGCGGCAGCGCGTAGATCGCCGCGCTGAAGATCGCAAGACGACGGCGCACGTTCGGCGAATAACCGGGGCGGCGCAAAAGCAGGAAGAGATGCACGAAGAACTGGAATTGCAGCAGCTCGCGAAAGGGCCAGCGCATCGACTTGAGGATCGGGACGTGGGTCATCAGCTCGATGACGAAGGTCGGGCGGCAGACGAGAAAGCCCGCGAACGCGATCATGCCCAACACCAGCAGCTCCATTCGCGTCCACGTGCCGCGCCCCGCGATGGCGGGAATAATGCACCAGATTGCCGCGCAGGAGCCCGCCGCCAGGATGTAAGTGGCGTGCGCGTTCACCAACTCGGGATGCGTCGCGTGTGTCCACCACAGCGCCATGCCGAGGAAGATCGAGACGGGAAAGGAGATCGCGGGCACGTTGTAGGCCTGCATGTCGTCCATCGGCACGCCGCGCGCGCGCAGGCTTTCGGAAAAGCCTTCCATCGCCGGGATGAGCAGCGGCAGCACGAGGAGGATCGCGACGAGATTACCCGCGCCCCAGCAAAGCAGCGGCTGCCAGGAACGCCGCTGCCACGCCACGCCCGCAGCGAAGACGCTGAAGAAAAGCGACGTGGAAACGGTGGGCGCAAGATGACCGCCGAGCAGCTGGTGCAGCCCGAAGAACGCGATGAGGAAGAAACTCGCGCGCCATTTTTTGTGCAGGATGCCGAGCGCGAGCCAGGGCAGCGCACTCTGGTTGCAGGCGAAGTTGAGCCAGCTCGCCGCCGTGACCAGCGCGATCATGCTGTAGACGAAGCTCAGCGTGAAGAAGGTCAGCCACGCGTCGCTGATGACCACCCCTTCCTCGCGCCGCAGGTAATCGGCGAGGCACACAAACCCGGCGGTCGTGAGCATGAAGAGCAGGAACGCATCGGCATCGATGATGAAGAGATGAAGCGGCGTGCCCGCCAGCAGCGAGACGAGGAAGTAGAGCGGATGCCAGACGAAGAACGTCGAGTCGCGCAGCATGTCGTAGTTGCCGCCGAAAAGATGGTCCGAGATGAAGGGCGACTGGCCGTGGAGCAGGTGACGCCCCAGCTCCATGAAGAATGGGTAGCCGCCGTCGAGATTGTCGTCGGTCAGGAAAAAGCAGGGACGCCAAAGCTCGAGGACGCAGAAGATCAGTGCGGAGAAAAGCAGGTTGCGTCGCAGCAGGACGCCGAGGCGCGTCGAGCCTGTCGGGGCGGAATCGGGCGCAGTCACTTGCGAGTAATAACCGCTCGGCGTTGGAGCGCCAATCCCGCTTTATGGCGCCGCCAAAACAATTCCGTCATCCTGAGCTTGTCAAAGGATCAGACACGGATCGAATGAACGCACGAGCGTAAATCTTGCGATGAATGCACGCTCGGTCGGAAACAGGAACTGTGTCTGATCCTTCGACAAGCTCAGGATGACGGCTTTCGATATTTTTTTGATCAGGCACAATCGAGTCGATGTTCGGCATTCCTCGGAACGACTTGGACGAAATTCTGCGCGTTGCCGCGCCTGATCTGGAAGCGTTGCGCGGCGCGCGGATCTTTCTCACCGGCGGCACCGGGTTCTTCGGAAAATGGCTGCTGGCGGCGTTCGATGCGGCCGAGCGCGAGATGAACCTGGGGCTGAAGCTCACCATCCTGTCGCGCGATCCGCACCGTTTCCTGGAACAGTGGCCGGAAGCGAAAAACCGGCCCGGCTGGAATTTCTTTGAAGGACACGTCGCGGAGATGCCGACTCTTTTGCAGCGCTTTGACTACATCGTCCACGCGGCGGCCGATACCACGGCGTTCTCCACTTCTGCGGAGGAAACGGCGCGCGCGCGCGCGATCACGGCGGGAACGGAGCGCGTGCTGGAACTTGCACGCACGAGCCACGCGCGGCGCGTGCTCTTTATCAGTTCCGGTGCGGTCTACGGCGCGGCGGCGGGAAAAAGGGAAGGCGCACGCGAAGAGGACTTCAGGTCGGCGAAAACGGTAACGCCTTACGGCGAGGCCAAGCGCGCGGCGGAATCGGCCTGCGTGAAATTCAAAGGTGATTGCGTGATCGCGCGGGCCTTCGCGTTTCTCGGGCCGCATCTGCCGCTCGACGCCCACTTCGCCGCGGGCAATTTCCTGCGCGACGCGCTCCGCGGGGGCCCGATCGAGGTGCGCGGGGACGGCACGGCGCTGCGCTCGTATCTTTACCCCACCGATCTTGTCGCATGGCTGCTCGGTCTCCTCGCGCGCGGCAGGCGGGACGAGGCCTACAACATCGGCTCCGACGAAGTCGTCAGCACGGAGGAACTCGCGCGGCTGATCGCGAGCGAAGTAAATCCGTCGCCGGAGGTCGTCATCCAATCACGCCAGCCGCAGGGACCGCAGAATATCTATCTGCCCAGCATCACACGGGCGCGAAACGAGCTCGACCTACAGGTGCGCGTGCCGCTACGTGAAGCAATTCGCCGCACGCTGGCATTCTATCGCATCGGTTCTTAGCGCCAAGCGCGATTCAGCGTGACCTCAATCGGCTCGGATTTTATTTCTCCGCTCCACGCTGATTTTTTCGCCGGATTCTTCTCGTGAAAGATCGCTTGGATCGTCACTTTTTCGGAGGTTCCATCTAGAAAAGGCAAGGTTCCCCAAGCGTGCCAGAAGGGTTTTCGGACATGCGTTTCAGCGAGGTATGCGGCATTCGTCGCATAATAAACCTCGCGCACCTGGCATTCTCCCGAAAGCAATCGGTGGAGGCTGATGTTGTTTGTGATCCACGTGTCGATTTCGTTGTGAAGGACCATTGATGTTCCATCTGGCTTGGTCACGACCAAGGAAAGCGTTTCGCAGCCCTCGGAATTGTCTTCGTTGAAGATAAAGACGGGCTTCTTGGAAATATTTTCGATCAGCACGTCGAAATGAGATTCCGTGCCGGTGATGGCATCCGTTGGATGATCATTCAATTCGATCGGATACGGCTGGTCGCTGTAGTAACCGTAGCGTTGCGGAATCGCGATAATGAGCTTGAGCGGCGGAGGCGATTCCGGAGCCGCGTGGCTCGTCGGTTCAAAAGCGCACAGCACCATTAAAACGGCCGCTAGGGGCTTCCGAGACATGAATAACATCGATCAGATATCCTGATCTACTTTTTCGACGCATCCCCCGTCACCAGCGTCCCGATCGTCTCCCCCATCATCACGGCGCGCAGGTTGCCGGCCTTGAACATGTCGAAGACGACGATCGGCACGTGGTTGTCCATGCAGAGCGCAAAGGCGGTGGAATCCATCACCTGCAGCCGCTTTTCCAGCGCCTCGGTATAGGTGATCCGCTCGTAGCGCTTGGCCTTCGGATTCTTGCGCGGATCGCTGTCGTAAATGCCGTCGACCTTGGTCGCCTTCAGCAAAATCTCGGCGCCCATTTCGCTGGCGCGCAGCGCGGCCGCGGTGTCGGTGGAGAAAAAGGGATTGCCCGTCCCGGCGACGAAAATGACCACGCGTTCTTTTTCCAAATGCCGGATCGCCTTGCGGCGGATGAACGGCTCGGCCACGTTCTTCACCTCAAGCGCGGTTTGCACGCGGGTGTTCACGCCGACTTTTTCCAGCGCGTCCTGCAGCGCCATGCCGTTGATGATCGTGGCCAGCATGCCCATGTAATCGGCCGTGCTGCGGTCCATGCCCTTGTTGGCCGAGGTGATGCCGCGCCAGATGTTGCCGCCGCCGATGACCACGGCGATCTGCACGCCGAGCTTGTGGATCTCGGCCACCTCGCGGGCGATGCTTTCGGCCACGCCGGGGTCGATCACGTCGTCACCGCCCTTGAGCACCTCGCCGCTGAGCTTGAGGATAATGCGGTGGTAAACGGGCTTGCCGGTGAGGGGGGCCGAAGCGGGGCTGGTGGGCATAAACGGGGCCTAGCTAACGGGAACCGGGCGGCGTTGTCGAGTGCGGGCCACGATGCGTCCGCGTCTGTCACCGTTCAGGCGATTCGGAATCCGGCGCCGGTTTCAGTCGTCCACTCCATGCCAGATACTTCAGTAGCTTAAGCTTCAAAGACCGATTTACCTGTCATCTGGCTCTCAATCGGCGCGATAATGGCCCCATGGATAAATACACGTCACATCGGATGGTATTTAACAAATGTACGTGGAGTCTGGGCGATCCCGTACCGTGCGGAATCAAGGACGATGCCGGCACCCGCCTGCCGTTCGGTCGCCGCGCGATGGTGGACAGCATCTACCACAATACCGCGATCGATCAGTTCATCGTCACGGTGAGCTGCTACCCGGTCATCAAATAGCCGGTTTTCAGGTCATTTCGGGAGAGCAGGCCCGCCCGGCGGGCGACACCATTCCCTTGACTCGCGCCCCTTCCTGATCGTTTAGTAAGGGGATGGCCACTGTTAATGCCGCTGGTAAGGTGAATCTCCGCACGCCCGAGCTGATGAAGCTCGTGCAGGAAAAGGTGGAGAGCCACTACCGTAGTCCCGTCGTGGACTACCTGCGCCACACCAAGTCCTTCCTGTCCGCCAATGGGTTGACGGTCAAATTAGCCAAGGCGTTCGGCTTCTGTTACGGCGTCGAGCGCGCCATCAACCTGGCCTACGCGTCGGCCAAGGCGTATGCCGGCCATAATATTTACGTGCTGGGCGAGATCATCCACAATCCCGAGGTGAACGACCAGCTGCGCGAGATGGGCATCAAGCAGCTCAAGGAAACGCGCGGCGTTTACGATCTCAACGGCCTGACGCAGGAGGACGTGGTCATTGTCCCGGCCTTCGGCGCCGAGGTGAAGGTGCTCGAGCGACTCAAGGAAATCGGCTGCTACAAGGTCGATACCACCTGCGGCGACGTGATGAGCGTGTGGCGCCGCGTGCGCCAGTACCGCGACAAGGGCACCACCTCGATCATCCACGGCAAGGCGTGGCACGAGGAAACCAAGGCCACCGTTTCGCAGGCGATCAGCGACACGGGGGGCACGCACTATCTCGTGGTCTTCACGCTGGATGAGACCGACTACGTCTGCGAGTACATCCGCAAGGGCGGCAACAAGGAGGAGTTCCTCAAGAAGTTCGAGGGCGCCTATTCGCCCGGCTTCGATCCCGACCAGCACCTCGTCTCCGTCGGCGTGGCCAACCAGACCACGATGATGAAGAACGAGACGGAGGAAGTGCAAAACCGGTTCGAGCGCGCGATGAGCGACCGCTACGGCCAGGAAAATCTCGAGCAGCATTTCCGCAAGGCCGACACGATCTGCGGCGCGACGCAGGAACGGCAGGACGCGCTTTCCGAGATGCTCGGCGTGGAAAAGATGAACCTGCTCCTCGTCGTGGGCGGCTACAACAGCAGCAACACGTCACACCTCGCGGAGATGGGCGAGGCGATGCTGCCGACCTATTTCATCAAGAATTCGGACAAGCTGGTCTCGAAGGAGAAAATCTCCCACTACGACCAGCACGCGCAGCAGGAAAAGATCACCGAGAACTGGCTGCCCGAGGGCAACGTCGTCGTCGGCATCACCGCCGG
>Ga0182024_10007808_pt1 | contig 22924 bp, 19 predicted proteins | sample P32metaG_FD_120480 | JGI IMG/M metagenome (GOLD analysis project Ga0182024, IMG submission 120480) | Permafrost microbial communities from Stordalen Mire, Sweden - P3-2 metaG (Illumina Assembly) | ecosystem: Environmental > Terrestrial > Soil > Wetlands > Permafrost | place: Sweden: Stordalen... | reverse complement strand
GGGGGATCCACCCGTTCCCATCCCGAACACGGAAGTTAAGCCCCGCAGGGCCGATGGTACTGCACGCGCCAAGTGTGTGGGAGCGTAGGTCGTTGCCGGCATTAAATAAAGGCCAGTCTGAGAGATCAGATTGGCCTTTTCCTTTTGGTCGGGGCGGGCAGAAACTAGTCCGAATGTTCGATGAGATCTCCCTCTATCTCTACCCGGACCACCTTTGTCTTGCCGAACCATCGGACAGTTACGTTTGGTCGCTCGGGCGATTCCAACTTTCCGGAAAACTTGTAAACAAAAATTGCCTCCCTCTCGAGAGCGACAGTCGCAGGGGTGTGGCCAGCCGAATTTCCAATTCTGCACATTTTCAATGGCGGTGCGGCGTAGTAACTCATTGGCGGTGCTGGCTTCCACGGCGGAAGTGTTGCCCTGTCCATCGACCGTGAAAAGCAAATGAATCGTGCCCGAGATTCGGGCTTGGCGAGCGAGTGGTGAGTAAAAGGGCATCGGAGCGGACTTCAGGTACGACTCTCGTGGCCGGGCAAACGGAATGGAAGTTCCGGTCAATTTTCTATGTCCACTGTGAATGCAGAACGCGTCGGGAGTGCCATCGGCCCAGAGAAAAAACTGAGCATGGCGACCGTAACCGGTCGCAACGGGATATTGAGTCGGTATTTCTATTTCGCGATGTCGCTGCTGGTCGCTGCGATTGTGGTCGTCGGCTTCAAGCGTACGGTAAACGACAATCTGTTCCATCCCGCGGTGCCGCCGCGTGGGTGATTTTCTTCATTGGTCAGTCCGCGCTGGTCCGGATACACAAAGTCAGTTGGCATCGCTTCTTCGGATGGTTTGGCGCCGGCCTCGCCTCGGTGATGGTTCCGCTGGGCATCACGACGTCCATCGTTATGACCAGGTTTGACAAGGCTCAACTCCATCAGACCGGTATCGACGCTTTTGTGAGCATCCCGTTCTATGACATGATCGCTTTTGGCGTCTGCATTGGGCTGGCTGTCTATTGGCGCAAGAGGCCGGAACTGCATCGCCGGCTGGTCTTCATCGCAACCTGCAGTCTCCTGGACGCGGCCTTTGGCCGGTTTGACTACTTGTTCGACCATAATCTCTATTTTGCTTGCCTGGACCTGGTGATCGTTCTCGGGGTAGCGCGCGACCTGCTGGTAGACCGGCGCGTGCACAAGGTGTATGTCTATGCGCTGCCGTTATTGATGGTTGGGCAAAGCCTCTCGGTATACATGTGGCGGCATAATCCTTTCTGGTGGCAGAGGATCACGCACGCGATTCTGGGATAGTTTTTTGCGGCCGCTTGCGCGCGGCTCCGCACGTGCAATCCTAAGCAGATTCCTACTGCCTCGCTTCGCTCGGCGTCGGAATGACAAAGCAGCTGGGTGAGTATAATCACCACGAGGCGGCAACTGTGATGCACCAAGCGCGAAAACCGGTCCCGAACGCGACTCGAATCCTGGCTGCTCTCACTCTGATGATCCTGCCCAGCGTTTCGCTGGCTGGAGAGCCTTTCGACGGCAAGTGGCTGACCACCGTGTCGTGCGAGAACGCGCGAGACGCGCTTGGGTATTCGTTTCGCTTTGTCAGCGACGTGAAGGATGGAAACTTTCGCGGCCTGCATGGGACTGAGGGGCAACCTAGTTCGCTGCTGATCGAGGGCAAGATTGACGCCGACGGAGCGGCCAAGCTTTATGCTACGGGCCGCACGGGGTCGAAGGAATACGTCCCCGGACGCGATACGCCGCGGGGCACCGAGTACAGCTATAGCATCGACGCGCACTTCAAGGGCACGAAGGGCACTGGCACGCGCGTCGAGGGTCGTCCTTGTTCGTTCCAGTTCAAAAAACAATAATTCTATTTGAGATATTGCTGCGGATTGCTGATGGCTGCGACCAGGTCGCGGAGAAACTCGGCTGCTCGCGCACCGTCTACGACGCGATGATCACTTGAAAGCGTCAGAGTCATCATGGGACGGATGCCGGGATGGCCGTCGACCGGCACGACACGGTCGGCGACGGCTCCGACGGCGAGAATCGCGGCTTGGGGCGGAATGATGATTGCGGTGAAGGCATCGACCCCGTACATGCCTAGATTGCTGAGAGTGAAAGTGCCGCCTGCAATGTCGGCGGGGCGGAGTTTGCCGCTGCGGGCGCGTTCCGCCAGGTCTCTGCGCCGGGCGGCGATCTCGGCTAGTTCGATTTTGTCGGCGTTGCGAATTACTGGCGCGACTACGCCGTCATTCACTGCCATCGCCAGTCCAATGTTGATTTCTGCGTTGGGGCGAACACCTTCGCTGGTCCAGCTTGCGTTCATGCGTGGGTGCTTCTGGAGAACGTGCGCTACCAGCGCCGTCAGCAGATCGGTATGGCTGAGTTTCACTTGGCGCGATTGTTCGATGCCGGGGCCGAGCTGTTGCCGCGCTTCGTTCAGGGCGGTCGCGTCCACTTCGCGGATTACGAAGAAATGCGGGACGGTCGTCCAGCTATGTGTGGTACGTTCCGCCATCAGTTTGGAGATCGGGCTGCCACGGTCAACCGGAGCTGGGTTTGATTCTGAGGCGGCGAGAATATCGGAGGCCAAGATTTCACCGTCGGCGCCCGATCCGCGCACTTCGGCTAGATTGATGCCGCGTTCGCTGGCTAAACGTCGGGCTTTGGGGGAAATCTTTGCGGACCGCGCTGCGGGTTGCGCTGAGCTGGCGGATTGCTTTGCCGGCGATCCGGTTGCGATTGCGGAGGCCGCGGTCGTTTTTCTTCCGGACTCGACGGCAACTTCATCCGCGGGAGGAATTTCTCCGGGACGCACGATCCAGGCGATGGTTTGGCCTACCGGGACCTCGGTTCCGGCATGGATTTTTATGCCGGCCAGGACTCCGTCGGCGGGGGATTCGATCTCCATAACAGCTTTGTCGGTTTCGATTTCGAGCAGGGGCTCGCCTTTGATGACGGGGTCGCCTTCTTTTTTCAGCCACGAGATTAGTTTGCCGGTTTCTTGCGCCATTTCGAGCGCGGGCATCACGACGCTGATTGCCATAGTTGTCGCCGTAGTTATTCGCGCAGTCTCAGTCTCCTACGCCGACTCTTTCCTGCTTTGCGCTGGCTTCGATCATATCGCGCACGCGTTTGGTTGGCTTCGATTCGGTTTCGCGGATTGCGGGGAGCGGACCGTCTACCGTGAAATAGTGCCGGCCGGCTACGAGAAGTTCCTCGGCGGGGAAGCGGGTGATGATTTCGTGGCCGGTTTCGGTGACCACGATTTCTTCTTCGATGCGGGCGGCGCTCCATCCGTCGGTAGAGGGCCAGAAAGTTTCCAGCGCGAACACCATGCCGGGCTTGATTTCGCAGGAGTGTTCTAGCGAGACGAGGCGGCTGATCACGGGCTTCTCCCAGATGGCGAGGCCGATGCCGTGACCGTATTGCAGGGCGAAAGCGGCTTCTTCGTTGGGGAAGCCGAACTCTTGGGCCTTCGGCCACACGGAAGCGATCTCGGCTGTGGTGCGGCCGGGGCGGACGAGTTCGATGGCCGCGTCGAGATATTCACGGCAGCGTTTATACGCATCGTTCATCGCGTGCGAGGCGTATCCGATGGTGAAACAGCGGTAATAGCAGGTGCGGTATCCCATGTAGGAGTGGAGAACGTCGTAATAGACAGGATCTCCGGGACGGAGCACGCGGTCGGAAAAAACATGCGGGTGAGGATTACAGCGCTCGCCTGAGATTGCATTCACAGCTTCTACGTATTCGGAGCCGAGATCGTAGAGCACTTTGCTTACTAGTCCCACGGCCTGGTTTTCACTCATGCCCGGCTTCATGGCGCGATAGAGTTCGTCATACGCGGCATCGACCATCATTGCGGACGTGTTCAGCAGCGTGATTTCGTCGCGCGTCTTGATGAGGCGCGCTTCCGACATTAGCGCCTGGCCGTCGACGACTTTGATTCCTTCTTTTTGCAACGCGAAGAGAACCGGCAATTCGACGATGTCGATCCCTACCGGTTCTTTATGCAGGCCGCGCATTTCGAGCTCGATGCGAATTTTCTTCGCTACATCTTCGGCTCGTCCCATCTCCGGCGTCATGGCGCCGCGCAACATGGAGATGCCAGCGCGTGAGCGGTCTCCGAGCCAGGGACAATGCAGTTGGTGGTGTTTCGCCGCCGATCCGAAATCCCACAGAATCGGTTCGTCGTTTTGCGGGAGGAGCGTGAAGCGGTTCGCTTTGTCCTGCGCCCAGGTGCCGATGTGAGTGGCCGTGAGGTAGCGGACATTGTTCATGTCGAAGCAGAGGAGAGCTCCCATCTCAGATTTCTTTAGAAGATCCTTGGCCTTCGCGAGGCGCTCGCGGCGCAGGCGATCAAAGTCGACGCGGTTTTCCCAATCTACCGCCATGGTTCCGTATGTGGGTAGAGCCATAGATTCTCCTTACTCGCGTGAAGCCGGCGAGACGCCGGCGCTACAAACTCGCTAAAGCCGGCGAGACGCCGGCGCTACAAATTCGCTACCGGCCACAGAGATTTCTCGCGGCTTCGAATACGGTTTGCTCGGTGGGCACGGTTGCGTCTTCCAAAGGCGGCGAGAACGGAATTGGAACGTGCATTGCGCCCATGCGTTTGACCGGAGCATCCAGATCGTAGAATGCGCCTGTGGCGATGACCGACGCAAGTTCGGCGGTGACGCCGTAGCGTTCGTATCCTTCGTCGAGAACGATTACCCGCGAGGTTTTCTTTGCCGATTCGATCAGAGTTCTTTCGTCGAGCGGCCACATGGTGCGCGGGTCGACCACTTCGGCGTTGATTCCAATTTCCTCCAGCAAAGTCGCGGCGCCCAACGCTACCTGCACCATGCTGCTGGTGGCGACCAGCGTGATGTCCCCGCCCACGCGTTTTACATCCGCTACGCCCAGTGGGACTGTGTAGTCGCCTGCAGGGACCGAGCCTTTTAGCTTGTACATCATTTTGTCTTCGAAGAACACGACTGGATTCTCGTCACGAATCGCGGCCTTCAGCAGTCCCTTGGCGTCGTATGGCGTGGACGGGAGAACGACCTTCAGACCGGGAACGTGGCAGAACCAGGCATGCAACGATTGCGAGTGTTGCGCCGCGGAACGGCGAGTCGCGCCCATGGTCGTGCGCATCACCATGGGCACTCTCCACTTTCCGCCTGACATGTAATGGACTTTGGCGGCCTGGTTGACCATCTGATCCATGGTCAAAGTGACGAAGTCGCCAAACATGATGTCGACTACCGGACGCATTCCGGTCATGGCTGCGCCCACGGCAAGTCCGGTGAATCCGGCTTCGGAAATCGGAGTATCGAGGACGCGCTGTTTGCCGAATTCCTCGAGCAGACCGGAGAGAACCTTGAAAGGAGTGCCGGCCTCGGCTACGTCTTCGCCGAGAATGAAGACCGTGGGATCGCGGCGCATTTCTTCCGCCAGCGCCTCGCGAATGGCTAGCGCGAATGTGAGTTCACGATCGATCTGCGCGGGAGGATGAGTCTCAGGCATACACGTCCTCGCCCACTTCATCGACCGTTGGGTACGGCGCTGCCACGGCGAAGTCGACAGCCTTCTTCATCTCCGCCTCAAGGTCTGACTGCACTTGAGCCAGCGCGGCCGCGTCGGCGAGCTTTTGCTCGACGAGCCACTTCCCGAGGTTCGTGATCGGATCCCGCTCCGTTTTCCAGGTTTGCTCTTCCTGCCTGGAGCGGTAATATTCGCGGTTGATGTCGCCGACGTGGTGTCCGTGGTAGCGATAGGTATTGCAGAGCAGAAAGGCAGGACCGTCGCCGCGGCGGGCGCGATCCACCAGGCGTTGCGTTACGGCATAAACAGCGCGCACGTCCTGACCGTCTACGGTGGCGGCTTCCAGGCCGAAGGCGGTTGCGCGCGAGAGAATATCCCCGGCTGTGGTTTCTGAGTAATGCGTGTATTCGGTGTAGAGGTTGTTCTCGCAAACATAAATCACAGGAAGTTTGAATAACTGGGCGAGGTTCATCTCTTCGTAGAGCACGCCCTGGCCGAGCGCGCCTTCTCCGAAAAAACATACCGCCACGCGGCCGTTGCCGAGAGCGCGTGCCGAGAACGCGGCTCCCGTGGCAATGCCGGCGCTGCCGCATACGATCGCGTTCGCTCCCAGATTACCGGTGGCCGGGTCTGCGATGTGCATGGAACCGCCTTTGCCTTTGCAGTACCCGGCTTTCTTGCCCAGCAGTTCGGCGAACATTCGATCGGGGGAGGCACCCTTCGCCAAACAATGTCCGTGACCGCGATGGGTGCTGGTAATGTAGTCGGTTTGCTCAAGCGCTTCGCATACGCCCACTGCAACCGCTTCTTCGCCGATGTAGAGATGCGCCAGGCCCGGCATCAAGGCACGGGTGTAGAGTTCGTTGACTTGTGCTTCGAATTGGCGAATGGCGACCAGCTGGCGATACAGACGCAGTTCGAGAGCGGCGCTTTCTGAAACTTCGTTTGGTTGGGCGGCAGTGGTCATTTTTATTTCTGTGGTCATTTCTGCAATCCCGACATCCGCGCCAAGACGTCAAAGACGACGGCGAAGTCCTGCTTTTCCCAGCCCATGCCGCGAGCTGCGGTGAGGAACTCGTTGCTGACCGCGGTGGTGGGAAGGGGGACGTTCAGCTTGCGGCCCAGCTCCATGGCGAGGAGCATATCTTTCTGCATCATGTTGACGTCGAACCAGGCTTCTTCCGGTTGCTGAAGAACAAAAGGGCCGCGATACACAATCATGGGCGAAGCGATGGCGCTATTCACCATCACATCGACGGCAACTTTGCGGGGAATCCCGCTTTTCTCAGCCAGTAACACTCCTTCGCACAACGCCATCATCTGAACCGCCAACTGCAGGTTTACCGCGATCTTCATTGAGAGAGCTACACCGTTGTCGCCGACGTGCGTTACCTTGGGCCCGATATCGAGCAGCAAGGGCTTCAAGCGCTCGAAAGTTTCTTTGCGGCCGCCGACCATTACCGAGAGTTTGCCTTGTTGCAGCGTGATGACGCTGCCGGAAACTGGAGCGTCGATCATGTCGGCGCCTTTTTCGCGAACCTTCGCAGCCAGCGCGCGACTAACTTCCGGGCTTACCGTGCTCATATCAATGTGGAACTTGCCGGGAGTGATGCCGGCGAGCAATCCGTCCGGCCCGTCGGTGACTGCCGCGAGCGCCGCGGCGTCGGTCACCATCGTGAAGGTCACGTCGGATGCGGCTGCCACGGCCTTGGGAGAGTCGGCAAACTTCATGCCCTTGTCGATCAACCACTGGGCCTTGGAGCGCGTGCGATTGTATCCGGTGACGGTGTGGCCTTTTTCGAGCAGGCGTGCCACCATGTTGCCGCCCATTACGCCGAGACCGATGAATCCAAGTTTGGCCATGCAGCAATTCCCTTTCGTTACGAACTCGGCTGGCTTATGAGACTCCGGTTGAATGCGAGTTACTTTTTGCCCGTCGCAGACGAATCTTCGAGCACCTGCTTGAGATGGGCGCGCATGGCTTCGCGGGCAGCCTCGGGATCGCTCTTCAGGATGGCGGCCAGGATTCGTTTGTGATGAAACTGTCCGCGCTCGGGGCCTCCGTCGACATCGAAAATGCGACTGCGCTGTTCGCGCAAAAGGCCGACAATGGAATCGAGGAGCGAAAGAATCAGGGGATTGCCAGCGGCTTCCGCCAAGGCTAAATGGAAATCTAGATCCGCTTCAACATAGGCGTCGGGATCCTGGAGGCTGCGATCCATCACGGCGACGGCTTCGCGCATCGTACTCACTAATTGTTCCTCAATGCGGGTGGCAGCAAGGCCGGCAATCTCTGGCTCCAATACCGCGCGCAATTCTGCCAGATTCGCCGACCCCTCCTGCTGGTTGATGCGGATCATCAGATCCAGTGACTGCCGAATCGCATGGGAAGTCCCGTTGGTCACGAAGGTGCCGCGGCCGGAAAAGGCCTCGACCAAGCCTTTCTCACGCAAGGTCTTCACGGCTTCGCGCACTGCCGTTCGGCTGACGCCAAAGCGCTGGGCCAAGTCGCGCTCGGCCGGCAATTGGTCGCCGGGCTTGAGTTGGCCGTTCGTGATGGAGTCTTCCACCTGCTGCACAATCTGCTCGTAAAGGCGAGACGTCTTTACCGCCCGGTACATGGGTTTGGTGGATAGAGTATCCAGCGCTTGGTTTGTCATGAGGCTCCCTTAACTCGCTCGGTCCATCCCTGATTCGCCAATAGGTATAATGGTATAACCACTATACCATATGAGTAGACTACCTTACTGGATCCAGACCGTTTTGATGTTCATAAACTCGCGTACTCCTTGCACGGCCAGTTCGCGTCCGTGGCCTGAGTACTTTACGCCGCCGAAAGGCAGGCGCGGATCGGAAGCGACCATCTTGTTCAGGAAGACCATGCCGGCATCGAGCTCGTTGATGAACCGTTCGGTTTCCGCGGGATCGTTGGTCCAGGCGCTGGCGCCGAGACCGAAGCGGCTGTCGTTGGCGATGCGGATAGCCTGATCGATGTCCTCTACGTGAAAAATTGATGCCACCGGGCCGAAGAATTCCTCCTGGTAGGCCGGCGAATCTTTCGGAATGTCGGTGAGCACGGTGGGCGCATAGAAGCTGCCGGGACGATCGAGGGGATGGCCGCCAGTTAATACACGCGCACCCGCAGCTACGCTTTTTTTGACGGCGTCATCGAGGGAGGTTACAGCATCGGCGCTGGCGAGCGGACCGAGTTGCGTGCTCTCCTGGAATGGATCGCCCACGCGTAAGTCCTGCATGCGCCGCACAAACTTACGCTCGAACTCGGGGGCAATTTTTTCCGCCACGATGAAGCGCTTGGCCGCGATACAGGACTGGCCGTTATTTTGAACACGGGCGTCGACGGCGATGGCGACGGCCGCCTCGAGATCGGCGCTGGGCATCACGATGAACGGATCGCTGCCGCCCAGTTCGAGCACAACTTTCTTGATTCGCCGGGCGGCGGAGACCCCGACTTGAATTCCGGCCTGCTCACTGCCGGTTAAGGTGGCGGCGGCGACACGGGAATCGTTGAGGATGCCATCGACTGGACCGGAGCCGATGAGCAGCGTCTGGAATACGCCTTCGGGAAACCCGGCGCGGCGGACGATGTCTTCGATCTTCAGCGCGCATTGAGGAACATTCGAGGCATGCTTCAGAAGACCGACGTTACCTGCCATCAGCGCGGGCGCGACGAAACGAAACACCTGCCAGAAGGGAAAGTTCCACGGCATGATGGCGAGGATGGGGCCGATCGGCAGATAGCGGATGAAGCTGCGTTTGGCGCCTGTTTCCACAATTTCGTCGGCGAGAAATCTTTCGGCGTTCTCCGCATAGTAACGGCAACCGGTGGCGCACTTCTGCGCTTCGGCCACTGCGGCCTTCAAAGGCTTGCCCATTTCGAGCGTCATCAGGCGGGCGCACTCGTCCTTTTCTTTTTCGAGGATCTCGGCGGCACGCATCATCTTAGTGGCTCGGTCGGCGAATGAAGTCCGCCGATGGTCCTGGAATGCGAAAGCGGCGAGTTGCAGCTTCTGCTCGATTTGAGCCGGGGTTAGAGGCTCGAAAGTCTTCAAGACTTCGCCGGTCGCGGGGTTGGTGGTCGCGATTGCCATATGCAGGATTCTACCCGTTTAGTGCGGTCGGCCCCAGTTGGGCAAGCCTACGCCCACAGTCCCCTCGCGGAAGGGGTTGCTGTCTTATGGTCCGACCAGAATACTACTTGACTGGTAGGCCGCGTCAAGGGTATATCTTCAGTCGCAACTCAAAATCGCAACGCAAGTTCGCGATGAAACCGACCTCGGTTGTGCGCCGGTGTCCGGAGCAAGCAAAACGTTCTGTGCCCCATTGGAGGCTGCAATGCGTTCTCCGTTGAATGGCATTCGGGTTTTAGGGATCGTCTGCGCAGTACTTGCCATCTCTCTCCCTGCGTTTTCCCAAACGACAATGGGCCGCATTCTCGGGAGCGTTAGCGATCAGACCGGCGCCGCTGTAGCGGGAGCCACCGTGGTGATCACCGATGTTCAGCGCGGCACCACTCGGACCGCGGTGTCCGATGCCTCCGGAAACTATGCCGTGCCGGAGCTGCAACCCGGAGTCTATAAAGTCCGCGCGGAGGCAAAGGGTTTCAAAGTCGTGGAGCGCGTGAATATCGTCGTCGAAGTTGCCGAGGATCTGCGCGTTGACATCTCGCTGCCTGCCGGGCAGATTTCTGAGACCGTGGTTGTTACCGCGGAGGTCCCGCTGGTCAACAGTACGTCCGCCACTTTGGGTGGCACCTTGAGCAACGCCGAGATCAACGATCTGCCGTTGAATGGCCGTAACTACGAGAACCTTCTTCAGTTGCGTCCCGGGGTTGTGCGGTATCCAGGCGGTGGATTCTCGACGACGAGCACGAACGGACTGCGGGCGGAGGACAACGCCTACTTCATCGAGGGCTTGTTCAACAGCGAACCTTATTCCGGCCAAGCCATTATCAATGGAGCTGGCATTGCCGGCGATTCGGCGACCATCCTGCCGATCGACTCCATTCAGGAATTCAATATTCAGCAGAATCCACCGGCGGAATATGGCTGGAAGCCGGGATCGGTGGTGAACGTGGGTTTGAAGTCCGGGACCAACCGCCTGCATGGGACCGCGTTTGCTTTCGGTCGTGACGGCGACGTATTTGACGCGCGGAACTTTTTCAATACCACGCCGAATTCAAAGCTGCCGCGAACTCTGGAGCAATATGGCGCGAGCGTAGGCGGACCGATCATCAAGAATAAGGCCTTTTTCTTCGGAGCCTACGAAGGCCAGATGTATGACGTGAGCAATTCGTTCGGAGGAATTACCAGTCCCTTCATGGTCGCCTCCACGACCAACGCCGGCAACTGCCTTTCCGTCACAGTCACGGGGGATTGCGCCAACAGCATCGTCGATGCGATTAACGACCTGCAAGCGCAAGGAGTCGCGATCAGTCCAGCCAGCCTGCAGGTTGCGGGTTGCGCGTTGGCTGGTTCCGTGGTTACTTGCAACGGCAAAGGCTTCCCGACGAACAACACCCAGACGATCAACATTCCGAATGGATTCCCCAACGATGTCGGCGTGAAAAACCTGGTTGGCAAAGTGGACTTCAGGGTCAACGAACGGCAGAGCATCAGCGGAATGTATTTCTACGGAAATAACACGGGAACGGTAGAAGACTTTCCCGAGCTACAACAGGCGTGGCTCTCGCGCATCCACACACGCGCTCAGGTAGTGGGCGGCAGCTGGATATGGACACCCAGCGCGCGCTGGGTGAATGAGGCGCGAGTGGGCTATAACCGGCTGTATCAGCCCACATTGCCCGGAGATCTGAGCACGGCAGCCTCGGGGTACGGTCTGGACACGGGCGTCAGTGGGCCATTTACCGGAGGTCTGCCGCGCATTGGCTTCGGCGGCTACTTCTTCCCCGGCCTGGGCGGCTTCAAGTGGCCGAAGTTCCAGGGACCGGACGACGTTATTCAGTTTAACGATCATATTTCGTACATCACCGGAAAGCACACGATAAAGTTCGGCGGGGAATTCCACCGCAATAACGTTACGAACGCAGCCTACGGCAACTCTCGCGGCAGCATTACATTTGTAGGCGGGAACACGCCGACTCCGGGAGATCCGACTGTTCCTCTCAACACCACGACGCTGGAGGACTTCTTTTCCGGCGCGCCGTTGAAGGCAACGCTAGAGGTGGGAAATCCAACGTTGAACCTGCACAACTGGGCTTATGGATTGTTCCTCCAGGATGACTGGCGGGTGGCGCGAAACCTTACCTTGAATCTCGGTGTACGTTATGAGTTCAGCTCGGTGCCGACGGAAGACCAGAATCATTTAGGCAACTTCGATCCGAATGTTGGACTGGTGCAGGTGAAGACCGGCTCGCATCCCATCAACAGTCTCTACAATCCCGATCACAAGAACCTCAGCCCGCACGTGGGATTTGCCTGGGATAGCACCGGGAAGGGGGTCAACGTGTTTCGGGGTGGCTTGGGGCTGACTTATGAGACCGTGAACTGGCAGTCGTTCATTGCGTTCAACAATGCCTTTGGACCCGGCAGCGTGCCGACCGGGGCGATTATCGACGCAGCCAACGATACGGCGGGCGGAAACATCACAGCCGGAAACATTACCGTGTTCCCGAACTTCCCGTGGGACAATGGCCCGATTTACGGTAACACTACGACCATCAATTGCTTTAATAGCGCGTGTCCGATCATGAGCGTGGATCGCAACCTTACCACTCCCTACGTCTGGAACTGGACTTTCAGCGTGCAGCACGCATTCACCCCGAACCTCACGCTGGAGCTGGCTTACGTGGGAAACCACGGCAGCAATCTGGTCGGCATTCGCGATATTAACCAGCCGCCCGTGGGATCGGGCTGGGATACCGGTGTAGGCGGCGCGCTCACGCTGTGTCTGGCGAGCGCTCCGGCCTATAAGAACTGCACCGTCGACCTCAACGGCACCGAAGAATCCGGCCGGCCGTTCGCGACCAAGTTTCCGTACTTAAGCAATATCTTCCAGATGGGCAATGTCTATCGCTCGAATTACAACGGATTGCAGGCGACGCTGAACTCCAGAAACTTCCATGGCTTGAACATGGTTGCTGGATACACGTGGTCGCACTCGCTGGACGATGTGGGAGCGAACTGGGACTTCGGCTACGGGTCGGGATTGCCGCAGAACGCGCATAACCCGGCCGCGGAATACGGGAACAGCGATTTTGATGTCCGGCAGCGTCTGACGGTTTCTCTCACCTATGCCGTCCCCGGCAAAAAAGGGTACGCGCAGGCGCTGGAGGGCTGGGAACTGAACTCGATTGTCACTCTTCAGACTCCGCAATACTGGGGTCCGATGGATGAAGGTACCGACGCCGCCGGCATAGGTGCACTGCCGGTCAGTCCCCCGGCGAACAGCCCCATTCGATGGAATTTCTTTGGCAACCCGGATGATTTCAAATCAGGGCCAGCCGGAATTCCGCAATACACCGTAGGCACCACTGGCCTGCCGCCTGCCTGTACGGCGGCGGCTTCAAAGCTAGATGGGGGGACTGCCGGAGCTGCGACGGCCTCTCTCAATCTGTTTGGCTGTTATGCCAAAGGCAACTCCGTGATGATTCCGCCGGCGCTCGGGCAATTCGGCAACATGAGCCGCAACATGTTCCCCGATTCCGGTTTTCGCAACGTGGATTTCTCGGTGGCCAAGAACTGGCATTTCAGGGAGCGTTACCGCGCTCAGTTCCGGATTGAGTTTTTTAACATCTTCAATCATCCCAACTTGGCCAATCCATACGGCGGCCAGAATGGCTTTGGTCTTAACGATCCTTCGGCAGCCAGCTTTGGTTGCGCTTGTGCTACTCCGGACGTTGCCGCCGCGAACCCGGTCGTAGGGTCAGGTGGGAGCCGGGCGGTTCAACTGGGACTGAAGCTTCTTTTCTGACGGCCACAGGGTTCTGATCGTTTGAGTTTTCGTAAATATGTGGCCGGATTTCTGCTCCGGCCCATCTTTTTGCAGACTGAAAGGAATTGTCTCGTGTCGACGGTTTTCGAACATAAGGGTTATCCCGCTGGATCCGATCTCCTGTTGGCAAGATCATCATTTGCAACATCGGTGGCAGGATTGCTGGGTCTAATCCTGATGACCGTTCCGTGCTTCTCGCAGCAGCACACGGAGCGAACGATCGATGAGATCAAGACCGAAGCGATCCGCCGTGCCGAGGTGGGCCAGTATCCGCTGATCGGACTCGACCCCGGCGACATCCGGGAAGCCTGCAACGCGATCCACACGCGGGACAAAGACGAGTGGGCAGCGGCCTTTATGGGAGTGGCTGATCGCTACTTCAACGAAGCGAAGTCGCTGGAGAAAACCGATCCCACGAAAGCGAACGCCGACTACATCCGCGCCTGGCGGCTCTACTCGTTTGGGCGCTGGCCGATTCCGGCGTCTCCGGGCAAGCAGCGCTCCTATGAGAAAGCGATCGAGGCGTTCCTGGCGCACGCGCGCTTTTGGGATCCGCCGCTTGAAATCGTGAAGATCCCCTTCGAGGGAAAAGAGATCATCGGCTACCTGCGCTTGCCGAAGAATGCAAAAGGCCCGGTGCCGCTGGTGATTGCGGTGAATGGTCTGGATAGCCGCAAGGAAGATCTGACGGAGAGTTTTGGCGCGATCCTTTCTTTCGGAGTTGGATTTCTGGCGGTTGACGGACCGGGGACGGGACAGAATCCGATCAAGGTCAGCGAGACTGCCGACCGTATGCTCTCGCGCGTGATCGACTACGCGCAGTCGCGGCCGGAGATCGACAAGAACCGCCTTGCGATGCACGGCGTGAGCTGGGGAGCGTATTGGGCAACGAAAATGGCGATCGTGGAACGCGCGCGGTTGCGCGGCGCGAGCGCACAGTCGCCCCCGGTAGACAAGTTCTTTCAGAAAGAGTTTCTGGTGAACTCGCTACTGGGCAATCGGGAGTATTTGTTCGATCAGGTGCCGGCGCTCATGAACATTCTGGAAGGCGTGCACACGCTTGAGGAAATGGCCGACTATCTGCCCAAGATGTCGCTGGTAAGCCAGGGACTGCTGGGCAAGCCGATGGCGCCCATGCTGATTCTGGCGGGAGTCAACGACACCCAGGTTCCGATCGAGGACGAATATCTTCTGCTGAGCAAGGGAGACGTTCCGAAGGAAGCCTGGATTAATCCTCACGGGGGGCATCTTGGGCGGCAAGTTGGAGTGTGGCCCGATCCGCGAATCTTCAAAGAAGTGATCATCCCGTGGCTGGTGCGTACGCTCGAAGCGGCGCCTGCGCGATAGAGCATTAAAAAGAAAGAGCCGACTATGAAGACCACTACACGCCTGCAGGTGGTGCGGTGAACCCTGCACGGCCATCCGGCAAACTGCCTTTCTATCGGGAACTCTGGGTGCAGGTGATGGTAGCCATTGTCCTGGCAATCGTTCTCGGCTACGTAAACCCGACTCGGGCGATCGCCATGAAGCCGCTGGGGGATGCGTTCATCCGGGTGATCTCGATGATCATCACTCTGATCATCTTCTGTACTGTGGTCAACGGCATCGCGGGCATGGAGAACCTGAAGAAAGTTGGCCGCGTCGGCGGCATGGCTTTGCTTTATTTCGAAATCGTCTCCACCATTGCGCTGCTGATCGGACTCGTGGTGGGCAACGTGGTGCGTCCCGGCAACGGCTTCAACGTGAATGCGGCCACGCTGGATGCCAAGGCGGTCGCCGATTACGCAGGCCAGGCAAAAGCGCAAAACGTCACTGATTTTCTGATGCACATCATCCCGACGACGGTGGTCGACGCCTTTGCCAAGGGAGACATTCTCGAAGTGGTTTTCATTTCTTTGCTCTTCGGCTTTGCGCTGTCGGCCGCTGGAGCGCGCGCCAAACCGCTGGTCGAATTCATCGACTCCCTCACTGGCGTCGTGTTCAATGTGGCGAAGATTTTGATGACATTCGCCCCTATCGGGGCTTTCGGCGCCATGGCTTACACGGTCGGCAAGTTCGGCCTGGCTTCGCTCGGCCCACTCGCCAAACTGGTTGGAACTTTCTGGCTTACTTCGGTGCTCTTTGTCGTGATCATACTGGGAGCCGTCGCCTGGATTGCCGGCTTCAACATCTTTCGCTTTCTGGCATACATCAAGGAAGAGATCCTGCTGGTGTTGGCTGTAAGTTCGTCCGAGATCGCAATTCCGAATCTGATGGCCAAGCTGGAGAGACTCGGGTGCTCGAAGTCTCTGGTGGGGCTGGTGATTCCAACTGGTTTTACGTTTAATACCGATGGAACCAGCTTGTATATGACCATGGCCGCTCTGTTCGTCGCACAGGCAACGAATACCCATCTGACCCTGACCCAGCAAGTCACCATGCTCGCGGTCGCGGTGCTCACCTCCAAGGGGGCCAGTGGCGTGCAGGGGGCAGCTTTCGTCGCGCTGGTGGCCACCCTTTCCGTCATCCCAACTATCCCCGTTGCGGGCATGGCGCTGATTCTCGGAATTGATCGCTTCCTGAGTATGTTCAGAGCGACGGTCAATATGATTGGGAACGGGATAGCCACGGTGGTCCTGGCGCGCTGGGAGGGAGAATTCGACAGCGAAACGCTGAGGGAACAATTAACCAGACCGTTGCAGCCGGAGGTTTCTGCCGCGCTCAACTAAGTGCTGTAGAATGTTTTGCGTGCGGAGAAGTCCGGGCCCGTAGCTCAGCGGTTAGAGCCGTGGACTCATAATCCATTGGTCCCAGGTTCGAATCCTGGCGGGCCCACCATTCAAACCACTGAGCACTAATTAGTTAGGCAGTGGCACAAGCGAAGGTGCCGTTGCGGTCTTCACCATTTCTGGTGCAACTATGCCCAAACTCTGCCCGAGTGAGTTTTGCTTCTCGTTCAGCTTCCGGGCCGCTTCCGTAAGATCGGCTTCGTCGATGATGTTGTAACGTTCAAAGACGGAGCGTGTTTTGTGGCCGCTGATCTTCATCACGACACTTTCCTGCACGCCGAGTCTCCGCAGATTCCGTACGCCCGACCGGCGAAGATCGTGGAATATGAGATCAGGGACGCCTGCTTGCAGGCAAACCTTCTTCCACCTTTTTCGGAAGCTGCATACTCGAACACCGGCTGGCTTACCCTTCCGGGGTCGCGTGAAGACGTAGTCGTCCGGCTGCTTGCCAATGACACATGCTGTCAGCAGCTTGAAGACTTCATCTGTCATCGGCGTTATTCGCCCTTCATCATTCTTCGTGCTGCCTACTTCCAATCGGATGGCGCGTGAGAGTAAGTCGATTTGCCGGACGCGCATGGAAAGCAATTCGCCGCTCCGGAACCCGAAACTGTACGCCACTGTCAGCAGTGCGCGAAGCCACAAGCCTTCCTTGCTGCATTCCCTTGCCAGTCGCACGTAAGCCGCATCCTCAAGGAAACCTGTGCGCGGATCGCTTTCCTTGTACATCGGCATGACCGGTACCGTTCTCACCTTCGGCGGTAACGAACGGAGCGCCAAAGAATATGCGCGCTTCAGAACCGCCAATTCCCGATTGATGGTGGGGCCGCTGGCACCTTCCTCTTCTCTCATCCTGGAGTAACGCTGCACCATCTCTGTCGTCAGATCGTCCGCCCTCAGACGGGCGAAGACCGGTTGCAGATGTTTCCTCCAGCGCATTTCAACGTAAGCGAGACTCTTTCTCCTCTCCCGCCGATACTCGGCGAACAGATCGGCGATCAGCTCCTCTATCTTCACATTGGTAGGCATCACGTAGGTTTTGGTTTCGACTTCTGCCAGACGGCGTTTGAGCAGTTTCTTGGCGACCGCTAGGTCGCTGGAGTGACTGCTTTCCCGTTTCGGAATGCCGCGGACATAGAACTTGATCCACCACACGGCACTGCCGTTGTGGAAGATCGAGCCGGTTCCACGTTCACGTTTCAATGCTTGCGTATTTTCTGTCATGGATGCTCCTTTCAAAAATTGAACACAGGAGCCTGATCAAAGAATTTGCGGCTATCACCGGAACGGCGATAATGGTGGGAGCCACGCTTCCTCGTTACAGGAACATGTGGTCAGTGTCGGGTTGGTGTTAGAAGCACCGGCCCGGCACGCTGTCAGTGTACGCGCGGTCCGACCTCGTTCCAACAGAAAAAGCGGATTTACAGGCATTGCATGTGCATAGCACTCCCTTCCCGCGTCCCTAGCGGCCTTCATCACCGGGCTCTGAGTGTTCGATCCAACGTCACAAGGTCACCTTTCGCCTTTCGATCAAAGCATCCAAGTCTCTCGAATCGATCAACCATGGCGCATGATCGCTGTCAAAAAGGCGGATGATCGGCAGTTCTTGCGCTTGGACGAGAGCCCGGACTTGCCGCGGGGAGATACTCAAATAGGTCGCCGCCGCTTTCAGGCGCAATGCTCGCCTCGCCGGACTGTTTTCGGCCGCCTTCCGCACGTCAATCTCCTGTTACCGGTACGTCGCGCAAAATGCGGTGATCGGCTTCCGTCCCCGGCTGCATGACCACAATTTTGCGGCCGTTGTTGTCGTGCCACTCGCAGGTGGGCACAGAACAATCGTCTGGCGGGCTGGCGCCGGCAGGTTCGCTGCGACCCTGTTTACCATTGGCATTGTCGGCGTCGGATTTCTGGCCATTCCGACGCTGGCGGGGTCGGCTGCATACGCCTTTGCGGAAACTCTGGGGTGGCGCCAAGGACTAGACAAGAAATTGAAGCAGGCTCGCGCGTTTTACATTCTCATTCTCCTCTCAACGGGAGTGGGTGTCGCCCTAGATTTCGTAGGCATTAACCCCGTGAAGGCGCTCTACTGGACGGCGGTCATCAACGGGTTGTTAGCGCCTTTCCTTTTAGTCGCCATCCTGATTGTCGCTTCGGATAACAAACTGATGCAGGGCCAACCGAGTTCACGCTTGGGATGGATCGTCGTGGCGATCACCACAGCAGCCATGTTCGCTGCGGGCATAGCCATGTTTGTTGTATAGATTGCCGATCTCGCTAAGATCAAGTTCGTTGGCCGACGTACCAAGGTGCACTCACGGTGAAGATGCGTTCATTGCCGCGCGCCAGAAGCACCCATGCCAGAAGTCGGCCGCGCTGATTGTGCAGGAAGTATTCGTACCATCGATCCTCCACAAGCTCAGGTATAACCACAACAATGCTGCGACGGGGATTGTTCTTCGAAAGGTCGAGAATGAACTGAACGATGGGAATGATGACAAAGCGGTAGGGGGAAGGCAGGACATGGAGTTGGGGCGGCTTCTTACCCTCCGCACGGAAGGGTTGCTCAACGTATTGCTCCCAGTCGTCTTGAAGCAATTCTGAATGCTCGTTAGGTTCGACGTGCAACGCGATCACTTCCGGAGAAAGCCGGGCGGCAAACTCGATTCCCTGGCGGGTCACGTTGCTCCAGCGGTCGATGGAAATCACGACAATGGGGTGCTGGCTGAGACCAGCCGCATCGACCGGAACCTTGCAGGAGGTAAGCACTTTCACATGGTGATAATGGCGGCGGACAATCGCGAAGAAGAAAATCGTCAGGGGAATGAAAAGCAATGTGATCCACGCGCCTTCCACAAATTTCGCAACCAGCACGACACTTGTCGTAATGCCGGTGACGAGCGCTCCAAGGCCATTAACTAGCGCGCTCTTCAGCCAATTCGGACCGCGATTTTTCCTCCAGTGCACTACCATGCCGGCTTGCGAAAGCGTAAAAGCAAGAAATGCCCCGACGGCATAGAGCGGGATCAGTCGGTCAGTTACACCGCCGAAGAGAACGAGCACACCCCCACACAGTAGGGCCAGGACGACGATGCCATAGGTGTAGACGAGCCGTCGTCCGCGATAGCCGAAGACATGAGGAAGGTAGTTGTTTTGCGCGATGGCGCGACAAAGGCGCGGAAAATCGGCAAAAGCGGTGTTGGCGGAAAGAGAGAGGACTACAAGGATTGAACCGATCGTCAGATAATAAAAGAAGCCTTTGCCGAAAACCGCGGCGGTCAGCATAGAGAGAACGCTCTGGTAGCCGGGTTGGCCTGGATCGGTTGCGGCAATTCCGTAAGACTTTACGAGATATGAAATTCCCGCCAACAGCACGGCCAGGAGAAAAATAATCACGGTGAGAGTGCGCTGAGCGTTTTTCACGGTGGGCTCGCGGAAAGCCTTAACGCCGTTGCTGACGGCTTCGACGCCAGTCAAGGCCGTGCAACCGCTCGCGAAAACCTTCAGCAGTAACCAGAAGTTGACTGCCTCCATCATAGGTGGCGGAGGCGGAAGTGGAACCGCCGGTGTGGGATGCCCTCCGCTGAGGAGCACTCGGACGATGCCTGCGACGATAGTTATGAGAAGGGTGCCTACAAACAGGTAAGTGGGAACGGCGAAAGCAGTGCCGGCTTCACGGACTCCGCGAAGGTTGAGGATGGTTATAACGATCAGAATACCCACGCAAAGAGAAACCGTGTGGGGCAATAAGGATGGTATTGCCGAGATCAAAGCGCCGACCCCGGCAGAAATGCCGACCGCGGCCGTTAGGATGTAATCAGCAAGGAGAGCGGCTGCAGCAAGCAAGCTGGCAGATGCTCCCAGATTGAAGCGCGCCACGGTATAGGAGCCACCACCGGAAGGATAGGCAGCGATGGTTTGGCGATAGGAGAAGTACACGATGACGAGCAGCGTGATGATGGCGGCGCTGATAGGTACGATATAATGAACGCCAAGAAGGCCAAGCGGAATCAGAAGGCTGAGGGCCGCTTCCGGGCCATAAGCAGCCGAGCTAAGCGCGTCGAGACCAAAGATCGGAATGCCCTGGATCGGGCCGATCTGCTCGGCGCGCTCGTCGCTGGTCCGGATGGGTTTACCCACAACGAGATCGAGTATGTTCATGAGGGATGGGTTGTGCCCAATGAACTGTTCATGCCGAAAAAATTAAGATCTACAACGTGGGTGCGCCCAATGACTCTGGGCACAGACACGATAACATTGCTGGGGTTTGCAATCAAAAATCGACTCGGGCCAAGTGCCGAACGTACTTACGCACTAATACCCAATTGGTGTTTCGCTCCACTGCAGTTTCTGGAACGGGCGCAGTCGAGGGCGATTGCGGCCAAGATGCGCAATGGCCAGATCACGCAATACACTCGGCGGATCCCAAGGACGAGGAAGCGCTGTACTGAGAGCGCGACGGTTGTTTCGCATGAGCGGAGCCAACATCGAAGAGAAAAGCAGCTCTCGATGACGCGGTGTACGGCTTGCACGCTCTGCGGAGCACATCGCAAATAGCCACTGCCTACCACATCGCAGCGAGGCTGCCTAGCTCACCCCCCGATGGGGAAACTTGCCGCGCCACCCGGAGACCTTTGCCGTCGATCCCAAGTTTACGGATGGCAGCTAGTCGTGGAGCACAACGTTGAGAAGTGACCTGTGGACTTCAAGCCCACCGTTGTAGCGAACGAAGCCCAACTTTCGGAATCTGTTCATGAAGAGATTGACTCGCGAACGAGTTGTGCCTACCATCTCTGCTAGTGTTTCTTGACTGATCTTGGGAATCGCAACTTCGGGTTTTCCGTCTTTGCCGAAATGAGCCAACTGGAGAAGAATACGAGCCAGCCGTTTCTCACTCGAATTGAAACGCTGGTCAACCAAATTCTCTTCGTAGCGGATGTTCCGTGCCAGCAAATATGCCACGAACATGTCTGAAAAGGCGTGTTCCCGGTGAAGCACTTCCATCATGGATTTCTTGTCGATTCGCATCAGGGAGCAATCGGTCACTGCGGTTGCGGAGCACATGCGGAGGGGTTGCCCCGCAAGGCAACCTTCCCCGAAGAAATCACCCTCGCTGAGAATCCCTATTGTGGCTTCCTTCCCGCTGTTCGCCACAACAGTGAGTTTCACCCGCCCTCCTTGAATGTAAAAAACAGCGTCGGACGAGTCGCCCTGAGCAAAGATCGTCTGTTTCTTGGGAGCCGCTGTGATTGTCCTGCCGCCATCAATGGTTGAAAGGAATGTTTGGGGATCGAATTTGCGGCGTCTCTTGGCCGCCGCCACGGATGTCATGATTGGCCCCTCGCAACGCTCAACGATGCCCAACAATCCCAATTTTTGGAAGCTGGCCATTCTATTCGAGGTTTGGAAGGTCAGCGACAATATTTGTTTGGTGTTACGAAAATGGAACAAGCTAGTTTCGGGATCGGCAAACCTTCTTAGGATGCAGACGATTCTGCCGTGCTGAAATGCTTCGGCTGCGTTGACCTCCCTTCATCCCTACCTAACATGTCTAGCCGGTGGCCACGCCCTCCCAACCCGTGGGTCAGACGGCTTCCAATTACCGCATCCTGGGCAAGATAGGCGGCCGGGGATGGGTGTCGTGGATGAACCGAAACCATCGGCTCCGAATGCCGTCACCTCAGCCGTCATAACCGCATCCCGGTGATTCTCGATCCAGATTGCTACGACCCGTGGCTCGACCCCGGCATGAGAGATGGAAAGCAATCATGGATATTCTCGCGGCAGTCTTGGAGTTCCACTTGCCACACGGTATCCGTTTAAAAGTGCAAGATGCCGGTGATGCCGGACATTTCTCTAGACACTATTCTTTTGGCACGGAGTGTTATTACTTCTTCGAAATCTCGCCCTTGAAATGGCTCTCAACATCTGCACGACTAAGCGCGTTTCCCGCTTTGGTCAATACGACGGAATAGACGACCTCATTACCTGCAAGCTGAGCGGTGAGAAATGCCCCGTCCTCCGGCAGTTCTTGGTAGATGAACTTTACTTTTCTGCCGTCTTCAAGTGTTTTGATCCACTCTTCGTCTGGCATTTTCGTATCTCTATCAGGCGAGATCAGTGTATGTCGCGAGTATACGTTGTTCGGTGCCAGAAATCGCGGATGGGCAAGCGCATCGAGAACGACAACGGAGAGCTGCTCTTCCGCGAGTCTTTGCCCGAACGAACTGAATAGCTTGACGGTGGGCCAGGGAGAACGTTATGAGCCCTTCCGCCGCGCTGTTTGCATCAACCCAACAACAACCTGAGCTAAGGCATTGAGCAAATCAATTGTCAAAACTGTGCAGGATGGAACAGCCGAACCATTCTTCCGAGCCTATGCTGTATCTACCGATGAGGAACGTCGAGAGCCCTTGCTCTGCCCTCCAGGAAAGAAACAACGCCTCTCTGACAATGTCGGCGGTGTCAAGAAGTTTTTGAGCACACTTCAGCATGCACTCGTGGAAGAGCGCCATTTCGCTCTCGTTGAAGCTTTTGCCTTTGCTCTAGCCAACCCAAGCTCGCTCGTAATCAATCTTCAGGTCTGGAACTCGGTCCGACCCATGCATCTCTTCGGTCTCTAACTGCGATCATGATTACTACTTCGGACTCCTCGGT
>Ga0182024_10007807_pt1 | contig 22924 bp, 29 predicted proteins | sample P32metaG_FD_120480 | JGI IMG/M metagenome (GOLD analysis project Ga0182024, IMG submission 120480) | Permafrost microbial communities from Stordalen Mire, Sweden - P3-2 metaG (Illumina Assembly) | ecosystem: Environmental > Terrestrial > Soil > Wetlands > Permafrost | place: Sweden: Stordalen... | reverse complement strand
TGTTTCGTTTCCGCTGTGGCGAACATGGCCTTCACGAAGAAAGACATCTTCTGCGCGATGCCCCCGATGCCTTCGCACGGGATCATTTTGCCCTGCTTCAGAATAGTGTTCGTGTAATTGAACAGACGATCCTTGAAAACCTTGATCTGTTCCGCATTGGGCTGGTCCTTCAGCTCGACGCGCGGCGGCAGCGGGGCCTCCGGCACAACAGCTGCGGCTTCAGTCAACTTGGTTGCGTTCACGCCTGCCATGGCGGCTGCCGCAGCCTGTTGCGCAGGCGTGGGTGCCGCATTGAGGCAAACGTGCGGTGTATCGTCCGCATTCACGTAGATTCCATCCTTATCATGAACTTCCACGCGGCACGCCAAGCATTGCTTCACAAGCACTGGCGTGGGTTGATCCGGGGATTCCAAAACGACTTCGCTCTTCTTCCGGCGACGACGTTTCTTGGGCTCTTCTGCGATTGCGGCGGCAATAGTCGCGTTGGTGGCTTCGATAATATTTTTCACTAGACTGTCGCCCGCAGCAATGATTTTCGGATCGATGGAGGACGTTCCGGCTTCGACAACCGGCAAGACTTGCCCGTTTGGCATCTGCACCGTGTCTCCAACTTTCATAGGAGTCACATCGCGACCCGCCGAAGGATTGGGTGAGAGCGATGGGGGTGCCGCGATTTCAGCCAAGGGCTGAGTTGCGCGGGAGATGTCCGTGGTCGTGTTCTGAACTTCTGACTCGTCGAGCAGGCCCCCGCCTACGAATTGAAGCGTGAGGCGGCGGGTAGCGCGCGTTTGCGCTGTCATGATTGCGTCCGACAGATACTTGCCACTGCGGCCCCGGGTGTCTGCGGCACCTACGGCCACGTCTGTGCGGCCTGTTTTGTCGTGGCCCTTGGCGATGAACATGATGGAGCCGTCGCCCACCACTTCCCGGATTTCGTCAACAGAGATTCCGCGGTTTCCACGCATGATATCCGTAGCGCCCTTCTTGGCGTAGAGCACGAGGTGGCGACCGGCGTCACCTGAGTCCAGCCACATGAATTCTAGCAGGCTCAGCTCGGGCGGAATCTCGAAATACTCGCACGCGTTAACCTTGTACTCAGTCTTCTGTACGTCGCTCAGGTTATCCAGACTTGTGAGCGGGATGAATTTTTTCTTGTTTGCCATTTTGTCTCCTTATTTGTGATAATACGTGCTTTCAAAACCGTCGCCCTTCAGAGGGAGGCCGGGAGCCCAGTAAATCGGCTGGGACATCTCCCACTCCATCTCCCTCACGCCGGGCGCAAAAGGATCTTTGCTTTTCTCCGTCAGACCTTCGTCATGCACATGCCCGCAAATCGGCAGCCCTCGTTCGTTCTCGAACTTCAGGAGCACATGCGCCAACACGTCGCGCGCGATGCCCTGCACGATATTTTCGAAAATCTTGCCGCCGTGCGACGTGACCATCCCCCAGCCATGAGTCTTCTGGTCCTGACCCGCATAAACTAACGTGGGTTTATACACATCCTTCATGATGGGCTTGCCGTCTTTATCTACCTCGCCCGTCTTTTGTTGCCACGGCATCTTGGTGCTCTCGATGCGCGCGTCCATGTAGTGCAAATAGCGACCGCTGGGCAACTGGATTCTGAGAATAGGGTGCCGTCCCCGAATCGGAGTCTTATCGATCTTGATGCAGTTGTTGGGTCCGACGAAGCGCACGGTGTTCGCGCCCTTGAGCACGTCCGATACAGCTTCTTCCAGAATGTACCACATCTGGACGATTTCCTTGTAGGATTCCCGGAACACGTCCACAATAGCCTGAGCCTCTTCCAGCGTCAGGACAACGCCGTAGCCTTCGGCGTATTCCTTGAGAGTCGCGGCCCCCATCCTGTAGATGCAGCCCAGCATGCCCGGCTTTGCGTTCTGCCTGTGCTTTTTGGCGATTGCCTGTTTCAGTTTATCTAACTTGTTGTGGAGATCGAAATCTAAAGTCTCGTAGGGAATCTGGGTCGTCTTCATCGCGAAATCAAGATAGGGGTCTCGGCCCTTGAGGAAAACGTCTATCAGGGCTTGGCAACCCGACACCCACGCACCCACGCGTGTTTCAATTGCGTTCTCATCTGCCACCGCGAACTCATTGCCTTCTTGGGCTTCGAACGCCGTCCGCAAGAGAGATTTGATTACCAATAGCACTGCGCCGGGATCGCCCCTCTCAGGAGTTGGTTTCCCAAACGTCTTCTCGATGGCTTCGTAATCCTCGGCCATCACCATGGCGCGCGCCTTATTGACGTTGTCCTCGTCCTCGAAACGCACATCGGGTCGAGCCATGTTATGAAATTGGAGAGCGTTGCTCGACCATCGTCCGCAGCGCGCACTACCCATGTACACGAAGAGGTTTCGCAGTCTCTTATCGGGAGACAGTTGCCGAAGGATCGTCGCGAACTTCGTATAGGACGTACTGGACGCTGCCTTCTTGTTGAGCAGAACTTCGCGACAGAGGGGCGTAAGATTGGGGTTGTTCTTGAGCTGGGACTCGACACACTCGACTTCGAGGGATTCTTCCCTATAGCCTCGCGCCGTTACCCACGGCAACAGTTGGTCGCCGGAGTTTGCGTTCGCCAATCCTGTCAATCTATTCTGTTCCGCAATGGCTGCTTTCTTGGCACGCTCGGCGATCTTGAGCGCCTTAGTCACAAACTCTTCGTTTACAGGCATGCCGCGTTCGTTGACCGTCTGATCGAATACCCAGATGGCGCGCTCGTTTGGCGGTAGGGGCATGGTGCCTAGAAGAGTCAGGCGACGCATGACTTCGCGCTCAGCCACCACATCCTGACGGCAGTACTCGACAAACTTAACCCACTCCTCGGTATCAGTCATGGCGTCACGGAAGTAGTACTCGACGGGCTCACCCCTTTTCTTCTTGCGCTTCGAGGGCTTGCAGAAAATATTAATGAGGCGTTTGCCGTCCGCTTCTTTGGCGTAATCGCGCGGCAGCCCCAGAATGATGGAGACTTCTTCCAACGCTGCGGGCAGGGACAGATAACGCCCCGAGGCTTGGGGGTCTTGGAAGCGAGAGATGGGAAGGCCGATGCCAAGCACGTGGCGGAAGATGTAACGCTCGAACGCACTATTGAACGCCACGATGTCTACACTGGAGTCGTCCAGAGCCCGGCGCAGTTCGTCGGGCATGGGCTCGTCGCAGAACCAGATCTGAACCTCGCCCTCATCGATGGCCCAACCCAGCATCAGGGCTTCCGTTGTCGGGTGGGTGGCGTAGTTCCGCAAGCCGATGGACTTCTGTCCCCTCAGCTCCCCGTATGAACGAGTCTCAAAGTCGATGTAAAGGATTTTCACTACTGCCCCTTTAAGAAGGCTTAAAATTACTTAGACGTTGGGGTGGGTGCTCTTGTTTATCTGCCCAATCTGCCCATTCTTTCATCCAACGATGAAGGACACCCCAAAGATTGTCTTCCTCCACAAGTTTAAAATTCGGAAAATGCTCTAAACGAGATATGGTTCCTTCATCAGGATCTCCCCAAACTATAAACACTGTACGGTTATCCAATACTCTAGCGATACTCGTCCTTTTCTGCCCCACTGTTAAAGTTTCGCCCGTACGCTTTCCTTCCATACCTAAAAAGTGCCCGTTAATTTCTGTCTCTTGATCCTGATCGGCGCAAGAAATCCCTCTCGGCGCCCACGGGCCATAGGGTTCCAAGAATTTATCCCAATCCCAGCGAGTAGCGATTGGGTTTCTCAATTTTGCCACGTCAGTGTCTCCAGTTGTTTTTTAGATAAAAACAGCGTAACACGATACCTGTCCTCGACGGGCTTATATTCCTTCTTGATGTCCGAATCATAGACGGGACGCCACGGGGCCCACCCTCCCCAAATATAAGAGACGCCGCCCGCTATTCGCGCTAAGGTTTTCAACAAACCTTCTGCTATTTTCGCCTGCCGATCTTTGCAGTCAGCGCCGAAACAACTACAATGCCAGTCTTTTGCATGCGAATGATTTTGCAGTTTCACGTTCGGAGTTAGTTGACGAACGCGTTGGTGACTAAAACGAAGTTTCTCATTGCATAGCTTATTAAAGCTGGTATACCCCATGAAAGATTGTTTGTTTTGACGCGCTTGAGAAAATCTCACTTTAATTTCGTGCAACAAAACCACTACGCTCTCCTCTGAATTTTGAAAAATAGGGGAATACCTAACACACTCTGCAATGAGTTCTGCATCACTGGCTAAGGCGACGTTAAATGGTTTTTTCATCCTTCTCCTTTTGGAAAAGTTTGTGTGCTGGGCCTACGTATTTTGCCATCTTGCGCGGGCGAATGCGCCAAAGAGCCTGCGCTGCTAGCACGTCGTTCTTTCGAAAACAGTCTTCGAGAGACTTATACGGCGAACCCTCGGTACCGGGATACACTCCCCCGGGATGGGTATCTCGGCCTAACTTTGCCGCGTTCGCCACAACGAGAGCCCGATACTTTGGATTTCGGACTATCAAATTTTGACACTCTTTTTTACTTGCCCATTGGCCTACAGTCAAGGGAATAGTTCGAAGATAATCGGGCGCAGCTATGTCTACATCAGCCACACGGCGCATTCCCGCTCGCTCAAAAACTGGATTAAAACGAGCCATAGCTGCTACAGTATCCGCGTCCGGGTGCATCCCCAAATAGTAGCGGATCAGTTGCTGTCCGACTCCGCAGCCTCGATATGTGGGGTGAACTACTACACGAGCAATTCTATACCCCCCGGTACGAAGTTGAGTGCCGACAACCCAACCGATGATTTCACCATTCAATCGTGCCGAAATGTACTCTTGCGGCCCCCCGACATATTTCCCCTTATAGTGTATCTCGCCCAGCCGATTTGCTCTATATTCATCTTTGCCCGCTGAAACCGCTTTATCCGGATGGGCGCAGGAGCAGCCTACTCCTTTCTTGCAGTTGCGACAAGTCCCGCCGATAGTAGTTTTTGCGCTGGGCGTCAACTCCTGTGTCACGGCAATCTGTGAGGCAAAAGGGTTAAAGACTTTCGGCGCAGGGAAATGAGTTGTCCAATCTGAAGGAAACGCCTTTCCTCTAACGATCAAATCAGGCTGTAAATACAAATCCAAATCATCGTGCGCTGTGGCCGCAATAAGACTAATTTGCTCTCTGCGAAGCATACGTTGAAAACTATAGGCTAACGCCTTGGCTGTTTTCCTGTCTAGGGTTGAAAGGAACTCATCAACAACCAAAGTTTTCTTGCCACGGCATAACCAAAAATACATCCGGGCCCTCGCTTGTTGGCTGTCAGATAGCTGACGATAGTACAAAACGAACAACGAAGCATCATTCAACCCCACCGAGTTAAGAAGACGAAGCGCGCCCTCATCTGAATCGGCCCACTTGTGCAGAGGCTTATTAGGGTCAGTGAACGGTGTCAACTTTCCTAACATTTTCAAAAGCGTAGATTTCCCGCAGCCCGACTCTCCCGTAATCAATGTGATTTTGGGGAGGGGATCGGGAAGAACAACGTCCACAATTCGATTCACCCATCCGGGCCCTATACCGAAGGCCTCTGCAACCAAGAGAGATGTATTCTCTGGTTGAACCTCGAACGACTTTTCATGGTGTTTGTTTTGTGTAAACATTGACTGGGAAACCTGCTTTCCGAAGCCCCGTTGAAAAAGTAACTCGGGAGATTTCAATTCTTTTTCCGTTCTCTGATAAACGCGCACCTTCGGGAATCGATGTAGAATCTTGTGGTGCGGGATAGCTCAACTCCGTGCTTAATCCGTACATCGGCTCACCACCAAATTTACCGCTGTCCATCGGGCGCACGTCCGCGGGCATTGGGATCATCAGCTCTTTGAACCTCTCGATAACCGCATCGTGCACCTCGGCAGGCCATGAAAACCGCAATTTAACATCTTCTCGAACGGACTCCAAATACACTAACAGCACATCATCGATGGTTTCCGGTTGAAGTTTCGAAATCTTATTCTTGCCGTTTTCGATTCGTTGCTGTCTTCGCTCTTCATCTATTTTCGAGACTACTATCTCTCGAATCCCTAAAATCTCAGCATCCGGGACTGCCGGTTTTATCGCTTTGAAACCCTCTCTGGCCTTCTCTGCGTTGTCCGCCGTCACCGTGACTATTGGACGTTCTTTCTTAAAGTACGTGTAGGTAATTTCGAAAACTGACATTTGGCACCTCCTTGATTACAGGACAAGTATAGAGTAAATGGGTGCGCTTGTCAAGCTTAATCTTCATCTTCTATATCTTGTAGCAAAATAACGCGCTTGGCGTCACCCTTTTTGCCTGTGCCCACTTCCTTGATGATGCGGTTCTTGACCAATCCCTGATACGCTTGAGTCCACAGCGTGGTGCCGCCTCGCTCGGGGTGCATCGCACGTGTAACGTCGCGCATCGACATCTCGCCGCCGCTGCGCTTCAAAAGAAGGCGCAGTTCCATTTGCACAGCGCCCTCTTTCGTTGTTGCTTCATAAGTCTGTACGTATTTCTTGACGGCTTTCTCATACTCGACAAGTGCAAGAGCGCGCTCGATGCAGTCGCAGTCGATCTCATCCCGGCCCAAGTCAATGGCAAAGTACAATGCGAATTTCTCGGCTCGAATTTCTTCGCGGTTCTCGACGCCCTTTGCCATAGCTTCCTGTAGTGGGGTAAGGTTCTCGATCTTGAATAAGCTCTGTTTGATGGCTGCATCCACAAGTTTACGCGTCAGCAGCGCGCCATCCTGAGTAGCCACGTGAATCTGCGGCGACAGAGCCTTGAACTTCTCGGGTTGATAAAGAAAGAAGAACCTCTCATCAAGTCCCGATGACCGGCCCGACAGCTTCGACCAGTGCGTGGTAAAATTCTTATCGGTGCAGCACGCAATCAGTGACACGCAATAACTGCCGGGATCGAATGAGAAGCTTTCTTTCTTGGACTTGATCAGGTTCTGAAACTTGCCCGACTCGTACAGAGCCAACAGCCGCGACGTGAGTGTGCTGCCGTCGATGCCTGCCTTATTGGTCAGCGTGCTCAGTTCGTCGTAGAACAGAATCCCATTGCGGCACTTTAGGCGCGACATCTCGATGCCCAATCCCTCGGGCGAACCAATCTCCCACACTAGAGCCTTGCTGTTAGCGTTCTCCATCGAGGTGTTGCCGTGCTCGACCATGCCTGCGAACTTGAAGTATTCAATTGCGCTCTCGACCGAACTGGATTTGATGATCTTTCCTTTTCGACCGATCAGGACCATGAATAGTGAAGGGATCAGTTGCTTGTGCTCCACTCGAACCTTGTTGGCGACATAATTCAACAACAGGGCCATGGCGGGCATGAACATGTATTCTTCGTACCGACTGTTGACGTCGCAAAACGGCTTCACGAGTCCTTCGTAGATCGAGGTGCCAAGCATCACCCACTCGGGGAATATCGGATAAGGGGGTAGCACCAGTTCGGGCAGTTCCTCGACACCCTCGTCCGTAAGTGAAACGAGTGGCGCGGCGGGTGCCACGCTGTACGCCGTGCTACTCAAAGGTTTGCCACCGAATAGAACGGTTTCCTTCAGGAGGCTCCCCAAAGGATACCGACCGTACATTCCGCGCACATCCTGAAGAACTTTGTCGTCGTCGATTGGTTCTTCGCAATTCTCATGGGCCCATGCCATCACCGCAGCTTCGGCTGCTTCCTGAGGGACGGCTTTAGCGATGAATGTTCCTATGATGGAGACGAGATGACTGTTGATCTGGCCGTGCGGGATCTTGGGATCTCCCGGCTGCCGCGTGCCAATCTTGGCTTTCTCGATGCGCTGGGATTTTATCCAATCGATCAGGAACAGTGGGGCCTCGATGATGGGGGCTGTGCAAACAACTTCGTAGGGGTCTCCAGAGATTGGATGGATCGAGCCCGCTGCGACAACATACTCCCGATCCACGCGAACGGAAAAGTCCCCGTTCTTGACGAAACCTTGGGCCACGTTACCTAGAGCGATGGATGCGGCGTTCTGTTTCCAGTAATAGTGTCCGCGCCCAGGACGGCTGCGCACGCGGTATGTGAGGGGGATTTTTTGGCCGGTCTCAGCTTCGATACGGCCCGGAACGGAAGGATCATCGATCTCGAAGAACCATACGCCATCAAGCGAGGCTTGGGCCACTGCGGCGCAGTTGGCCTCGGGTGACTCGTCGTTCCATTGCGCGAGAATTACAGAATCCGTTGTGGCGAGGGAGGGCCAATCGTCATCTCTGGCGATTTTCGTACGAGGTTTGAGTCGGATGACAGGAGCGCCCTTCGCGACAGTTGCCTGCGCGCGTTCAAGGAAGTTCATGGTGTCCTTTTTATTCGAAGTATTCGTGAATCACATGCACCCAGTGGCTATGGGTAAACTTACTTTTCAGCAAACGCGATAGGCCCCACTGTAACATGAACGAGATTTCTACGCCCAATCCCACCCAGAATCCTTGCCAGATAAAATGGAACACGGTCTTCAAATCTTCACCTTTACCCCGGCCCTTAGTGCCTCGACGACACTGGCGTAGCCTTGCGCCCCACCAGTAACTGAGTCGTGCCCTGTTATGGCCATCGGGACTTCCGATGTAGTCGTGCTGTTTGACGTGCGCTCGCGCATACTGGGCGCCAAATTCCAATCACGACTGGTTCGAGTCCATGTCTTTCGACACGTCAGGCACTTGATCACTCTCAAACCATCGATGTATGTGTGGTCGGATATATTGTGGTCCATTATTGGTGATCGAACGCGCCCGCCCTTTGCGTGCGAGCACTGATCTTGACGACGCCGAATACGCATGCGGATCGCATCGTGCTCCGCAGCAGTGCGCGTGAAATACTGGGGAACGTACTTGTGCAGCTTCAGCTGCAAGCACAGCTTGTAGTACTCGATATCGTTCAGGATGCCGTGATACGTCCTAAGAAGGTTGAACTTTACCGTCCTGACGATCCGATTGAACAGCATCTTTTTCAGATTCACGCTCACTTGATTCCTCCGTTGGCAACGAGCACGAATCGCAGATGATAGCATCTGCGTAGTCGTGCGCTTCCGTTAACACTCCGCACATCACACAATGAAGATTTTGCATGTTGCCTCCTAAGAAAGGCTGAGGCAGCCTCTGTCTGCACCGAAGCTGCCTCCCCGGAATAGTCGCTGGGTTAAACAGACGCGACTAAAACTTCGCATCCAGCACAACTTCGGCAGGAGCCACAGCTGCGGCGACCGGCGCCGGAGTTGCTGCAACCGCAGGGGCCACGGGAGTTCCCGCAACCGCTGTGCCTGTCAGATTCGCGCTGATGTTTGACACCGGGGCAGCCTGAACCCCCGTGCGTGTATCTACTCGATCCTTGCTCCGAACGAATGTGGCCGGGATCGCCAAAGCGACTTCATTCCCCAGCGGCAGAACACCCTTCACATTCGCATAGAAATCACCCTTCTTCTTCTCGTTTTCTTCCTTGACGATGAAAAGCAGATTCACTTTTCCCAACAGCTGCTCGACATCGTAAGGCACTGGGGGCGCAGTTCCGAGAATGCTGCGGGCCATCTTATACAGGTCGCCGCCTTCGTTCATCGTGGCGTTGAAGCTACTCATGACACGAAAAGGATTGCCCTCTGTGTCATTCGCGTAACCGCCGCCAAACGCTGCCAGCTTACCCAGAACCCACACAAGACGAATCTTGTTCTTGATTCCGTACTTCGTGGGCTTGGGCCCCAGATCCACAACGTCGGCGATCACGGCAACGAATGTCCCTGAGTCCGGCTTCTCGTACACTTTCTTCTTGTCTTCAACGATTAACGCCATTTGATTCTCCTTGCGCTTTTGCGCTAGACTTTAAGGCTATGAATACCATAGGTTTTCGACCGGGATATCCGTGACAAAGGATACGTCGAACTCGCCGTGGCTTGTTTCTGCTGCTACATCGCTTTGCTTCACAACCTTGTACCAAATCTTATACGTAGGGTTCCAACCGAACTTCCGGGCCTTAGCTAAAGCATTGTCGGGAAGTCCGTTGAAGCCTGTGTGCGCCTTGAGGACTACGACGGGCTCTTTGGCGCGTGCTACAACCACATCTATATCGTACATGGACACGATCTTAAGGCACGTCTGAACGTCAGTCAGAGCGCCGTGCGGAAACAGGTTCAGGAAACCGTGGTCCGCGGCCATGTATGTCAAACCCTTCGACTCCACCCCCGGGAGATCCGTGCGAGTGTCGATCCACAACTTTTCTGGAATCGTCCTACCGTGCCGTGACGCCCAAGCCCCCAACATGCGCTTGTCGAAACGAATCACGTTCTGGCCCACGATTGCTTCTGCTTCTTTCATCATATCGATTACGATGTCGAGTGCATCAACACTGTCGTAGCCGAACTTATTTACCGCTGCGTGTGTGAGGCCCGTCAGTCCTGTGATGAAAGACGAGATCGCCACGTCAGTCTTGACGAGGAAGCCAGTGGACTCCATCGTACGTTTCTGGCCGGTGCTGTAAAGGACCGCGCCGATCTCGATTGGCCGGTCGTTCTGAAAGTCCAATCCGGTGGTCTCCATGTCAAACCCCATGAGGATCATTAGTTCACCACGTATCCTTTCTTCGTTTCATCAGGCACGGAGCCGACGAGTGGCGTCGTCTTCGTGGTGATGCACGCGATCATGTGAATGGGAACGAAGAATTGCTTGTCGGGCTCGAACGTAGCACTGAGCATAACTTCCGGGTTCACCCTACACATCATACCCATGTTGACGCGCATGATGTGTATAAGGTGTGCCTCGGTCGCGCCCTTCAAGCTGGACATGCTGTCAACTTCGACCATCACGTCTTGTCGAACGACCTTCGGGAAACTCTCGGGCTTTGGTTCCTTGATGAGCCCGAAGTATTCGATCATGTACGTTGTGAGTGGCATCTAGACCCCCAAAGTCTCGATTGGTGCGGGTGCCGGTGCGCCGATGAGAACTTTCTTGAACTTGAAGCCTGCCTTCTTAACCGCATCCCTCGCAATCACGAGAGCAGCTTCTGCCCGCATCGACTCGACCGCTGCTTCATTCAACACATACCCGCTCCCCTCAAGAATGGCCTGAAAATCCGAATTCATGAGGAGGCCGCATATGCTGAACAACTGATGCGCTACCTTGACGCCCATCTTTTTCTTTGACATGAGTCTCCTTAGCGTACGACTTTCAGATTAGCTGGCTTGCCTGTCTTGAGAGCCTTCGTTCCTTCTTTGGCACTCTCTGCGGCCTGTGCTGCGATCTTGATGGCCTGAGCGGCGCCAACCTGGGGCACGTCTACGATCTTCTTGGGCTCGGGCACGTTATGCTTGCTCGTTCCGATTCCCGCGATCTCGCATTCGTCGGAGCAATAAAGGAAATTGCGTCCGTCGCCTGTCTGGATGACGCGCGACGTATTGAGCCACGTGTTATCCTTCACGACTTGCTGGTGGTCCTTCATGCTGAAGGTCACCGTCTTGTCGCATTGCTCACAGCTGATGGTTCGAACCTGCACGTCTAGTACTGGCATTGTTGTTCTCCTTAGAGTTGGTTTGTTAATTGATAGAACCGATGTAAAAATTCTACTTCTGCTACTTCTGGTGCCCAACATTTGACTTTGATATCTGCTGCTACTGGTGCATCACCCCACTTCACTACCCATTCCATCGGAGGAAGAAGTTGTTCTTTCTCCGCGTAAAGCATCGCATTGTCGGCTTTCTTCACCGACAAGGGCTCAATTGTAGGAAGCCCGAATTTGAGTGCAATGGCTTTCATGATATTGGCCTCGATGGGGAGATAGGCTGGGCCGATCTGTGTAAAGTGCTTCAGCGGCCTGTTGATGTCCGCGATATAGGCCTCTGATGCATCGTGCAGTAAGAACCAAAGCGCATCCCCTTCAGGCACGAGATAGCTCCCCAGCACGCTGTGTTCTGCGATTGAATAGAATCTCCGCACATGCCCGGTAAAACGACACTGCATTGCTAACGAATGTCCTATGTCCGTAATTTTTATTTCGCCTTCGCGTGGGTTGAGGATGTGAAACACACCGCCGGAGTTTGTCTGTATCCACGCCTTTTCAACGTCAACTGAATCTCGGCCATAATCGTTAGACAGTGTTGGCGGCGCCATTTTCATGACTTCAGTCCTCTAGTGTACTCGGCGATTGTGATGGCCTGTTCCTGAACCAATGCAACTTCGCCGGTATACGCCTTGATGTAAAAATCGAACAGGTACCCATCCAAATCCACTTCACTAGGGTGCGCTGCCGATCTTGACGGGTCTACATAAGGCGAGCCATCGCGATTAAGACGTGAGACGTTGATTACGAATCCATCTCGCTCCTTGACTTCTGCTGCCTCGTTCTGGTATCGAATGTCTGTGAAAACCGCGACATCTGGCTTCTCTGCATCAACTTGTGCGAAGGCTCGCTCGATCCAATACCGAGGATTCTCGGATCGGCGTTCACTGCCCACCCGTTGAAGCAGTGGGGCATCCTTCTCTGTCATGCCGTGATTGTCTCGACATTCCTTGTAGAGTGCGTCCGCGAATTTGTACAGCATGGCTGCTGGTCCTTGCGGCTTGGCCCCATAGTGTCGATTCAACATGCTGCGTTGGAAGACAAAATGGTTGACCACGGCTTCGCCCGCAGTATCCTTGCCATGGCGCGCGCGATTTCCAAATGCCAGTAGTAACATTAGAGTCTCTTACCTCGACAGTGGATATTGATATCGATCCGACCGTCCTCTTGAAGTTCGCACACAGAAAGGCCACGGAGGCCGGGCGTCATGCGGACAGCAGCTGCGTAGCCGCCGAAATATCTCAGATAAGATGGGCTTATGATCACAGCACATCCGCGCTCATATACACGTCCGGTGGCTTGATCATAATCTGTCAAATAAACAGAATCAGCAAGCGTAGCATGTAAATGCCCGGTCCACAACAAATCTGGTTTAGCCCAAGCAAGTTCCTTGCGGGCCGCATTACGCTGTGCACCTGCTGTTTGAGCACCCCCGCTTCCGTGATGTGTCAAAAGGCGAAACTTGTTACCTCTCCATCGAAATGTACAGAAAGTATAGTCGTTAAAATACTGAACCTGAAGATTGTCGGCCAGCCTCTTGCCGGTCGAAGTGTGTGACAAGGCATAGGTGCGGGCCTCGTGGTTGCCCGGAAGCGAAAACGCGATCTTGTGTTGCATTGGCGCCAATAGCGTGGTCGCGCGGTCGATCTGTTCCTCGTTCGAGAGCGTGGTATGGCCCATCTTCTGATTAGTGATGTTCTCAATCATGTCGCCGCCTAGCCACGAAACTACGTTGGGCGTCTCAGCGATCCACTGTCTGTGTTTGAGGAAAAGCTTCTCGTCGAATTGGGGGTTCCCAATATGCACGTCAAATAGCGGAGCTAGCTTGATGGAGTCCAGATTATCATCCAGATTCACGAACAACTCTGGGAACTCGGACTTGGGGCGCTCGATGTCGAGCGGCGATTCGAGGAACGTGTTCTGAACCTTCTGCAACTCTGTCTGGATCTTGATCTTTTTCGCCATTTTATCTCCGGGGAAAATTTAACTGCTCTTCAGTTAAGCCGGTCAGTTTCATGAAAATCTGTAATGGGTTAAGCCTGTTTCCGCGCCACGTAACGCTTCGGCGATTTCTCTTGATCATCTTCCCCACGGCGCAGCGGGGATGGCGTGCCCGTCCCTTTTCTGTTTTGTCGTAGCGTTGACGGCGTGCCCGTCCCTTTTCTGTTTTGTCGTAGCGTCGATTGCTTGCCCGACGGTGTGCCCGTCCCTTTTCTGTTTTTTCGTACTTTACGTTTGCTCTGCGTAGTGCTATTCGGCACGCTTCACAGTGTCTGAAAAATGTGTTGTTGGGCCTTGTGCATCTGGTACAGTTCGCGTTAGTACCCGGCTGCGTGACCTGTAAAGAGTCCCCCGATGAATCCGATGCCGAAGCCGATCTTGAGTCCTCGGATGAAGGCATGCTTGGTCTTGACTTTTTGCGCGTTGACGTCGGCGACGTGGGACTTTTTCTCATCGGTCAGCTCCGTATTCAGATCGGTGATAACCAGCGTCTGCTTTGCGATGATGGTGTTGTCATTCGTCAACTCTGTATTCAAAGCCGCGTTTTGAACTTCGAGACTCGGAATGGTTTCAAGCTGTTGCGTGATCTTCAGCGCGCCCGGAGCGGAGACAACCAACGAGCCCGGTACCTGCGCGGAGTTCACGTCTGCCGGAGTCAGTTGTGCGATCAAGGCGAGGCGGGCACCCAGATCGGGGAGAGGCAATGTTGCGTCCGTTGCCTGCTGCGTCTGCGTTGCGGCCTTCTGCTGCACGATCTGCTGCGCGAGCAACATCTGTTGCGCGGCCACCGTCTTCTGCAATGCTGCCAGTGTCGCTGTGTCGGCCTTCGTTGTGGTGTCGTCAACCTTCACCACTGTTGCGGCGGTTTGCGCCACCTTCGAATCCCTGCGATCCAAATAGTCGATTCCGCGAGAGTAGAAGTGGAACGCCGCGAAGGCTAGAATCGCGACGATGATCAGCTTCTCGTGGGCCTTGATCAAGGTCTCCCAGCTCTGCACCCACGTCGGGGTGACTGCCGGGACTGCCGTTTTCGGTGCGATAACTGGGGCTGTTGTGCTCATGTACCTTCCTCAAAAATGGTTCGAGTGCGGGCACTAATTATTGGTATGTAATCTTTACTCGATTCTGGCCGGGAATACCGCCCGGGAGGGCCAATTGTCGCAATAATCGGCGCATCGGCGCAGCCAAACGGGATCATCGATCCTTCCAAGTTTCCGATTGCATCCCGCGTACCGACCGGCGCAGAGCAACCCCCGGACGCTGTATGGCATCGCGGCCTTCTTCACAATCGCTATAGCCTCGGTCTTCGTTTTCGCAGTTCCTGCGAACATCTGGCCGTTTATTGTAGTTTGGGCCAACCAATATTTCTGCGGTGTGGGGTACTCACCGATCTTCATCACCGCCGTGACCTTAAAATGCACGTGGTCCACGTTCAGCGGCATCTCCTTAGCGAACCTGCCACAGGCCGCGCATCGATGGCCCTGAGCCTCGGAAAGGGCGTTGACCATTTCGAGCGTCCACCCATATGTCTTCTGAAGTCGTTTGTCGCGAGCCTTCTCTTGAGGAGTCATTAGAAATCGTCTCCTATGCAGACGGGATTGGCGAAGAATTTCCAAAGCCAGAAAGGCACCCAAGGTTTCTTCTGCCATGCAATGACGGATGCCGCCCTAAAATAGGTGTGGTACTCGCTTATCGTGGCTTTGATTTCTTCAGTCATCTCAAAACCTGTTTGAGTTGTGTCATGCCGCTTCCTTCCTTTTTCGACACTGATCTAGCATCGTTCACTTCAAACTCGCCGATCAGCACGATGTTAGTGCTGAACTGGTCCTCGGCGATGATCTGCATATACTCCTGCATCCCGTCAGAAGTCCTCGTAATTGTGACCTTATACTTCATTGTTTTGTCTCCTCCCAGAATTCGCGATACACATCCGTAATAATCTGTGACACCTGTGGCCTGTTGATGCAGGCTGGCAACGGTGAGTTATCGGACGCGCGCAATGCATCGGCTTCCAGATCCCGGCCCATAGTGCGGATCTCGGTCAACTTGTACTTGCCTTCGCGGATCGCGATCAGCTCGTCCTTGTTTGGCCGGGGCAGCGTTATGCGGCCCGTCTCCATCAGTTCCTTGGCCTCGCCGTATAGACGGATGACGTGCATGGCGTACTTGGTGTCGTACCCATACTTCTCTTCGATGTCCGCGCGATGCACGTTCTTCTGGCCCTTCTCGCCGAAGAGACGCTTCATCTGATCGTCCGCGAACCCCAAGAACGGACGGACGTGTCCTCGGCTGAGGAACTTGTCGCTGTTCCATTGAATCACTGTCCACGCGCCCGCTTTATACTCCAGGGGCGCGAACAGGAAGTGCAGGGATGATGGGTTGCCCTTGGCTGCCAGACCGGCCCACTTGCGCAGACTGTAGAGGCAGATGTCAATGTCCTGAGGACCGTTGCCACCCGGCCCTCCACCAGTTGTGTGGACGAAGTGCTCTGACTTGTCGAGCCCCAATGCCAGCACCGGAGACTCAATGAAGACCCCATACCAATCTGTGTCGTCCGTGCCGCCGACCTTGGCGCCATGCGCGTGACTGCCGCCGATGTACGTCATGATCAGCGAGTCAGGATACTGGAAGCCGTATTCAGAAAAATTTTGCATGCTTACTCCTTTCACCAATTCTTTGGATTGAAGCTGTCGTAATCTCTTAGGGCTCGCTCATACCAATTGCGCTTTGCCCACTCCACGTACCCTGCGATGATGTGGCCGTGGCACCACTTGGGCGCGCACCAACACATGATATCGTTGGGTAGATCCATAGCCATCCTGCGAAGGTTCTTCTGCTCTGGCGCAAACCAGTACAACGCAAAGTCGATCAAGGCTTCCTCGCGAGACTGCGCACGATTGCCTGGTGGATTCATGGGCTGGGGGTTGCAGTAGGGCGAGCGCGCATAGCCTCCCGACTCGCGCCCAATATATTGCGCGCCCTTAGGTGCCTTCCGAATGTGCCAGACATTGATCATAGTTGATAGCTCCCATTGTCCGGTTCGTAACCAACCACGAACCCCATTTCGCCGCCCTTATCCGAATCATTCTTGAGATACTTGACCTTGGAGTTGGCTTGAAGGCGAGCAACGCTTTTCTCGATTGGAATCCCCAAGCAAAGGAACGAAGCCGCGATCTCGCGAAGATAAGCCAGTTCCAATCCCTTGGTCTTCTCGACTAGCTCGGACAGCTCCGCTTCTGAAACCTTATCCTTGCACGTAAACTTGATGTACGCCACGCGTGTGGCTTCGGTCGGAGACTTGACGCCGATGACGAGATCGAATCGGCCCGGGCGCTTGATGAAACGATCCTCAAGCATTTCGGGTTTGTTGGTCGTCGCGATATGGACGATATTGTTGAATTGATCCTGGCCATCCAAGAATGAGAGGGCGCACTTGACCTGATGCTCGCCCTCGTTCCCCGTGAACAGACCCTCGATATCCTCTTGCAGCGTAAGGATTGGGCGGTCGGGTTCCGCAGATCGGAACATAGAGATGGCCGCGGTCGCCAATGAGAAATCAGAGATGGAGAACACGACGCCGCCAACCTTCATCACCTCGTCGCACATCTGGCGCGCGACCGATGTCTTGCCGCAGCCCGGCTTGCCGTAGAGAAGGATGCCGCGCTTGTGCACGAAACCCCGCTCCTTGTATACTGCGCCGTTCTTCCAGAACTTCTGCATCTGGTCCAGAATGTAATCCGACGGGAGATCCGGTAACGAAATCAACTGGTCTGTGGGAAACGTCTGGGTCTGGAACACGATGCCGTCGTTCTGCGTGTTATGGAAAGTGTAGATGCCCGTTGGCAGGGATTTCTCCATGATCGCGACAGGCTTGTAGCGATAACCTGACTCGGAGACCCAGCCCGACCGGCGCTTGGATCTGATCTGATCTGCTATCCTCTCGGATACATATTCTCCGTCAACAGTTGGCATTAAATCCTCCTCGTCATCATCAAAATATGGTTTTGCAATTGGGCCCATGTGTGGCGGTATCTTTACCATTTCATCAGGTTGACGGTACCACCCATCATCCATGAACCTGTAAACTACCCTTGTGCCGGTTGGAAGTGTGAATATCACTGTGCACCACAGCACCCCGTGCATCCGATGCCGCCGCATGCGCAGTTCGCGTGATCTCGGTTCACGAATTTGGGCTTGCGATCCGCTACTGCGCGCCACCCCTCGACGGCCTTCTCCAATAGCGTGATTGATTCACGCGCCAGAGTGAGTTGGGATTCCGCGTCCACAAGTGTGTGCTCAAGATCCGATACCCACGTACGCAAAATTCGCTCGTTGACCCACAGAAGCCGATGATTCCTTTCTTCCCTTTGTTCTTTACTCAACAACATTGGTGTCCTCCTCCTCATAGTAGTTAAGCCAACCCGCGATTGCGACCTCTGCGTCGGTTTTGTTGTCGTATCGACCGTACTGTACACCATCTTGATCGAGCACAACATGCTTACCTTCAATCTTTTCGATGTGGAATTTCATTTTTCTCCTTCTCGTGTTTCCGCAAGATTTTGTACGTCACGTCTTCCATGTTCTTGAAATTGCCCAGAGTTCGGGGATGCTCGCGCCTGTCGGGTGTCTTGTTCATTTCTCACCCAGCTCTTCGACGACTCCAATTACTTCGCTCGCCACGAGAATCACGAAAGCCACGTACATGATCCAGTCGTGTGATATAACTGATGCTGCGCATCCGATTATGTAGCCACCGATGCGGATGCCGCTTTTCCAGAAGCTAAGCTTCTTATGCAAACTCATTAGTCCTCCTCACCTATGTCCGATGCGTCACGCGTGCCCAGCCACGTTGGGAAGCGGGGTTTGTCCTTGCTTCCCAGTGGAAAGTATTGGTATTTGATTATCATACCCATCATCATACCACGTTTGGCCCAAATGTCAAGTCTTTCTTTGTCGTCGTAACCCGTACCTATTTTGAACTCGACGCCTTTATACGTGCCGTTGATGCCGCGCACGATTAGCGCACCAAGATCGCCCCGGCCCGTCAGGCCCTCCATCGAGGTGCTGCGCTCGGTGCGGCCCACTGCGTTCTTCTTGGCCTCGTTACCATTGTGCGTGCGCTCCTCGAAGCCGATGATGCGGGCCTCGGCGTCCTCGAAGCGTTTGATCTTCAGAAGAAAACCTTCTTTCTCTGTACTCCGACCTTGTTTGTACGGCCCGTCAAGGCTGCGCACCATCGCGCCCTCGTGCCCGCCGTCAACCGCCTTCTCTTCGAAGGCATTCAGGTCTTCGACACAATCGCAGTGAACATGGGGTAGGGGCTTGACCGCTGTATTCTTATAGGAATAGTTACGAACGAAACTCAATCGATCACTGAAGCCGCCTTTGATTTCGAAGTTGTCGAACACCCAATAACGCAAGCCGGTGATGTCGTTGCCGTCGCCCATGACTGCGGAGACTGTCTTGCGGTACGCGTCTGACGCCGTAGGATCACCCAGAATCAGTTCGCCATCCAAACCTTCGGGCAAACCCGCGAGCAATTCCTGCACCTTGTTGTTCGGAATCAGCTTAAGCGTTCGGCTCATTAGCTTGCCGCCGATCACAAGACACCGCACACCGTCTAACTTCAAGGACGCGAGCACGGGAAATTTCAGCTTCGTCACATCTGTACACTTGCCCGCTAGCATGGGTTTGAACGTCACTATTGCCTCCTTGACTATGAACAGTATACCGCATTAGCTTTCCGAATGTCAAGCACTTTCTTAAAAATTGTTCGCGAGGTATTGCTTCAGCCCGGCCAGACGATACTCCGTATCCTCGATCTGCACACGGAGCGCGATCTGGTCCGCAGTCAGCTGATTGCGGAATACGAGGGCCGTGCTGGTGTCCGAATCCCCAATCTTCGCTAACGTTTCGCCTATTTGGGTGTTCTCGCGCTGCAACGTGATCAAAGCCACTTGCTGCGCGCCGATGGCCTCTAGGACCGTGGCATGCAACGTCTTGACGTTCTGCATCACATCGCCGACCTGTGCGGCCTTCCAGTCGCCGTAGGCCACTGCGGACGCATCCAAATGCTTGTCGGCTCGATGGCTGCCTAGATTGTAGGTGGCCGTGAATCCCACATAGGGCTGCACCGGCGCCATGAATGGCATCAGGGGCTTCTCAACGCCAACCGATCCTTGGACGTCCCAGTCGCCCATCTTTGCAAGTTTGTTCTGCGCTGCGATGGCGCCCACGTTGCTTTCCAATTCGGAGCGCGCCATGAGCGTCAGGGAATCCTCTGACATAGGGGGCACCACGATTGCCGCGAACGCCGTCGTTGTGTCCTGTCGTTCTATTTCCAGCGCCAGCTTTTGCTTCTCCAACAGGTACACAGATTGCCGGGGAAGGTTGTGCGCAGCCAACATCTTATCGTTCTGTTCGATCAGGACATTTGTCTCTATCAACGCCATATCGATCAGCACGAGTTTGTTCGATAGGGCCTGCTGTTCAAGGTTCGGCATGTCATATTGAATGCGCTGTTGCACGCGCGTGGAATCCCGATACAGCTGGCATGTCTTGATTCCGATGGCGTCGATCTCATGGGCCTTGCGCACATTGTTGATCGAGTCCGTGACGCCTATGAACTGCTGAGGCACGGTCCCTTCCGCTGGCGTGATGCCCGTAGTGGCCGTGGGTGATTCGGACAGGATGGCCTGAGCCCGGGCCTGCTGTTCCACGTAGTTGCAGTACGAGTCTTCGTCCTTGATACTCTGGCCGTGAGCAGGGCTCGCGCAGGCCAGCATCCAAAGAATTATCAGCACATCCACGATCAGCATTCCATATGTGAACTTTTTCATAATGCCTCCTTATATCCCGAACGGTTTGTGCGTGAACAGCACTTTGGATTTGGCTGCGTTGCGCTTCTTGAGCGTGATCTGAACCAAATAACCACGCATGTCCGTACGGAAGATTGGGTTCTGTTGTTTCTCTTCGTCGGGGAAGATGCGCTCAACTGTGCCGACCTGATAGCAACCCACCAACCCCACGTAGCAATCGTACAGTGGCTGGCCTACAGACACAGAACCCTCGTTGTCGTATGGAACGAAGGCAAACGCGAGCGTGTTGGGGGATATGCTCGCCCGATAGTACGGCGTGGCTTCTGCGACCTTCATAGCAGCCTGCAATCTTGCAATTTCCACGTTATCGGCCTTGGCCGCTTCCTGCCCTGTCGTGATCTGCACCGCGAAAGTGGCGATCTGTGCCCTCAGTTCCGCACGCTGCGCTAGCGCGTTGGCCGTGGGGATGTCCGTGTTCGTTTTCGCTCTCACGGTGTCATTCAGGAGAACAGCTGCGACCTTATCGTCCGTGAGTGTATTCGAGAACTGATTCAATGTCGCGCGCTGCACTGCTGCGTCCGACTTGCTGATCAACCCTGCTTTCAGATCAGCATCGATCTCGGCTTCTATGCGATTCGCATCCGTTACCAATGGCTCTGTCTTCGCAAGATCGGATTGCTTCTGCACGCTCAGGGCGTCCAATGTCTTACCGGAGATGCGGTCGCCATTGCGCGCGTCGATTATGGCGCGATCCAATTCCTGATCCAGCCTGTCGAGCGCAGTTTTCTGCTGCGACATCTCCGTGATCGTCACAAGTTGCTTGTCGCGATCAATCGTGAAGGAGTCTATGGCCTGCTGGCTCGTGACCAATGTCTCAGTCAAGGCGAGGATCTGAGTATTGCTGGGGCTGATTAGCACCGGCGCCACCCATGATGTCGAGCAGAGATAGAATACCATCACGCCTACGTATGACACGATGCCAAACAGCACACCGTAGAGTACGAACAGCGCGGTCCAGCGATAAAGTTGAAGCATAAACTTGCTTGCTGTGTTTCGAAAAGTGTTCATGATTTCTCCTTTTTCTTTTTGTCTCTGTTGCCCCATGCGTCTGCGTCCAAAGTCAGGGTAGCAAGCGGGGCCAACAGGAGCGAGTTTACTATCCACCATGTAGAATAGGCAAGAACCTTCAATGGATTCGTAACAGATTGTTGTGGCGTGAATTTCTTCGCGATCCAGAACACGACGACTGCATACACGATCAGAATCATTACGCGCTCGGGTTGTAGCCAAGACAGTGGATCGAGAACGAACATCAGGGCCACCTGAATGATCGAAATGAATAGCACCACCGGCGTTAAGATGTACACATACAGCGAGAACGCGCCCAGCTTCTCAATGTGCTCAGGCATGCGACGGATCGAAAAGAACAGATCGCGAATCGTAGTCCGACGCCATCTTACCTGCTGAGCCCAGTACTTCGTGAACGTGTCGGGCACAGACGTGAGGCAAACGGCGTCTTCGTCCATATACGTACCATGCCCGTTCATAAGCAGTTGGTGTGTGATGAATCGGTCTTCGCCATCTTTGACTTTCACGCCAAACCAGTTGCGGGCTTCGAGCGCCGGGCGCAACTCTTCGAAAGCCTTACGCCTAAGCATGAAAGCGTATCCACCAATCACGCCTACCTTTCGATGGGCGCACTCAACCTGCTTATAAAGTTGGAAACCAAGGTAATAGATAAAGACCTGAAACGTTGTGAGCGCGTTCGTGTTCGCGTTGCGTACGATTGCAGGCGCGCCCACGGCACCCAGTCGCTTGTCCCCTAAGCACGCGGCCAATTCGCGGATGCACGTCGGCCCCAGAATCGTATCGCTGTCCACAATCATCACGACTTCGCAGGTGGATTCCGCGAGCGCATTCAGGATGGTCTGGGTCTTGCCTTGATTCGGATCATTATAGAACGCGCGCACATGGGGGAAATCGGTTGCGGCTTTCGCAATCCACTCCGCGGTGTCATCCACGCTGTGATCGTCTGTCACAATGACCTCGATCTTGCCCGCATACTCGCTCTCGGAAATGCTTTTGATTGTGCTGTAGACTGCTTCGCCTTCGTTGAACGCTGGCAACAGAATAGAGATGTCGGGCGCGTAACTGTAGTCCTTGACTACCCCAATGTTGGGGAACTGAATGCGCATGATCGCGCCCACGAGATATCGGCAGATGCCGACAGACAGTGCGATCACAGTCATTAACCAAACCATTGGGTTCACAATTTCCTCCTTAGCTCGTTATCTCGCTCTATCTCCTGCCATCGAATCCTACGAGAATTTTCCCGGGCCTCGCGCATGATAGTCCTCAGCCTTACCGTCAAAGCCTTCTGGCGCTTGCTCTGCGGGTCGTACAGCATCGAAAATTCCTGATTGAAATGTTGCTTTACCGTATTATGCAGCACAGATCGCAAAGGACTGTAGCCGTCGATGCCCGATGGTGGCAGACGCTGGCCTATCACTTCCTCGCAATAGAAGTCACAGCCGCCTGTGAGCCAGTCCCGAAATTGCTCGG
>Ga0182024_10007806_pt1 | contig 22925 bp, 21 predicted proteins | sample P32metaG_FD_120480 | JGI IMG/M metagenome (GOLD analysis project Ga0182024, IMG submission 120480) | Permafrost microbial communities from Stordalen Mire, Sweden - P3-2 metaG (Illumina Assembly) | ecosystem: Environmental > Terrestrial > Soil > Wetlands > Permafrost | place: Sweden: Stordalen... | reverse complement strand
CGGTCTCTCAGCTGAGTCATAAGAAATACCTCCTATGACTCAGATCATGCCGCCTATGCCAATCTCCCTACCGCCACAAAGGCAGCAGCCGCCACGCCGGAGGCTTAGTTCAAACGGGGTTTTCGCCAAGTTCAGCAAGACGGGGTCGCTCCCACGCGAACTTGGTCAAAGCAGACTTTACCGGCAGTAATCGATTGTTGGGTCACTAGCCGGAAGCTAAACTGCTGCACGTCCGAATCTCTCTTGGAGAGCTTTCTTATAGTCCTCCGCCTCCCATTCAGGTGGATCTTCCGCAAGTCCCAACAGTGCGGTAGCCGCCTCTGCTACACGCTCTTTGAGAACTGGCGTGTTTAACATGGTGCCCTGCCTAGGGAGGAGTCTGACGTCTTGACGTTTTCCGAGGCCAACGGCTGCTTCTTCAGACACGTCTTCGTCAGCATCGGAAAGGCACCGCAAGAGCGCCTCGCGAATCTCTGGAGAATCTACGCTCCCTAGGAACCACAGGCCGCAATCAGAATGCCGTCGATGCCCTTGCAGTAAGTCCGAAGATAGAAGTCCTCGGGAAAGAGAACCGGCGAAAGAACCGAAGTATATAAACACTCGAGGGATACTCCTGATGCGCTTTTCCGACAGCGTCCGCGCCTGGATAGGCGCACTTCTCCGTCGCAAGAGCCAGAATCTTTGGAACGAATTGGCCGTTCATACAGCATCTCGTACAAAATCTCTCCCGTCAGACGCCGGCCTGCGTGGGCTGGCGTCATCTGCGAGAGAGGCTACTTTTTTCTCCGCACCAGCAGACGGTCATGGTCCTCCGCCTCAATGCAGCCGAGAAACTCGTGGCCCACTTTTCCTGCCCATGCGGCAATATCCTTCCGCGAGCTCTTGTCCTTGGACTTGATCTCAACAACTTGACCAGCTTTTACCGAGCCTATGCCCTTTTTGGCTTCGAGCAGAGGTCCGGGACAAGCCGTGCACCGTGTGTCTACGATCTTGTCCGCCGTAACTGTTGCAGCTGCTTCGCTCATCCGCAACCAGGAACAGGAGGATTCAGCGACTTGGACCAACTGAACCTGTGGCAATGCCCCCGTCACCTTCAGGTGGCACAATGAAACCCGGGCCGCGTTAGCGACTCCCATAGCCGCTTTGAGCGGCTCACACCATAAAGCCCCCGGCTCTGCCGGGGAATATCTACTGGCTGGCCATCTTGAGCGGTGACGGGGTAAGCTCCCGAGCCTCACATTCCTTATGCGCCCACCAGGCCGACTACCATCCATCGCTCCCGTCTCCCCACGTCATCTCGTGCGAAAGGGTGCCAGCAGAGAACACGTGCGGGCCATCTCTCCAACTTGGCCCGGGTCCGGTCATGACCCCGTGAGATGCGGGCTTCGTGGTGCCTACGGGTGGCATCCTCGAGATGCTCCTTGCATGATCACCTTCACACGCGGCATCGCCGATAATTTCGGAGCAGGTCCGATCCTTATTGGTGCCAAGTTCCAATCGCCGGATCGTGTAAGTTATGGACCGTATGGTGCGCCCGGAGCGATTCGAACGCCCGACCTACTGGTTCGTAGCCAGTTGCTCTATCCATCTGAGCTACGGGCGCACATGCCACGAGTCGTGATTCACTCGACTGCAACTCCCCAAGGATAGAGGATTTCGGCGCGAATCACAACCCGCTGAGGGAGTTCAAAGTGAACTCATTTACATCGTGTTGCAGCGGCAGATGATAATGTGCGCGGGGCAGATAGTGTCCGATGAGCCAGCCCCGGTTGCACCCAAGAGAACGTGGCTAGAGCCTGTTAGGGACTTCATTTGAGTGTATCCGCAAGATTTCGGAGCCTGAGGATTGCGAATGCGAGTAGATGAAGGCCTTTGAGCATGGTATCGAGCCGTTTCCGTAGTCTCTGGCGAGTCTGCGGAAGCGTGCGGCCCAGGCGAAGCTGCGTTCCACGACCCAGCGGCGGGGCAGCAGCGCGAAACCACGTTTGGCCATAGGGTGCTTGACGACTTCGAGGCGCAAGCCGTGCTGTTGGGCCCGCGTAGTTGCTTCCGCTCCCCGTACACCCGAGCCAGGTGGATGGCGCTCTTGCCCTTGATAAACTCCACCACCTGCGATACCGCGTACTTCGGCGGAATGGCCATCGTCATGTGCCCATGGTCGGCCAGCCGATGGCCCTCCTCAATCCGACTCTCCTTCTGCTCGGCCAGTTTGCGGGACTTCGCCCAAATGCTTTCGCAGGTTGCCGTGCAACCGCTTCCTCCGGCATTTGGGGATAAACACTACGTGATATTTGCACTCCCACTTGGTGTGGCTTAAGCTTTCATATTCGCCCCTCCGGATTCTCCTGTTCCGTGTGCTTGGCGGCTCACGTTCAGGAGTTTCCTGGATGGACTCCCGTAACTGTCAAACTCCTACTGCCTCCCCGGCAGTGGGACACCAGACCTATGGTCTGGACAATAAGGCAAGGCCTGGCGATTATGGATGCGATCCTGGCTGGAGTACGCGACCCCCAGAAGCTGGCGCAACTGCGTAACCGTTATTTTCAGGCCAGTGAAGAGACCATCCTGAAATCGCTGGTCGGCGATTACTGCGAGGAGCACTTATTCACGCTCCGCCAATCCCTGAAGTCCTACCGGCACTACCGGGAATTGATTCAAGAGATTGATCTACAGGTGAAACAGATGATGCTTCGGCTTCTCTCAAAAATCGCCGCTGGCGAGAAGCCGCCGCAAGGAGACAATATCCGCAGGCGACTATTTCCGTCGCATGAAAGCGCGGATGGGCGCTCCTGAAGCCATGACTGCTACCGCTCACAAACTCGCCAGAATCGTGTACTACATGGTCACAACGCAACCGGAATACGATGCAACCGCCTTTCAACAGCAAGAGCAACGAGACGGCTGCAAAAATCAGCTCGGCTCCAGGCCCAGGCAAGAGAACTCGCATTCCACCTCGTCCCCATCAATTCTGTTCCTTGAGAGAACCGGGGGGGCTCCCGATGGGACTAGCGGACGTGCCCGGCAAGAGCCGCGTGATCCGCGAACAGTTGTATGGCGACAGTCGGTTTCGCGGCTTCGGCTACGGATGGCCCAACCCGCACCTTGAAGGCGCCGACCAGTTGATTCAGATCGGCCGCCAGCAACGACAGGTAGTCGCAGCCTTTGGCGGCATTTCCGGCGCCGGCCGTGACGCGTTCGGTGATGCCTGCGATCTTGATCAGGGCTACATTGACGGACTGGGTTGAAGCGGATTGCTGCGCCGAAGCGCAGGCGATCTCGGTGACCATGCGCTGCACCGCCTCCGACTCCTGAATGATGCTCGCCAGGGCACCTCCAGCGAACCGTGCCGAGCCCACGCCAGTCTCCGCGTGACTCATGCTGGAGCGCATAGCCTCGATCACCTCGGCGGTCCCAGTCTGGATCGCGTGGACGGTCTGGTCGATCTCCTGGGTGGCGTGTCGGGTGCGTTCGGCCAACCTGCGAACCTCGCTGGCAACCACCGCGAAGCCGCGGCCGTGTTCGCCGGCGCGGGCCGCTTCGATGCTCGCGTTAAGCGCGAGCAGGTTGGTCTGGTTGGCGATGTCGTCGATCACGCCGGTGACGGCGCCGATGGCGTCGCTGGCGCGGCCGAGTTCTTCGATCTTGGTCGCGGTCGCCTGGTTGGCCACCAGAAGTTGCTGAATCGTGGCCACCGTGGACTGGATAGTCTCGCCGCCGGCGTGAGCCTTCTTTTCGGCGCTGCCCGCCTCCTCGGCGGCCCGCTGGGTGGTTTCGCTGATGGCGAACGCCGCGGTGGAGATCTCGTTCATGCTGCCCGTGATTCTGCCTGCCTCGTCGTTCTGCAGCGCGGTCCACGAGGCGGCTTCGCGGGCGGTCTCGGAGAGTTGGGCGGAAGCCTTGGCCAGAGTGCCGGCAACGCCGGAGACGCGCACCACGATCGTCTCGATGCGTTCGATGAAGACGTTGAACCAGTGTCCTACCACATCGAGTTCACTATGCCCGCGCACGTCCACCCGTCCGGTGAGGTCGCCGCCGCCCTCGGCGATATCGCGCATGCGGCGGCCCAGACGGTCGAGCGGCTGAATCACCTCGAATTGCAGCATCCACCAGGTTCCCAGGAATCCGCAGAGTCCAAGGGCCAGCATCGTCCATCCGGCGACGCGGGAGCGGCTGGACCACAGTTCCGTTGCGCTGAATTCATCGTGACTCAGCTTCGTGAACAATCCGTCCAGGTCATGCATGGACGAGGTCAGGCGATTGTTGTCCGCCGCCAGCGCGGCAACCCTGGCCTGCAGGTCGTCGCTCACGTTCTCTTTACTGGCGACCAGGGCGGCGTAGGTCTCGCGCGAGCGGGAGCGGATGCTGGAGAACTGTGTGGAGAGATCGTCCACGCGAGCGGTGAGGTCGGGTGACGACACCACCGAAAAGCTCATGACCCGCAGCGCGGCCTGAACCGCATCGGCCTCCTTGTCGGCCTCGTTGAGCGCGGCAGGCTCTTCCAGCACGACGGCTTCTCCATCGCGCTTTTTCAACTGCTCAAAAGCGGCCTCGGCCTGGACCAATTGCATCGCGGCAGGGAACAGGCTTGATGACACCTTGTTCATATGCTGGCGAGTGGCGTCCGCGGTGAACTCGACCACCGCCAGCATCAGCACGGAACTCACGCCCACCATGGCGAGGATGGCAAGGATGCGGAGCCGGATGCTGTCCTTGGTCTTGAGCGCCGACATTATCATGCTTACCTCACCGCCAGGATTTTGACTCCGCTGTGGGGAGTAGCTGGGGCGATGTATCCGATTGCGCCCGGCGTGTGGGTGACATACTCCACCACCTCTGCATCGGAACCCAGCGTTCTTGGGATGACTCCCTGGCCGGAGAAGAGGATGCTGCGCCAGCCGGCGCGAAATCCGCTGTCGGACTTGCCGATGTAAAGGCTGAGGAATTCGTCGTGGACCGGACCTTGTTTCAGCAGCACCGGCGTGACCTGGGCACCGCCCCTCAGGCTGGAGGATGCGCCGGTGAAGATGTCGCGAAGTTCCGCCCGGGAGACGTTGGCCGCGGCCACGGTCGGGTTCGCAATCACCAGCACCTGCCCCTGCAAACGCGGGCACAGAGTCCAGGCCGCCATCGCAACCATGAGAATTAGAATTCGTCTGCTCATCAGTGGGCCTTCGCTGGCTTTCATCAGAAGCTCACGCCCATCTTGAGCATGGTCATGCGCATATTGGGTTGAAGATTCGGGTTGTCGATCCCGGCCAGGCCGATCAACGTGCCGTCGATGAAATGCTGTTCCAGCTTGAGGTAAAGGTTTGGGCTGAAGTCGTAGCGGCCGGCAACGGTCCAATCCTTCTGATAGCGGGCGCTTGAAACGGGAACCTGCAGGTTGATCGAACTGCTGTAATAGGCTCCCGCCGTAAGCTTCTCGGCCAATTTGTAACTTGCCATCACATAGAAGTTGCGGTCGTCCGTGCGCGTATACGCTGGCGGCGCGCCGGGGAACTGGACCAGAGATAACACCGCAATCCGGCTGTACTCGCCGGCCACCATCACCTTATTCCGCTCGTACCTGGTGAAATAGTAAGGAATATAAGCTCGCCGTATGGAAACCGTCCCCATGTAAGTACCGGCGAGCAGGCTGCCACTCGAACATTCGGAATCGACACTGGCGCCCGCCTCCAATCCCTGAATTGGAGCATCCCAGCGCAGAGTTCCGCCAAAGGTGCGGCCCGTAATTCCATTCGGCAGACTCATTCCCTCGTCCCGAAAGGGCTGAAAATATCCATCCTGGCCATTAATGACGCGCTGCCCGCCGTAGCCGCGATACGCCACCTTGCCCCCGGACTCTCCAATCGGAATTGCGCCGTACACCACCCCTCCATCGTCATCGAGTTGCGAGCTGCGGCTGGCGATCGAATAGACGGACTGAGGCAGTAATACCCACAGATGAGCAGGGTCGATATCCTGCGTCTCGTTCAGCAGGCCCACCGGCGTCTTCACGTCTCCCACACGAAATCCGAAGCGCTCGTTGACCTTATAGTCAGCCTCAGCCCAGTCCAGAATGATCGTGTTGCCGTAAGTTCCCAGAAGAAAGTAACGAGCCTGAACGCCGATGCGCAGCTTTGGCAGCGGCTGAACGCTGAGGTTGACCACTGCATCGGTCCACCCCGCGCTGCCGTCGCTCGAGCTGGTGCTGTCCCAGTTGTTGTTGGTGCTGTAGACAAAGCCTTGCGTAGCGTAGCCGTGGATCTGGAGATTCAGGTCGTCCATGCTCTGCGCCGGAGAACGGGCCGCGCCGAAGACGGCCATGGCGACCAGCGCGATGAGTGAGGTAAGAAGGTTCTTCATGCGAGCGTTCCTCGGCCGGCGCAATCACGTTGCCTGGCGCACTGCGCCGAGGGCCTCTTGAATGCGAGCGACAGATTCTCTATCGGTTGTATGGCGCTGGGGGGTTAGCTTCGATGTTCGCGGTCGAGTGTCCCGAGTGCGGCTGGCAGGAAAGAAAGGCTCAACCAGACTTGCGCTCGAGAAGATCCCTAGCGGTCGGCCTTTTGGAACAATGTTGCGCGGGGAATGGAGGGAGACGAAGCCAGAGTGTCAGTTGGCTAGAGCGTATCGTGGAGGCGTACGGGTGCAATCCGGATTGGGAGCCGAATCGAGAGGCTGCGAGGCTGATCGCTGCGGAGATTGGAAAGACAGTTTCGGAGGTCGATGCAAAAGCAAAAAGCTGCCGTAGTTGGCAGCTTATCGGCTATTGGAGAGAAGCCTACTCGATTTCCTCTCGCAAATTATTGAATTGATTGGTTGCGGGGGTAGGATTTGAACCTACGACCTTTGGGTTATGAGCCCAACGAGCTACCGGGCTGCTCCACCCCGCATTCACAGTATACCGCTGGTTTACGGGGCAGGTCAAACGTATGCGCGAGTCTGGGGATATGCTGTCTGCATCTCATCTTGAGGCGTGAAGAATGTTGCGAATGGCAGCACACAAATCGAGTCCTCGACCGTAACTTTCTTCGCAAATCTGAGTCTTGTAAGAGTACAGGCTGCGTGCGAATCTGCCCGGCCTGGGGAGCTTTTTGGAGGATGGCAATGAATTACGGGACTGCACTTCGGGTGATACAAGGCACGGCACTGGCTGGATTGCTTGGATGGGGCACGTTTTCTCTCGCGCAGACTCCGGCTCCCGCCAGTAAGACTGTGCCGGATGCGCAGGTGGAGGCGAATGTGTTGAAGGCGCTGGCGGGTGCGCAGGATCTTGCCGACCAGCCGATTACGACGACTACGGTTTATGGCGTCGTGACGCTGAGTGGCTCGGTGCAGACCGAGGCGATGCGCACCGAGGCCGAGACGATCGCGTCGAGGACTGTTGGCGTAGTGAAGGTGGTCGACGAGATGACGTTGAGCAGCGATACGGCCGCTCCGCAGCCGCAGGACTCCGGAGCATCGCCGGTGAATAACGGGCAATTGCAGTCCGACGGCACGATGGCTCCGGGAGCGCCGCAGGATCAGGCCGCGCCGGGTTCTCCGGACAATTCGCAGGTTGCTCCGAATCAGGCGAACGGGCCGAATTATGGGCCGGGAGCACCGGAGTATCGCCAGCCTTACAACGGTCCGCATGCTCCTTCTCCTGATGTCTACGCGCAGCAACAGGGCTATCCGCAGCAACAGCCTTATCCGCAACCGCCGGGTTATGCGCAGCAGCCGAACTATTCGCAGCAGCAAGGCTATCCGCCACAGCCGGGTTACCCGCAACAGCCAGGTTATGGAGTTCCGCCGCGGTCGGGATACGCTCCGCAGCAGGGCTATAACGGTGCGCCACAGCCGGTTTATGGCGGACAGCAGGAAGGTCAGATGGTGACGATTCCGAATGGTGCGATGATTCGGATTCGTATCAACCAGAGCCTGGACAGCGGACGAGCACAGCCCGGAGCGAAGTTCGACGGCATCGTGGTGAACGACGTCGTGGCGGACGGCGCGGTCGCGATTCCCCGCGGCGCAGCGGTTCACGGGACGGTTTTGGACGCGACGAAGTCGGGCGCGCTGTCGGGACGCGGCTCGCTTTCGCTGCAACTGACACAGGTGATGCTGGGCGGCAAGACGTATCCGCTGCAGTCGGATGTGTGGGCTCAGAACGGTGGCAACAAGACAACTGAGACGGTGGACAAGACGGCGATCGGCGGTGTGATCGGAGCACTGGTTGGCGCCGTGGCCGGCGGCGGAGAGGGCGCGGCGATCGGCGCGGGCGTCGGCGGAGCGGTGGGGCTGGGATCTTCGGCAGCGTCGGGCAATGGGCAGGTATATGTGCCGTCCGAGGGGATGCTGACGTTCCACCTGGCGCAGCCGGTGACGGTGGCAACGGTGTCGCAGCAAGAGATGGACCGGCTGGCGCAAGGAGTTGGCCCGGAAGGGGGACCGCAGGCGCTGCGTCGGCGGGCGGTTTATCCGGGGTATGGGCCGATCTACTATCGTGCCTATCCTCCTTATCCGTACGCGCCTTATCCTTATCCTTACTAAGTTCTCTTAAAACAGGTGGATGCAGAAAGGGCCGCTGTCGCGGCCCTTTCTGCTGCGGCTTGTCGGGGCTTGCTCCTCTTCCGCTGCCTTGATCTCAAATGCATCGCATGCCAGAAGTGTGCCAACACCAACAAAACCAATCACTTCGGAGATTCTCCTCCCCAAAATCCTCCACGGACGGAGGGCGGCGCATGCGAGCAAGCAAAGATATACAGCCCACTCCCGCAGAAGGGAAGCGCACACGGTAGTTGGCATTTGGACTAAGCGGCCGGTTCGTCCATCAGGTGCAGCTCTTTCCCCGGTTTGAAGCGCACCGCCTTGCCCGGCGCAATGTTCACCTCGGCGCCGGTCCTGGGATTCCGCCCGATCCCTGTCTTCCGCGGTTTCACGGTGAACACGCCAAACCCGCGCAGTTCGATCCGGTCGCCGGCAATCAGCGTCTTCTTCATGCTGTCGAAGATCGCGTCAACAGCATCCTCCGCCTTCGTCCTCGGAAGTCCGGTCCGCTCCACGACCCTCTGGATAAGGTCCTGTTTAATCAAGTTGGGCCGCCTCTCTCGCTGAATTCAAATTGCAGCGCGTCGCGTTTACCGCACTGCCTCGCTGGGTTGATGTTAGGAACTAAGCCCAAGATTGTCAACGCGTCACGGCTGCCGTAAGATTTGCCTATCCACAACCGCGGACTCATTCCTTTCCTCAGACGCCCTCGTGGCGCTCTCGAACACGACCGGATCAGCCCGCCAAAGAAGGAAAATACATCGCATGGCCATCAAGAGTGACCGCTGGATTCGCCAGCAGGCAACCGAACACAACATGATCGTCCCCTTCAGCGAGAAACAGGTCCGCGAAGGTGTCATCTCCTACGGACTCTCCTCCTACGGCTACGACCTCCGTGTCTCCGACGAATTCAAGATCTTCACCAACGTTAACTCCGCGATCATCGACCCCAAGGCCTTCGACGAGCGCTCCTTCATCTCCGTGCAGGCGCCTAGCGTCATCGTGCCGCCCAACTCCTTCGCGCTCGCCCGCTCCATCGAGTACTTCAAGATTCCTCGCGACGTCCTCACCATCTGCGTCGGAAAATCCACTTATGCCCGCTGCGGAATCATCGTCAACGTCACGCCGTTCGAGCCCGAATGGGAAGGCTTTGTCACCCTCGAAATCTCCAATACCACTCCCTTGCCCGCGCGCATCTACGCCAACGAAGGCCTCTGCCAGATCCTCTTCTTCCAGTCCGACGAGGTATGCGAAATCAGCTACGCCGACCGCAAGGGAAAATATCAAAACCAGCAAGGCATCGTGCTTCCCAAGCTATAACCTCGCACATACACTGCGAAGATCGGTGTACCGTAATCGTGACGTATGTCTGAACTGCCACTGAGCCAAACAGGGAGTTGAGGCTTTAGGTCGATGGATAAACTGCTTCCCGTGCGCCTGAATCGTGTAGGCATTGTTGCAACTGACCAACTGCGTGTTCTCGGCCTGAAGGCCATCTTCAGCGAAGCCATGCAGTTGGAGATCATCCACCTGTCGATCCCTGGCGCGCTCGACGATGCCAACCTGTCGCTCGTCCTCATCGACGCCGATTGCACCACGCACTTGTTCGAATTGATCGCGACCTTCCGCAAGGCGCGGCCGCGGCTGAGCCTCATCGTGCTCGGCAACGAAACCTCGCAGGAGTTCATCGAGCGCGTCATCGGCGCCGGCGCAAAAGGCTATCTCACGCTGACCTCCAAAGAGTCCGAGATTCGCATGGCCGTCGAAACCGTCCGCGACGGTTCCGTCTGGGCGCCCCGCAAAGTGCTCTCCCGGCTCCTGGATAGCCAGCGAACCGCCCAGTCAGACGCTTCCGTGCCCAAGTTCACAACACGCGAAATTCAGATCCTCAACCTGCTTCGCGCCGGACAACCCAACCGCGAGATCGCCCTCGCGCTCGGCATCGACGAAGGCACGGTCAAAGCCCACATCGGACGGCTCATGCGCAAGGTCGGCGTCAACAACCGGATTGCCCTCACCGTCCACCCATTCACGCAACCCAAGTAGCCGAATCGGCCCGCTTCGACCTATGTACTAAGTGGTTAACATGCGTGGGTACGAAGGGCTCTAGACCTTCGTACCGTTGTCCGGTCCATGTCATTGGCCCATGATGTAAGCGCAACACAGACCTGGGAGAGGGGCTACAAGGTCAGGCAGCGCAAACTGCTTGACTCTTGCAGCCCCATTTTTTGTGCCGCCGCGGTTCGAATTGCGAATCAGCCAATCACCGTTGCCGCAGAAAATTGATCCAGATGAAACACCTTCGCGAGCCTTTTCTGCGCCGGGCCGGGGCAACTCGGCATACCAATTCAACCATCACACGCATGGACGCAATGCCCCGCGTAAGACAGTCAAAAACTCATTGCGGTCTATAAGACTTGAGGGTGGTCCGACGGCAGCACACATTGAATGTGAAAGGTTATAAAACAGATGAAATGTATATCAGGAATCCTGTGTGGAATGGTCCTCATGACCGCCACACTCTCCGCTTTCTCTCAAGACGACAACGCAAAACTGACCGATCGCCTCACCGCGGCTCAGGCTGTAATGAACGAAATCATGGCCACGCCCGATAAGGGCATACCTCAGGGCATTCTCCGCGGCGCAAGCTGTGTCACGGTCATTCCCGCCTACAAGAAAGGTGCCTTCATCGTCGGCGCCCAATACGGACAAGGCGTCGCCACCTGCCGCACACCCAATGGATGGAGCGCACCGGTCTTCGTTCAACTCGCCGGCGGCAGCTTCGGCTGGCAGATTGGCGGTCAATCGACTGATCTTGTGCTGATCGCGATGAACCAAAACGGCATGCAGGACATGCTTAAGAACAAGGTCAAGCTTGGCGCCGACGCTGCAGCCTCAGCCGGACCGGTTGGCCGGAATGCCCAGGCCGGCACCGACTGGAAGCTCAACGCCGAGTTTCTCACCTATTCCCGCTCGAAAGGGCTCTTTGCCGGCCTCGACCTCGACGGCACGGTTCTCTCGCAGAACCAGGACGATACCCGCATGGAGTATGGGGCGGACATTCCCTTCGAAACTGTCCTGAGGGGCAACAAGCCCGTGCCGCAGAACGCCAAACCGTTCGTCCGGACAGTCGCCCGTTACTTTGTCAGTTCCAAGAACGCGGGCTAAGCTTCACAGCCAGCCGAAACGCTTCAAGCCAAAGCCGCCGTGCGGACCCTCTTCCGCTGGCGGCTTTTCCGCATAAGTAATCCAACTCTGCCGGTTCCCGTCTATACAAAAAGGAGCAGTGCACCCATATCCCGCAATTCCGCATTCGAACGCTCACCCGATAGACTGGTACCTTGACCCGCGAACCCCAATCACCTGACGAACTGTCCGCTCGGCCCACTTTCCGCCACAGACTTGAATTTGCCGTCCTCTGGATATTCATCCAGGCATTGCGCGTCCTTCCGCGACGTCTGGCTCGTGCCGTTGGAGTCGTAATCGGTACCATCGCCTACAAACTCCTCGAACGCCTTCGCCGCGTCGGCCTGCGCAACCTGGAACTCGCCTTCCCCGAGATGCCCGCCGACCAAGGCGAGCGCATCCTTCGCCTCGAATACCGCAATCTCGGCTGGCTGCTCGCCGAATTCTGCCAGATGTCCACCTACACCCCGGAATTCGCTGGCCGCTTCATCCGCTACGAGGGCCTCGGACACTACCTCGCTGCCCGCGACCGCGGCAATGGCGTCCTCGTCCTCACCGGCCATCTTGGCGCATGGGAACTCTCCAGTTTCTACCACTCGCTCGCCGGGTATCCGATGGGAATGGTCATCCGCCGCCTCGATAACCCGCTGGTCGACCGCATGGTCAACCGCATTCGTTGCCTGCACGGCAATCGTGTCCTGCACAAGGACGACTTCGCCCGCGGCCTGCTTGGCGCCATGCGCGCCGGAGACACCGTCGGCATCCTCATGGACACGAACATGACGCCGCCGCAAGGCCTCTTCGTGCCCTTCTTCGGTGTGCCTGCCTGCACCGCGTCCGGCCTGGCTCGCGTCGCGCTCAAGACCGGCGCCGCTGTGCTGCCCGGCTTCCTGCTCTGGGAAGAGTCCGAGCAGCAGTACGTCCTCCACTTCTACCCCGAACTCACCCTGGTATCGACGGGCGACGCCGAGGTCGATGCCGCTGAGAACACTGCCCGTTTCACCGCCGTCCTCGAAGATTCAATCCGCAGGTACCCGTCTCAGTGGCTCTGGATGCACCGCCGCTGGAAGACGCGGCCGCCCGGCGAACCGCCCGTCTACTGAAGCCACCACCGCGGTCTGGTATGTTGACTGATCCCGCCAAAATAACGCCGCGCCTCGGCACCGCATCCGCATCTCACTTCAGAGCCTTTGCTTTTCAGGTTCTGCCCAGGAGATCACCATGTCCTTTGGAATCTATGCAGTTGGTTATCTCATCTTGATCGCCGGCATCGCCTACCTCGCTCACCTGATGCACGTCCCGCAGACTTACATCGTAGCGACATGCCTCATTCTTCTCGGCATTGGCGTCATCACAGGAGTTCAAAGCACCCGCAATAAAGACCCCAACTAGACGCGTCGCTCGCCCATACATCGAATCCGAAGCCGCGTTTACAATCGGATTCGTGGACACCTCGACAATTGTCATCCTGGACTTCGGGTCGCAATACACCCAACTCATCGCGCGGCGCATCCGCGAATTGAACGTCTTCTCCGTGGTTCTTCCATGTACCGCGCCCATCGACCAGATTCGTGCGCTCGCGCCGCTTGGGCTCATCCTCTCGGGTGGCCCCAGTTCGGTATACGACGCCGACGCGCCCGCCGCCGACCCGGCTCTGCTTGCGATGGGCGTGCCGGTGCTCGGCATCTGCTATGGACTGCAATTCATTGTGCATCAGTTAGGGGGCCGCGTAGAGCCCGCTCCCGCGCGCGAATACGGGCATGCGCAAGTGGACGTCATCGCCGAGACGCCGCTGTTTCGCGGCCTGCCGCGCACGCTCGAGGTCTGGATGAGCCACGGCGACGAGGCCAAAACTCTGCCCGAAGGATTCACGTTGACGGCAAAGACGTCGAACGCGCTGGCCGGCATCGCCAATGAGTCGCGCCGCATCTGGGCCGTGCAGTTCCATCCCGAAGTTGCCCACACGCGACAGGGCATGGAGCTGCTGCGCAACTTCGTTCTGGACATCTGCGGCGCTAAGGCAGATTGGACGCCCGAACACTTCATCCAGACCACCGTGGAACGCGTCCGCGCCCAGGTTGGCGACGGCCACGCTATCTGCGGCCTCTCGGGCGGCGTGGACTCTTCGGTCGCGGCGGTGCTGGTCGCGCGCGCCATCGGCGACCGCCTCACCTGCATCTTCGTCAACAACGGCGTGCTGCGCAAAGATGAATTCACCAAGGTCCAGAAGACGATGCGCGAACTACTCGGTCTACGCGTAGTCGCCGTCGATGCAAGCGAGCGATTCCTCGCCGGCTTGACCTGCGTCACCGACCCCGAACAGAAGCGCAAGGTGATCGGCGGCGAATTCATCAAGGTCTTCGACGACGAGGCAAAGAAGATCTTCGAGTCAGAGATGCACGAAGGCAAGGAGATCGCGTGGCTGGTCCAGGGCACGCTCTACCCCGACGTCATCGAGTCGTCCAGCGTCAAAGGGCCCTCGCAGACCATCAAGAGCCACCACAACGTTGGCGGACTGCCCACAGACATGAAGCTCAAGTTGATCGAGCCGCTCCGCGATCTCTTCAAGGATGAGGTCCGTCGCATCGGCCGCGACCTTGGCATGCCCGAAGACATTATCGAGCGCCAGCCGTTTCCCGGTCCTGGGCTCGCCGTTCGCATCCTCGGCGAGGTGACCGAGGAGCGCGTCGCCCTGCTGCAGGAAGCCGACGCCATCGTCGTCGACGAGATCAAGGCCGCGGGCCTCTACCGCAAAGTCTGGCAGTCGTTCGCGGTCCTGCTTCCAGTCAAGAGCGTCGGCGTCATGGGCGACCAGCGGACCTACGGTTACACCTGCTGCGTGCGCGCCGTGCAGAGCGAGGACGGCATGACCGCCGACTGGGCGCCACTGCCCTACGAGGTGCTGCGCGCTATCTCCAGCCGCATCGTCAGCGAAGTCCGCGGCATCAACCGCGTTGTCTACGACATCACGTCCAAACCGCCCGGCACGATCGAGTGGGAATAAGCCGGCTACGCTTCAGCGTCCGTCGGCCAGCAGAACAATATCCACACGCCGATTTCTCGCTCGGCCCTCCCCCGTATCGTTGCTCGCAGCGGGATGAAACTCGGCATACCCGGCCACAGACAAATTCTCCGCATGCACATTAGTGTGCAACAACAGCAACCGCGCGATGCTGCTGGCGCGAGAGCTGGACAGTTCCCAGTTGGACGCGAACTGTGCCGTATGAATCGGAACGTTGTCCGTGTGGCCCTCAACTCGCAGAGCCGACTCCGGCAGAACCGCCGCAATGCGATCCAGCACCGGCAGCGCAGACGGCCGTATCCCAGCTGCCCCCGAATCGAAGAACCCCGCCTCCTGCAGCGAGATTACCAGCCCGTTCGGCGAGTCGTGAATCCCAATCACGCCGCTGTCGATCTCCGGTTGCGCGGCTTCCTCGATATGCTGCCTCACGTCCAACATGGACAGTGACGTCGCAGGCGCCGGCAAGTCCATGGCTGGCGCCGGTGCGGAGCCCCCGATTCCCGGAGCATCGGCCAACGTCTGCAGCTGCGATCGGGCTTCAAACAGGCCCATCTGATGAAAGGCCGTTTGAATGGAAGCGGCCAGTTCGACCTTCTTGTGTTTGTCCGACTGTCCGGTTGCGAACAGCACCACGAAAAACGCGAACAGCAGCGTGATGAAGTCCGCGTACGACACCAGCCAGCGCTCGTGACTTACATTTCCCTGCCGTTTCTTGCGCATCACTCCGCACCCTCGTCCGCCGTGGTCTTCTTGCCCTCGAAGAGAAACGTTCGCAGCTTGATCTCGATCATCCGAGGATTCATTCCTTCCTGGATCGAGATCACTCCTTCGAGCATCATCTCCTTCACCATCTGCTCCTCCTGCTGACGAATCCTCAGCTTCCCCGCGACGGGTAGAAACACGAGGTTCGCCAAACCCACGCCATAGATCGTCGCGACAAATGCAATCGCAATTCCTCGGCCCACCTCGGATATGTTGTCGAGTCGCTGCATCACCTGGATCAGGCCGATCACCGCGCCGATAATGCCCACAGTCGGCGCGAACCCGCCAGCCGATTCAAATACCTGCGGTATACGCTCCTCCCCCTCAGCCTTGTTCTCCAGTTCCAGCCGCATAATCTGCCGCACCGCCGACGGCTCAGTTCCGTCGATCGCCAGCATCAGCGTCTGTTTGAGAAATGAATCTTCGACCATCGCGAGATCCTCGTCGAGGGACACGATGCCGCTCCTGCGCGCCTTCACCGCGAACTCGACAAGTTGCGCGACGATGGCCTCACTCTTCAGGCCGCGGGAGAAGAAGACACGCATAAACTGCCGCATCGCCGCCAGAAAAATACTCATCGGAAACTGCAGCATCACCGCGCCCATCGTCCCACCCAGCACGATCATCATCGCCGTAGGTTGAGTCACCTGGGCGATGCTGCCGCCTTCCATCATCAGGCCGCCAAGAATCCCGACGATCGCAAGCAGGATGCCGCCGACGCTTGCAATATCCATGAAGTATGCCCCTGTCCTCGCCCACGGTTAAGTCTGGCTGCTCCTGGCCGGCGGCCGAAGAGAAAACTGAGAGAGCAGCGCGCCAGGTGCAGCCGCCCCGTCGGGCCACGCCGCGCCGAGTATGCGCGCACGGAACGAAACCGCCAGCGCCACCACATCCTCACACGACTCGCGGACGACAATCTTATCGCCGGTCAGCAATGTCAACACTGTATCCGGGGACGCCTCCGCGCACTTCAGTAGATCGCAGTTCACAAAAAGCTTCTGGCCGTTCAGCCGGGTTAGTTCGATCATGTTCACTCGCCCCTTCTATCTCAGTATCGGCAGAAGCACCCGTGCAGTGATCTGCAAGCGCGGGCAACGATTATTCGCGGGAATTACTAAAGTGCTCGATACCCCCGCCGATGAGGTGAGGGAACGCGGAGCCACCCGCTCACTGTATCCGGAAGGTTGGATTCGGTACCGGGGCGGGCAGTGCGCTCGCGGCTAAATCTGTAACGACAGGAGCACCAAATGTCTCTAGGCATTCTCAATAACATCGCGGCACTCTACGCGGAGAACAATCTGAACTCAACGCAGGCGAGCCTTCAGACCACACTCCAGCAGCTCTCTTCCGGTTCGCGCATCAACTCCGGCGCGGACGATCCAGCCGGCCTCGCCGTATCCGACGGCCTGGGCGCGAACGAAGCGGCACTCACCCAGTCTTCCGAGAATGCGTCTGACGGTATCGGCTTGCTGCAGACCGCCGATGGCGCGCTCTCTCAGGTCACCAGCCTGCTCGACCAGGCGGTCACCCTGGCAACCGAGTCGGCCAACGGCACCCTCACCTCCGGTCAGGTCAGCTCTGCCAACCAGGAGTATCAGAACATCCTGTCGCAGATCGGCAACATCGGGTCGACGACGAACTTCAACTCGAGCAACGTCTTCAGCGCCAGCGCGACCAACATCGTCGTCTCCGACGGAACGTCGAGCGGCCTCAACACCTACGCCGACACCGTCGGCTCGCTGAACACAGCCAGCGTCGGTACCTCCGCCGGTACGGCAGTCGTCGCCAACTCCGTCACACCCGTCACCGTGCAGTCCGCAGCCGCAGTTGCGAAGGTGGCAGGCGTGTACACACTGACCCCGACCGTCAAGACGGACACCCTCGGCGGACAGCTCTCCCTCACCATCGGCAGCAACCCCGAGATCGACGTCACCGTCGCCCCCGGCAGCACCACCAACGCGTTGAAGACGCAGTTGATGGGCGACAGCGCCTTCACTGGAGCCGGCCTCAGCGCGACCGTCACCGCCAGCACGGGAGCACTGGTCATCACCGGCCCAACCTCCGGCGCAACAACTGCGTCAAACACCGTTACCTTCACCAACACCGCCCTTATCGACACTGCCGCCACCCCTGCCCTCACCGGTGCAGTCGGCACAGCAGCCAACGTTGGAACGGCCGCCAAGGGACAGTTGACCGTCGCCGGCGCGTCGAGTGGCGACGACTTCTCCGGCAACATCGTCCTGACGCAAGGCGCGAAGACGCTGACCATTGCCATCGCCTCCAACTCGGTCTTCGGTTCCGCGGCAACATCGGGAACCGTCGAGAACCAGATCGCCGCAGCGCTCGCCGCACAAACGACCACTGATTTCGCAGTGGCAACGGAGGGAGGCACTGCGGGTATCAACCCGATTCTGAAGTTCACGGGAGACAACAACGCTACGTCCGGCGGGATCACGATCACAAACACCCTTGCCGACGCGACCACCTCCTCCGGTGTGACTTACACTCCTGCCGGCACTGTCGGCGTCGCCCCAACTCCAGGCACATACGTCACCTCTGCGATGGGTTCATCGAGCGATACGTTCGGTACCGGCTCAATCATCACCATTGCGGGCGAAGCAGTCACGCTGGACACAATGACTGGTGACCAGGCGGCGGCGGCCATCACGGCGGACACGGTGTTGACCGGCTTGGGAATCACCGCCGCTTTCAGCGACACCACCAAGAAACTCACCATCACTGGCGAAGCCGATGGATCGCCTCTCACCGTCTCCGGCGTAGGCAACCTGACGGACGACGGCACGACTGCCCCCAGCTCCGTCAGCACGCTCGCCACGACCACGGCGGCGTCCGGCTCGGCGGCGATCCCCGCAGGCACCGTTACTCTCAGTCTGCTCAACGCCGGCGACACTCTCTCTGGAACCCTCAGCGTTGAAGCTGGATCAGGGGGCACAGGGAAAACCGGATCGATCACAATCAAAGCTGGAACCACTGGATCAGAGCTGGCTACCCTCATCGGGCAGAACAGTTCCTTCTCGGCCGCAGGCATCACGGCGGCCTACAACTCCGGCACGAACGCGGTCGTCCTCACCGGCCCAACCGGCACGGCCGCAGCCGATCAACTTACGGTCACCGGTACGGTCACCGATTCCACCGTCAGTACCCCCGGTGCAGGTGCCAACTTCACCGCAGGCACTGTATCCCAACTCACGGCCGCCACTGCGGCGACCGTGCTTACCACAGTCACCTCGGCGGTCGCGGACGTTGCCTATCAGCGCGGCACCATCGGCGCCGACGTCAACGAACTCACCTCCGCCTCCAACGTAGCCAGCGCCGAGGAAGTCAACCTCACCTCAGCGCAGGACACAGTCACCGCAACCGACTATGGCGCGGCTGCCTCCAACCTGTCCAAGTACCAGATCCTCTCGCAGACCGGCATCAGTGCTCTGGCCCAGGCCAACAGCGTCCAGCAGGAAGTCCTCAAACTCCTCCAGTAACTCCTGAAGTGCCTTCAACCCCGGGCGACCCCAACCAGGGTCGCCCGGCTTTCTTCGCCCATCAGTAGAAATCTCTAATCCTTGCCGCCATTCCACGGCCAGACATTTGCTGTGACCAACAGTACCGGTGGAGGAAGCTGGCGCCGGCCATCAGGTGAAAGTTATGGGAGCGGTAGGAATTAACTTCGGCGCCGCCACCAGCGGGACTGGCTTCGACGTCACCACCACGGTTGCCAGCATCGTCGCCAACCTGCAACAGGTCGAAACGCCCTGGAATAACCAGCTCACCGCGCTTAAGGCCGACGACACCGCGCTTACCTCCATTGGCACCGACCTCTCAAGCCTCAGCGCCAGCCTCAATGCCCTCACTGACTTCGAAGGCGTTATGACCGAGAAGGAAGGCTCAAGCTCTGATACCAACGTCCTGACGCTCACCTCCGCCAGCGCCACTGCAACGGCTGGCAGCCATACCGTGGTCGTCAGCCAGCTCGCCCAGACCTCTTCCGACTACTCCGACCCCATCGCCTCGACCGACACGATCAGCGGGGCTCTCACGATCCGGGTGGGCAGCGGCCAAGCCACTACAATACCCGTGGTAAGCGGCACCAGCGACACACTCAAAACCTATGCCTCCGCAATCAACGCGGCTGGTATCGGTGTTTCCGCTAGCGTTATCTCGGATACATCCGGGTCGCGCCTCTCCCTAGTCAGCAACACCAGCGGAACCGCCGGCGCCCTCACCGTCACCCAGGGAGGTACCACCACCACTACGACGTCCGCGACCACCGCTGCCTCAGACGTCGCGCCGGCCGCGTCGATCGCTGCCAGCAACACTTTCGCATTGCCCTCCTCCAGCAGCGAACTGTCCGGCACGCTGAGTTATGAAGTCGGCGGCTCGGGTGGCAGCTCTGGAACAGTCAATCTCGGATCCCCCCCCCGCCCCTCACCGCGGCCGCTGCGGCATTGAACGGCGACAGTGGATTCGCCGGCTCCGGCCTCGTCGCCAGCGTCAGCGGCGCCAACCTCGTCATCACCGGAGCCACAGATGCTACCGGCGCCGCGACAATCAACACCAGTTCCAGCGAACTTACCACCATTACTCCAGCCGCCACCTACGCCGCGCTCGCCGACGAGTCATCTCCAACCAGCACCCTCAACATCAATACCGGCCTCGCCGCTCAGGACGCCACGCTCACCGTCGACGGCATCTCCGTCGACAGCAGCTCCAACACCCTCACCACCGCAATCCCCGGCGTCACCTTCCAGCTGCTTTCGAAATCCACAACTCCCATTCAGGTCGAGATCACTAACGACAACACCGACGTCGAATCCGCCTTCAGCACCTTCGTCTCCGCCTACAACACCGTGCTCGGCGACCTCAAGACCCAGGAGGGCAACACCTCCACAGGCACCGCGGAGCCTCTTTATGGCAACGCCATCGTGTCCCAACTCCAGAGCGCCCTCGCGCTTGCTCTCACCACCGGCGCCGCCAGCGGAAGCATCAAGAGCCTCGACCAGCTTGGCATCACCGTCAGCAATACCGGCACACTCACCCTCGACAGCTCGACCCTGGACGCTGTCCTCAACTCCAACTACTCCGATGTCGTCGGATTCCTGCAAAACACCGGCAGCTTTGGGCAAACCCTCGCTGTGACGCTCGGCAACCTGGGAAGTTCCAGCCCCACCGGCGCCATCACCCTGGCTCTCAACTCCGACTCCAGCCAGGAGACCACTTACAACGACGACGTCACCGCGCAAAACGCCCTCATCGCAACCCAACAGGCCAGCCTCACCAGCGAACTCAACACCGCCAACCAGGTTCTCCAGGCCATCCCCGAACAACTCGACGAGATGAATGAACTCTACAGTGCCATGACCGGCTACAACACCGGCACCACAGGCTAGGACCATAATGGAAACCGCATATCAGCAACAGGCACTGCGCAGCGCCAATGGCATCGAACTCATCATTGCCCTCTACGACGGCGCCATCCGCTTTCTCTACCGTGCCATCCAGTGCGTCGAAGAGCGCGACGAGATCGGCCGCCGTGCCGCGGTCAAGCGCGTCGTCGACATCATCATGTATCTCCAGGCGCGCCTGCGCACCGACATCGGAGGCAAGCCTGCAGCGGCGCTCGCCGACTTCTACACCGCCATGTTCACCATGACGCTCGAAGCCTCCCACATCGCCTCGCGCCAGCAGTTCACTGAGGTCATCGCCTGCCTGCGCAACGTGCGCGATGCTTGGCTGGTGGTCGCGCGCGACCCCGAAGCGCAGATGCTCGTGCCCCGCGATCTCCGCTCCCAGAAAGAGCGCTACGCCAACAACCCGGCCGCGCCTGCCTCACATTCCACGCCAGAACCGGACGAACCTGCCCCAACCCGCTGGTCCGCCTGATTCGTTCCCTTATCAAGCTCAGGTCGTGCCCAGCGCCCCCTACACCCGTGCGTAGTCTTCGCGCATGGGCGTAAAGATGTCCAGTACTTCGCAGTCTTCCAGCGCGGAAGCCTGGTGCTCGACGTTGCCCGGCACCAGAAAGCAGTCGCCCGGCCCCGCTTCAAACGTCCCGGTGGGATGCTCGAACCGGATGCGTCCCTTGATGATGTACACCATCTGTTCGTGTGGATGGCTGTGTCGCGTGCCCACCCAACCCTTCGTCATCGTGTGCCGCACCAGCATCATCGCTGGGCTGTACGACATCACCTGCCGGCGAAGTCCCGGTTCCGGCGTCGTCATCTCTTCATGGTTCAAAGGAATCACTTCAATTGCATTCAGCATCAAGAATCCTTTGCTTGTCCGTGCTGCATCCTTCGGTTGACCGGCTCCCGATAGAGACGGAACATAGCGCTGTGGATCGGATCAGAACTCAACCCGGTTGTTCAACTGAGTAATCTCCGGCAAGTCTCCGCTCATCTCAATGCTAACGCTTCCGCCCTTCCAATCCGCACCTGCCGGAATCGACAATGAGACATCCTCGGTCTTCGGAAACAGATCGATCGGCGCCTTCAGCGGTCCAGCCTGCGCGCTGGCAATCACCTTGCCCGCCTTATCCCGCAGCACCACCTTCGACTCGGGAGCATCTACCGCGCCAAGGCTATGCACCGTCACCTTCATCGTGCGGCCGTCTACCTTCACATCGTCCGAACTGATTCCCAGATCCGGCCGCGACCAGTACGGCACGCCCTTCGTCACCAACTTCAGTTCAATCACGGTCGTAATATGTGGCGCGAAGGTCAGAGCCACATTCTTACTGCGTTCAAACTCCGCGGTCCACTTCTTCACACCGGTGACCGCCGTATCCTTCGAAGCCTGAACCCCCTGCTTGATCTCCCACTGTCCCGGATCGATCTCCCATCCCGTCATCTGCGTCTTCACCGGCACTGCATCCAGGTTGTACACGATAATCTTCACGTGATCCGGCGTCGCCTCCGGCACCAGAATCCCTAGGCTATCCGCCTTGGCCGGCCTGACAAATCGCCAGCTCACCGCATTGCCCGGATAGATGTGGTTTCGGATCAGCGCCACGCCGCCAAACCGCGCGCGCTGCAGTTCCGTGTTCACAAACATCGGCCCTGCCGAGTCGGTCACACGATCGATCCAAAGGCTGCCCTCCGTGTTGATCCACTCCCGATTCGACTCGTCCTCCAGTTGCTGCCCGTACAGCCGATCAAGGTACTTCGTATCGCCGCTCACCTGCCATGCAAACGTCTCGGCCGATCCGGTTATGGACTGCGCACCGGTCGACGCAACCCCAGTTGCAGGATCAATCGTCGCTGCCGCCGCCACCACCTGCTTACCCCACGTATCGCGCAGATTCAGCGTATCCAGCGCGTCCGAACTGATATGCGCAAGCGACGGCAGACCAGAATCCATAAACGGCAGCACATATTTCTTGTCGCCCGTCCATCGATACGCCGCCCAGAACATGAAGTCCGGTGTGGAGTCG
>Ga0182024_10007805_pt1 | contig 22931 bp, 17 predicted proteins | sample P32metaG_FD_120480 | JGI IMG/M metagenome (GOLD analysis project Ga0182024, IMG submission 120480) | Permafrost microbial communities from Stordalen Mire, Sweden - P3-2 metaG (Illumina Assembly) | ecosystem: Environmental > Terrestrial > Soil > Wetlands > Permafrost | place: Sweden: Stordalen... | reverse complement strand
GTCTCGACCGCATCCCAATCGTGGACGTCGTGCGGCGAGGGCTGGAAATACCAGGCCATTTTACCGGTGTCGGGGTTGATGGCGACGATGGAGCAGGTGTAGAGATTGTCGCCCTTGCGGGACTTCTCAGCCATCACGGGATTCGGATTGCCGGTGCCGACTATATATAGGTTCAATTCCGGATCGTAGGTGCCGGGGATCCACGCCTGCCCTGTGCCGTGCGCGGCGGAATATTCGTCGGGCCAGGTATCCATGGCAGGATCGCCCTTGCGAGGCGTGGTCCACCACTTCCATTGCAGGGCGCCGGTTTCGGGATCGCGGGATTGGAGGAAGCCGGGGTTATCGAGATGGTCGCCTCCGATGCCCACGATGATGTGATTGCCGACTACGACGGGCGCCACTGTCGAGGTGTAATCGAGCTTGGGGTCGGCGATCGAAACTTTCCAGCGCTGCTTACCGGTGCTCGCATCGAGGCTGACCAGATTACTGTCGGGCGTTTCGAAGTACAGCCAGTTTCCGTACATGCCGACGCCGCGATTGCCGATGGTGCTGCCGGTGTTGGGAGGATATTCATAATGCCAGAGCTCGCGGCCGGTGCGTGCGTCGGCGGCCCACACGTTGTTGGGCGCGGTGAAATATAAAATGCCGTTGACGAGCAGTGGAGTGGATTTGATTTGGACTCCGCCTCGACCGCCGGCGCCGGAACCGTTGTAACGGGTCGCCCAGGAGAGTGCGAGGTTCTGGACGTTTGTCGCGTTGATCTGATCGAGAGGGCTGAAGCGGCGGCCGGAATAATCGCCGTTGAAGGTCGGCCAGGAGTCGGCGGGCGGCTTCAGCAACTCGGCGGGCGTGAGTCCCTGGGCGAAGATGGCGGCGGAGGCTAGTAAAGACGAGAGGATGAGTTTCATTTGAGGGTCACCAGATAAGCGGTCACGTTGTGAATATCGGAGTCGGTGATTTTGCCGAGCAGGTCGACGTGCGGTTTCAAGGGATCGTGAATTTCGACTTTGGGCACGGCTCCGTCGCGCGTGAAGGAATGATACTCGCCGCGCGAATCGTGGAGGGAGACGCTGAAGTCGTCGACGCGATCTAGGACGCCGGTGATGGGCTGGCCTTTCGGGGGCGTTACGGTCACGGTGATTTCACTCTTGGCAGAGGGCATACCGCCGCCGCGTCCGCCACGCCCGCCGCGCGGCTGGAGCCATTTGGCTTGCAACGCGAACGCATCGAAACGGGCGCCGATACCCTTCAGATCGCCGGTCGCGGAATGGCAACCTTTGCAGGTCGCGTTGAAATAAGTCTCGCCTTTTTTAGGGTCGCCGGTGAGGACGTCCATGAACGCATATGTTGTGCGATGACCGGCCATGTAGGTCTGGACATGCAGCCAGGCGACCAGGTCAGCAACCTGCTGGTCGGTGAGGCCGAGCTTCGGCATTCCTTCGTCCGGACGCCCGTTCTTCAAAACCGGCGCGATGAGAATCCCCTTCTCATCGTCCAGGACCAGGATCGAGCGGATTAAATCAGGCGCGCCCACGCTGCCTCTTCCGGTCGCGCCGTGGCATCCGGCACAGAATTGCGTGTAGGCTTTGGCGCCCCGTTCGAAAGCGGCGGGATCTTCCTTGGAGCCGGCGATGGCGGCGGGGATTCCTTTCTCGGCGGCGCCAGGTGCGCCGGGTCTGACGGCGGGTTCCTGAGCGATGGTGTATAAGGCCGGGGTTAGAACGAGCGATAGCGATAGAGCAGCGGATTTCCAATTGAGCATGAGTGTCCCGAAAGAACTAGTTTACGACGAAGTGGCCGGCGGACGGCCAGGGCGGGAAAACCACACTTCTTGCACGCTGGTAATCCGTCCCAGCGATACCGTTCGCGGAAATGCTCACATTTATCCGCATGCTTACGCATGGCGGCTCAGCCTGCATAAGCATGTGGGTAGACGTAAGGGATCTCGGCTGACGAAGTGACCGGGACAGCTTATTAGGGATGATATTCCCGCTCGGCGTGACCGTTCAGTTGATCGCGGTAGAAATATACGTCGCGCAAAGCTCCGGTGGCATAACGCGTCGCCTCATCGTTGAAATGCTTCGACGACGGATGGCCGCTCTCGCCGCCCGCGGTCACGGCTTTGGCTCGCACTTTGTCGCCGAATTCGACCACGGCAACGAAACTGTTGCCACTGGTCCCGTACCATTTCTTTGTTCCCGGATACGCGCGGGCTCCGAATGACGCGAGCGAGCCGTACTGCGCGGAGGTGAACTCAACCGGGATGCTCGGAGCTGCGTCGTTAAAGGGCTGGACGATATCGCCGGTGAGTCGCTGGAATCGATTGATGTCGCCCCAAGGCGTCTTCCAGGTTCCGAAGTCCGCCGCGAGCTTGTCGGATGCCGCGATGAGCGATTCCAATAATTGCTGCGCGGGCAAGTCCTCGGGATAAGCGGCGGCGGTGCGTCGGCCGCCAGTGGGCCTCCGGATATCGTCGCCCCAGAACACGGCTAGCGAGGTGGGGACGGAATCCGCCGCCCAACGCAGATCCCACTTGCGGAGGAGAGCGATCTGCTCCGCAGTTTTAGCTTTCAGAGGATTGCTGTCCGGCGTCTGATCCCAGGCCTTAATCAACGCCGGCATCGGCTTCTCAAACCATGTGAGATAGCTATCGAACGCGGCGGCGATCAGCGAATCCAGCGTGAAGTCGTTCTTGTTTTCGAGGACGCGGATGGCGTGCAGTCCGCGCGCGGATTCGCCTCCATTCTCGACGTACGCCGGATAATCTTCCTTCTTCGGGCTGCTCGCGCCCGCGGCGGACCACGGCCAGTTGTTGGTGTTGTAAAGCCAACCGGATTTCGGATTCAGAAGATGCGGCGTCTCGTCGACCGTTAAAAGTCCCTTCCATTCCGTCGCGGGAGTCGTGCCATCCACAGGCTTGGTCCAATCGAAAGCGGTATCGCGGCGCGGAATATAGTTGCCGTGGAAATAGGCGATGTCGCCGTCGGCGTCGGCAAAGATCGTATTGTTTGACGAGTTCGCTTTGAGCTCCATCGTCTCGCGATACGACTTATAATCTTTCTGCTTGGTGCGCGTGTAGGATTGCTCCAGCGCCTTGATGGGTTCCTGCATCAGGCGGATGCTCACCCATTTGCCGTTCACCTCGCGGACGATGGGACCGTGATGCGTGCGGAACACGGTGAAAAGCTTTTCCTCCATGCCCCTGTCGGTCTTGTACTTCACGGTGATCTGCCCGGCGACGAACGGTTTCTCCTCGGTGCCGTACTTATAGAAGAAGGTATTCCCCTTCTGCGTCACAGTTTCGAGATATTCATCGACCGCATCGACGCCGCTCGAGGTGTGCATCCAGCCTGTGCGATCGTTGAATCCCTGGTAGATAAAAAATTGGCCCCAGGTCACGGCGCCGTAGGCGTTCAGCCCTTCCTCGCTCACCATCTGAAGCTCAGAGCGGAAGAAGAAAGACGTGTGCGGATTGATCAGCAGCAGCGCGTGATGCGCGGCGGTATTCGACGGCGCGATGGCCATGCCGTTGGAGCCTGAGGGCTCGGCGTACTCGTCGTATTCCTCAGCAGCGGTGTCGCCAACGGGAGCTTTTCCGTAGAACGCCTGCAGTTGGCCGAGATTGATTTTCTCAATGTCGCCGCCGATGCTTCCTTCCGTAAAGCTGAGCGCCATCCAGGGCTCGAATCTTTTGATGACGCGCGGTTTCACATCCGGATGCTTCGCGAGATAGTAATTCAGGCCGTCGGCGAACGCGTTCATGAGCGCCTGGAGCCACGCCGGGCTCGCCGCGTATTGCTTCTTCAATTCGGCGGGGTCGATGAAGATCTTCATTCGTAGATCCTGATAGATTTTCGACTCGCCTTCGGTCTCCGCCAGACGACCCATCGCATTGATGTAGTTCGTCTCGACGCGATTGAAGTCGTCCTCGGCCTGCGCATAGATCATGCCGAAGACGGTGTCGGCGTCGGTCTTGCCGTAGACGTGGGCGATGCCCCAATCGTCGCGGACGATGGTGACGTTCCTGGCTTCCTTCTCCCATCGCGCTCCCTCCGCGCTCTGGAAAGCGAAACAGAAAGATGCCGACGCCAGGAGGAGAATGAGTTTGTTCTTCATGAGTTACTCTCGTCCAGTTTAGCGGAGACTTTCACGCCTGTCCGCATGCTGACGCATGGCGGTTCCGAAGCTGAACCGCCATGCGTAAGCATGCGGACAGGCGATTTAAGGCTCGTCAGCACGCATTTTGGTACATTTATGAAGCATGAAGATTCATCCGTTCGTCCTCTTTGCAATCCTGTGCGTTCCCGCCGCGAAGGGCCAGTGCGACCTTACAGACTACAAACGGATCGATGGCCTAAGCGCGGAAATGCGCGGAGGCACGCTGGAAGTTCTCTGGTCGGGCGAACGCGGCGAGCAATTGAAGGCTGCGTTTATCGTCCGCGGCGGCCAACCGTTGGTAAGCGATCTCGAGGCTCGCAAGAACGGCGGCAAGTGGGTCACGCTCGGCAAGGATCTGGCGCCTGAGTTCGAAGTGACCAGCGGAAAACGCCGCCTGTCCGAGCAGCAGATGGCGCCTTTGCGCGCTTTGGGCATCGCATTCACACCGGAAGTGGTGGAGCGCGAGAAATGGTTTGCATTTTGGGATGCGCCCCTAATGATTCCCGGAGCGCCCAAAACCAACCTGGATCTGCCGCGCCTGCCCGAAGAAGTGCGGCACGCCTCGGCTAGCTATCAAGCGGGAGGATGCCGCGTGAAGTCCGACGGCGCGCGCATCGAGATTGCTTACCCGGGCCTTAGCATGGGGATCTTCTCGGGCGATCTGCAGTTCACCATGTATCGCGGATCGAACCTGCTGCGCGTCGAGGCGATCGCCAAGACCGAGGAGCAGTCGGTCGCGTATAAATATTCCGCGGGATTGAAGGGCCTCGCGATTCACGACGATACTCGTCTGGTCTGGCGCGACGTCGCGCGCGCATGGCAGCAATATGGATTCGGCGGCTCAGTGAATACGGATCAAGTAGCGGTGAAGGCTCGTAACCGGTTGGCGATTGTCGAAACCGGCGGAGGCTCTCTCGCGTTCCTGCCGCCATCGCATAAATTTTTTTTCGCGCGTGAGATCGAGACCAATCTCGGCTTCGTCTATTACCGCAAGGACGGCGAGAACTCCTTTGCCGTCGGAGTGCGGCAGGCCGACCGAGAAGAGCCTTATCGTCCTTACGGTGTTTCCGACGAGGAGTGGGAGAAGCGCGAGCACGAAGCGCGTCATGACATTAATAATTTCGCGCTCTACAACGCACCGCCGGGAACGATGCAGCGCATGCCCGCCTATTTCTATTTGAGCCCCGAGGGCGGCCACGAAACCGCCGACGCGATTCTTGCGTACACGCACGACGATCGATACAAGGAAATGCCCGGCTTCAAAGTGCTGGTGAGCCATTTCCATATGCACTTCAACGAGCAGCTTACCGATGCGGGCTCGATGGATGTTCAGCCGAGCTGGTTGCAGGTCTTCCGGGCGCTCGGAATCGACATCGCGATTCTGGCGGATTTTCATAGCGATTCGCATCCCAACGATCCCGGCCCATTGCGGTTCAAAGAGCAGCAGGTTTATTTCGAAGGGTGCAAGCGTTTTTCCGATCGCAACTTCCTGCTGATTCCAGGCGAGGAGCCGGATGCGACGCTCGGCGGCCATTACATCACGTTTCTCCCGCATCCTGTTTATTGGTCGCACGTACGCGAGGCGGGGCAATCATTCGAGGGGAATGAAGCGCCGTACGGGAAGGTCTATCACGTCGGCTCGCCAGCGGAAGAATTGGACATGCTGCGCCGCGAACAGGGGCTGATGTGGCAGGCGCATCCGCGCACCAAAGGCTCGGCGGGATACCCGGACGCCGTGCGAGATAAGGCACATTTCCTGAGCGATCGATTTCTGGGAGGCTCCTATCAATCGTTGCCGGTCGATCAGTCGCAGCAGCGTATCTGCGAAGTGCGATGCCTGGGATTGCTCGACGACATGAATAACTGGGGCGCGGGCCCGAAGTACATGATCGCCGAGGGCGACACGTACATGAAATATCCGGACGACGAAACCTTCCCGCAGTTGATCGTGAACTACGTGAAGCTCGATCGCGTGCCGAAGTTCACGGAGGACTGGGGTGCGATCTCGAAGGCGATGCGGTCCGGAGATTACTATGTTTCAAGCGGCGAAGTGTTGCTGCGAAACTGGGCGATCGAGGGCAACACATACTCGGCCGAAGTCGAGTGGACCTTTCCTCTGGAGTTTGTCGAACTGGTGTGGGGCGACGGAAAAACCACCGGCCGCCAGATCGTGCGTGCGACGGAGCTGGGTCCGATGGGGAGCCACCGTTTTCAGATTCCCTTCGATGCCACGGGCAAGAAATGGGTCCGCTTCGCTGCGTGGGACTCAGCGGGCAATGGAGCGTTCACGCAGCCGGCAGTTTTAAACAAATAACATAGGCTGAAGCCTGTGCCACCATGTTTGGAGCACGGTGGCACAGACTTTAGTCTGTGTCTAATTCGCCCCCTCCGGCACCCCGCGCGGATCCGGTTTCAATGCGACCGGTTGCGTATACGTCTGCCCATCGACCGTCAGGCGCACCGTGTATTGACCGGGCGCGAGCCCTCCTCCGCCGCGACCGCCGCGTCCACCGCCTCGGCCTCCGCGACCAACCGCAGGCGCCGGTTCCGGCATAGCGCCTGTACATGCATCTTTCGGAGGCGCAACCGCCGCACCGCGTCCTCCAAAACCTCCTCCGCGTCCCGCTGTTCCACCGAGCGCCACGCGATGCATCCCCGCAGAGGCGGAAGGCGGCGGCGCAGGCTGTTCCCAGATTGCTTGCACGTTGATCGCCTCGGTATCGACAGGCCGTACCGGAGTGTCGCTCGCGAGGCACGCCTTCACCGCTCCCGATCCGTCGAGCAGCTCGATCTTAAGAGGTTGCGACGCCGCACTCTTGAGCCAATAATAGGCGAGCACGCCCGATGGCGGATTCAATTGCTGCGGCTCCTCATGCGGCAGAGGCGTGCCGTTCATGCCTCCCGCGCGGATCGCGTAAGTCTCGCCGGGCTTGAATAGATAGGCGCTCGCCGACGCGATCTGCGGTCCCTTCGCGGCGATCTCGCGCAACGCGCTCATCTGATCCATCACCCAGAAGCCGCGCCCATGCGTGGCGATATCCAGATCGTCTCCATGCACGACGATATCGCGAATCGACGTGACCGGCATGTTGTTCTGGAGAGGCTGCCACTGGTCTCCGTCGTTGAAGGAAACGTAGACGCGCAGCTCCGTAGCCGCGTACAGCAGCCCTTTCACGACCGTGTCTTCTTTAACGGAGTTGACGAACGCGCCTTCGGGAATTCCGGCGACCACGTTCTTCCAGGTCTTTCCGCCGTCGTGCGTGCGATAAATATACGGTTTGTTATCCGCGATGCGATGCCGGTCGACCGACGCGAATGCCGTCTCCGCATCGAAATGTCCGGCTTCTATTTGCGATACCTTGCTCCACGGAGTCATCGCAGGTGGCGTCACATTCTGCCACGTCTTCGCGTCGTCGCGAGTAACGTGAATCAGCCCGTCGTCGGTGCCCACCCACACCGTCCCTGCCTGAAGCGGCGAGGGCCCGATGGTGTAAACAACTCCAAACCGCGCAGTCATCGGTTGATCGATATCCTTCGCCGTCAGCGGATCGAGCGTCGGCGGAACAGGAGGATTCAGCCGCGTTAGATCGGGACTGATTTTTTCCCACGTCTTCCCGCGGTCCCGCGAGCGCATCACGAACTGATTGGAATAATACAGCGCTTCATCGGCGAGCGAGAACACCTGAGGCAGCGTCCACGTCTTGCGATTCAAATCGTCCGGATCTTCTTTGGGAAGCGCACCGTTCCCCGGCAGCGCGAGATTCAAATTCTGGTCGCACTTGCCATTCCCGCTGCCGTATAAAATGTTGCCGTCCTTCGGATCGGGCAGAACGGTATTGCTCTCGCCCGCCAAACAAGTCGGCTCCCAGTTGCGGAATGAAAGCACGCCTTCACGCGACCACGTGCTGACGCCGACTCCGCCCGAATCCTGCTGCGCTCCGTAGAGCCAATACGGAAAACGATTGTCCGCCGCGAGGTGATAAATCTGCGCCGTCGGCTGGTTGTACCAGGTGCTCCAACTCCTGCCGCCATCCACGCTGACCACCGTTCCCTGATCGCTCGAGAGCACCATTCGATTGCCGTCTTTCGGATTGATCCACATCTGGTGATAGTCGTCGCCGCCCGGCGCTCCTTTAATCGGAACGAACGTCTTGCCGCCGTCCGTGGTCATATAAGTTGCGGTATTGATCACGTAGGCTCGATCGGGATTCGTCGGATCGACGCTCACCGCGCTGAAGTACCAGCCTCGGCCCCACAGGCGATTTTCGGAGTTGACCAATTTCCAGTTCGCGCCCGCGTCATCGGAAATATAAACTCCGCCACCGGTGTTTTGCGCACCGGCGCGCCCTCCGCCTCCTCCACCACGCGCGGGCGTGTTACCGGTTCCCAAATCGTCGACCATCGCCCACAGACGATTCGGATTGCTCGGCGAAATCGCGATGCCGATCTTACCGACGAAGTCGTCCACCGGCAGCCCACCCTTCAATTGCGACCAGGAATCGCCGCCATCGGTCGATTTATAAAGCCCGCCGCCGGGCATGTTCGACGGCGCGTAAACCGACCATGGCGGACGACGCGTCCCCCACAGCGATGCGTACAGCACACGCGGATTTTTCGTATCGATGGCCACCTCAATCGCGCCGACATTATTCGGATCGTTCGCCTTGAACAATATTTTCTTCCACGTCGTGCCGCCGTCGGTCGAACGATAAAGGCCGCGCTCAGGATTCGCAGCATAGACATTTCCCAGCGCCGCTACATAAACGCGATTCGGATTCGCCGGGTCGACGACCACGCGTCCGATCTGCCGCGTACCCTCCAGGCCGATATGCGTCCAGGTCTTCCCCCCATCGGTGGATTTAAACATGCCGATGCCGTAAGAATGCTGAGCGCGGATATCAGGCTCGCCCGTGCCGACATAAATAATGTTGGGATTCGACGGAGCCACCGCGATCGCGCCGATCGAGCCGATCGGGATGCCCTCATCTGAAATCGGAACCCATGTGCGGCCGGAATTCTCCGTCTTCCACACGCCTCCGCCGACGGAGCCGAAATAAAAAGTATCGGGCTGATCCGCGTGCCCCGCGACCCCGTACGAGCGTCCTCCGCGCATCGGCCCCACGTCGCGCCACGCCAATCCTGCGAGCAGGTTTTGCGCGTATTGCGCCTGCTGAGCATAGATCGCGATCCCCAATAGGGCTATGCAAATTGAAGTCGAATAAATGAGCCGCCGGCGTGGAATGATCATGGGAATCATTAAATACTACCACCGGTAGTGATTAATGCCAGTGGGGCAGGTTCCCGACCTGCCCTCCGACCGACGTGTTTCGAAGGTGTCGACGTCCGCGCCGATTGACGCCCGCCTCCAACTCTGCGTAATCTTGTTCCAAGGAGACAGAATGCGCCACCTACTCGCGAAATCCCTCGGTGTGACATGCCTTTCGGCAGCGCTCGCTTTCAGCGCCGGCATCCCCGGAGCCACCACTGGCAAAGTGCAACTCAAGTCCGCCGGAGCCCTCGCGTTCGGCAACGATGGAGTGCTCTTCATCGGCGATTCATTGGGTGGATCGGTCGTTGCGGTCGATACACGCGACACGAAGGCGTCGGCCAAAGCGTCCGGCATCGATGTCAAAGGCATCAATGATAAAGCCGCCGCGTTTCTCGGAACCACGCCCGATCAGATCCTTATTAATGATGTAAAAGTAAATCCGATTTCGAAAAACGTTTACCTGTCCGTCTCCCGAGGCAAAGGACCGGACGCAATTCCCGTTATCCTGCGCATCGATGCGGCGGGCAAGCTCTCTGAGTTTTCGCTCGACAGCGTGCCGTTCACCTCAGCGTCGCTCGCCGATGCCCCGGCCTCGAAACCAGGCAGCCGCGGCGGCGATCCGCGCAACGATGCGATCACTGAAATTGCTTTCGTCAATGGCAACGTGCTCATCGCGGGCCTGTCGAACCAGGAGTTCGCGTCAGATCTACGCTCCATTCCGTTCCCGTTCAAGGGCGAAATCGCCGGCGCAGGCATCAAAATGTATCATGGCTCGCACGGACGATATGAGACGCAGTCCCCGATCCGCACGTTCGTTTCCTACACCATCGGCAACCAGCAGTACATTCTCGCGGCCTATACCTGCACGCCTCTCGTGAAGATTCCGGTCAGCGAACTGAAGCCCGGCGCAAAGGTCGAAGGCACCACCATTGCCGAACTCGGCGCCGGCAACCGCCCCCTCGATCTCATCGCGTATAAGAAGGATAACCACGATTTCCTGCTGCTGGCCAACAGCAACCGCGGCGTCATGAAACTGGACGCAGCGAATCTCGAGCAGTACCAGCCGATCCTCTCGCACACCGAGGCCACAGGCGTTCCCTACACCACGCTGGCCGACCTGAAAGGCGTGAAGCACCTGACCCGTCTCGACGATGCGAATGCGCTAATGCTCTTCGATAACGGCGACCTGCGCGCCATGCCGCTCCCCTAACTTGCACAAAGCACTCCTGGCCGCGTCGCTGGCCGTCCTTCTTGGATCGGCCTCCGGCGCGGCAGACATCTCCATACAACTCGACACCGGCGCATTTCGCGTAATCGGGTGGACCGCGACCGCGGAACCGCCTGATGGATGGACGTCGGTTTTTTCTGTCTACGCGGGTGCGGGCAATGTTCAATCGATGCTGGGAACATACGACGTCCTCGACCACGTCCTGACCTTCCATCCCCGCTTCCCGATCACCGCCGGAGTGCATTATCACGCCGTCTTCCAAGCCTCCGGAACCCGCGTCGAAGCGGCCTTCGATGGTCCGCCGATCGCAACGAATGCCCTGACCCGCGTAGAACGAATTTACCCGTCGGCGAACGTCCTTCCGAACAACGCACTCCGCTTCTACATCTATTTCTCCGCTCCGATGAGTCGCGGCGAAGCGTGGCCGCACATTCACCTGATCGACGCCGGCACGGATCGCCCAGTCGACATCCCTTTCCTCGAACTCGATCAGGAGCTATGGGATCAAAACAATCAGCGACTCACCGTGCTCTTCGATCCCGGCCGAATCAAGCGCGGCCTCGTGCCCACGAATACCATCGGCCCCGCGATCGTCGAAGGCAAGCTCTACAAACTCATAATCGATCGCGAGTGGCATGACGCCCGCGGAGTAAATCTTGTCGAAGGATTCGAAAAACCTTTTCGCGGTGGCGCATCCGATCGTGTAATCCCAGACCCCGCGAAGTGGCGCATCACTGCCCCGAATGCCGGCACGACCGACCCCCTGATCATCGTGTTTCCGAAGCCAATGGACTACGTTCTGCTGCAGAGAATGATTGGAATCTTCGACCCGCACGGCGAAATCTCCGGCAAAATCGCAGTCGACCACGACGAGACCGAATGGCGCTTCACGCCGCACGACTTGTGGAAGCCCGGCTCCTACCGCATCACCGCCGACAACACGCTGGAAGACATTTCCGGCAACCACCTCGACCGTCCATTCGACGTGGATATCTTCGAAACCGTAACCAAACACATCGTCAGCAACACCACGTCAATCCCTTTCACCGTGCATTGACGTCTTTATCTCCTTTCCTTAGCGAGCTTTGCGTCTCTGCGTGAAATGCGTTTGTGTTTTCCCCGTGTAGTCTTAGCTCAGAAGGACGCCGCCCACCGCGGTGTTCTTCGACAGCTTTTTTCCTGCGTAGGAAATGTCGTATTACGGTGGTCCTGAGCTTCCGGAGGCGTGAGCCGCCTTGCGGCATCAACTATACCTGTGTGGTGCCGACGGGAGATTTTGAGGTCGACCTCATAAGATCACGGGAGAGCAGTTGTGTCTATCAAGTTCGATAGCGCTGATCGCCGCACTCCCTGCATCAAGCATGGATTTCAGAGGATTGTGCATCGAAGCATGGAATATGCGGTCATGTTGAAGTGACCGCGGGCCCCATGTGAGAGACAGTCCAATCCACTAGCGGCCGGTTTAACCGCCGGCCGTTCGCGACACCGGTAGTGTGTCTACTCGAGCTGCTTATGGAAACGCATCACGCTCAGCCATAAAATCGTCACTCCGAAAACCGCCAGCGCGACCATCTGCGGCCACAGCGTGCTGATCCCCGTCCCCTGCAAAAAAATCCCCCGCACAATTTCCATGAAGTAGCGCACCGGATTGATGTACGTCAGCGCCTGCATCGACACAGGCATATTGCGAACCGGAAACGAAAACCCGCTCAGCATGAAGAACGGTTGAAAGAACAATCCCGTCGTCATCATCGCCTGCTGCTGCGTCCGCGAAATAGTCGAGATGAACAGCCCCGCGCCCAGGCTCGTCAGCAGGAACAGCAGCGTGCAAACCACCAGCAGTCCGAAATTTCCCGCGAACGGAATATGGAACACCAACAGCGACGCCGCCACGACTAACAACATGTCCCACAATCCCACCAGCACGAACGGCAGCGTCTTTCCGAGAATCAATTCCATCGGCCGGATCGGCGTGACCATCAATTGTTCCATCGTGCCGATTTCCTTTTCCCGCACGATCGCCATCGCGGTCAGCATCAGCGTCACCAGAGTGATGATATTCACCACCACTCCCGGAATAAAATAATTGCGGCTCTTCAAATCGGGATTGAACCACACGCGGCTCCGCGCGACGATTTGCGGCACCGCCGGCTTTAGCGCTTCACCCGAAGCCATGGTGCCCGCCACCATTTTCGATCGCGATAACTGCGCCATTACCTCGCTCGAATATCGCGCGATCGTTTGCCCTGCGTAATTGGAAACAATAGACGCCGTATTCGAGTTCGTTCCGTCCAACAGAACCTGCACGCTGGTCGGCCGCCCTCGCTCCACATCGCGCGCAAAACCAGGCATCACGCGAACCACCGCATCCACCGTCGCGCGGTCCAGCAGCCTTTGCATCTGCGCCTCGCTATCCGGCTCGGCAACAATGATGAACCGTCCCGAGCCTTGAAATTCGGACAGCAGCTCCCGGCTCGCCGTGCTATGGTCCTGATCCATCCATGCGATTTTCGCAGTGTTGACGTCCAGATTCGCCGCATAGCCGAAGATCAGCAATTGAATCAGCGGAGGCATAAACAGCATCGCGCGCATCCTGGGGTCGCGAGCCACCTGAATAAACTCTTTTCGCATGATCCGCCGTAGACGTTGTCGCATGTCACGCCACCTTCTCGCGCAGCTTGCGCGTCGCGTAAAAAAACATCAGGGCTCCATAACCCACCAGCAGCAGAAAATCAAACCAGATCATGGAGAACGCAACGCCCTTCAAAAACAGTCCGTTCAGAATGTTGATGAAATATCGCGCCGGCACAAACAGGGCGATCGCCTGAATAATCCTCGGCATGTTCGCGATCGGATAAATGAATCCCGACAGCAGAAATGCGGGCAGGAACGACGTCAGCGAGCCCATCTGATACGCCATGAGCTGCGTCCGATTCGCCGCCGAAATCAAAATTCCGCACGCGAGGCCGCCAAACAAAAATACGCAGCTCGAAATCATCAGCGTGATGATATTCCCCTTGAACGGCACATCGAAAATAAACACGCCGACAAACAGGCAGATCAGCATGTCGATCATCCCCAGAACGAAGTACGCCGATAATTTGCCCAGCGCCATTTCGGCCGGACGCACCGGCGTCGACAACAACTGTTCCATCGTGCCGTTCTCCCATTCCCGCGCGATCGTCAACGAGCTGAGGTTCGCCACGATAATCATCAGGATCACCGCGATTAATCCCGGCACAATAAAATTTCGCGACACCAGATCCGGGTTGTACCATACGCGAATCCGCGCCTCGACGCCGCCGTGGATCACCGCCCCAGCGCGCTGCCTTTGCGCGTCCTGCTGGATTTTCTGCGAGTACCCCGCGACCAGTCCTTCCGCGTATCCCAGCGCCGTTGTCGCGGTATTCGAATCGCTTCCGTCGAACAGCAACTGTACCTGTGCTTCTTTCCCTAACGCCAGATTTCGCGAGTAATCGTCCGGTATCACCACGCCCAGCAGCGCGCGCCGCGCGTCGATCTCCTTTTCGATCGGACGGTAGCTGCTCGACTCCTCGATAATGTCGAAGTATCGCGAGCCGCGAAACTGGCGAATCAAATCCTGGCTTTGCGACGTATGATCGAGATCGTAAACGATCGTCGGAATGTGATCGATGTCCAGGCTCAACGCGTAGCCGAAAATCAGCAGCATCGTCAGAGGAGTGACAATCGCCGCGGCCAGGCTGCGTGGATCGCGAAGAATATGCAGCACCTCTTTGCGGGCCATCGCGCGCGTGCGTCGGAAATTCATGCGGCCTTCTCCCGAGCTTCAATCAGGCTTACGAAGACGTCCTCCATCGAAGGAGTAATCGCTTCCAGCTTTACCACTTTTATCCCCGCTTGATCCAGCGCGCCGCGAATGACCGGAATCGCCGCAGCGTCATCCTCCACCTTCAAATGCAATCCGCCGCCGAACACCGCGATGTCGAGCAGCCCCGGCTTTCCTTCCAGGGTCGTCATGCTCGCCAACAGGTCCGACGTTTCCAGATTCAATAAACGCCCCACGCCGAGAGACGCCTTCAGCTCCGCAGGAGACCCGAGCGCGATCACCTGGCCTCCGTGCATCAGCGCGATGCGATGACAATACTCGGCTTCATCCATGTAATGCGTGGTTACGAAAATAGTGTTGCCGGCCTCGGAGAGCTGATAGATCAGCTCCCAGAAGCTGCGGCGCGCAATCGGATCCACTCCGGAAGTGGGTTCGTCCAGAAACAAAATCGGCGGCTCATGTAAAATCGCGCAACCTAATGCCAGCCTCTGTTTCCAGCCTCCGGCCAGCAGGCGCGTCATCATTTTGCGTTGGTCTTCGAGGCCCGCCATTTTCAGAACGTACTCCTCGCGCTCAGCCAGCTTTTCCGGCGTCACTCCGTACACCCCGCCGAAGAATTCGATGTTCTCCTCCACCGTCAAATCGTCGTAGAGCGAAAACTTTTGCGACATGTACCCGATGTTCTTCTTGATTTCTTCCGATTGCGTCGCCACGTCGAAGCCCGCGACCGTCGCTTTACCCGAAGTAGGCGCCATCAATCCGCACAAGATCCGGATCGTCGTCGATTTCCCCGCGCCATTCGGCCCCAGAAATCCAAAAATCTCCCCCTGTCGAACCTCGATCGACACATGATCCACCGCGACGAAATCGCCGAAACGTTTCGAGAGATCGTCGATCTTTACCGCGGGAGTCTTCAAATCAGGCTGCACGCGCTGCCTCCTCCTTCCGGATCAGCGCGATGAACACGTCTTCGAGCGATGGCAGGATTTCGTGAAACTCGAATTCTTCCTTTGACGCGAGCGCGTCCACCGAAGTTATCTTTGGATCTAAGAACAAATGCAGGTATGCACCCGACGGCTCCGCCGTTAGCACCCCCGGCTCTTTCGTCAGCCTCTCCCGCAGAGCCCGATTATCGCTGGACCGAATCTGGTAACACGTCTCATCGAGACTCTTTCGCAGCGCCGCCGGTGTGTCGCACCGGATGATGCGCCCATGATCCAGAAATGCCACGCGATTCGCGCGCTCGGCCTCGTCGAGATACGCGGTACTGACGAACACTGTCAGCCCGTTGCGCACCAGGTCGTAGAGAATCGCCCAAAAATCGCGCCGCGAAACTGGATCGACGCCATTCGTCGGCTCGTCTAGAAATAAAACCTTGGGTTTATGCAGCAGCGTGCACATCAACGCCAGCTTCTGCTTCATGCCACCGGAAAGCTTCCCGGCCGGGCGTTTCTGGAACGGCTCCATGCGTGTCATCCGCAACAGCCTCGCCGTCAGTTCGTCGCGTTCGCGCCCCGTCACTCCGAACAAATCCGAATAGAACGTCATGTTCTCGGCCACAGTCAAATCGCTATAAAGGCCGAACCGCTGCGCCATGTATCCGATCTGATCCTTCACCGCTTCCAGCTCTTTCGAAACATCGTGCCCGGCGACAATCGCCTTTCCCTCGGTCGGATTCATCAGCCCGCACAGGATCCGCATAGTCGTCGTCTTGCCGGCGCCATCGGGTCCGACCAGTCCGAAAATCTCTCCCTCGGCGATCTCCAGATTCAGGTGATCCACCGCCGTCAACGCGCCGAATTTGCGCGTAAGATTTTCGGTCTGAATAATGGTCACAAGGCGATCTCCGCATCGACAGGCATGTTGTTCTTCAAATCGTGACTCGAATTGTCGACGTCCACTTTGATCCGGTACACCAGCTTCACGCGCTCTTCTTTCGTCTGGATCTGCTTCGGAGTAAACTCCGCCTCGGATGCGATGAAGGAGACCGCGCCCCAGTAAGCTTTTGCTTTGTACGAATCGGTCGAGAGCTTCACTTTCTGCCCCAGCTTCACGCGGCCCAGATCCGTTTCGTTGATATAAGCGCGCAGCCACGGGTGATCCAGGTCGCCGATCGTCACGATGGTCGTGCCCGCGGCCAGAACTTCGCCCGCTTCGGCGGATTTGACCAGCACCACTCCATCTATCGGCGCAGTGATCACCGTATCGTCGAGTTGCGATTGCGACATGCCCTCCTGCGCGCGGCTGCGATTAATCTCGGCGTCTCTTTGCGACAATTCCTGCTCCTTGCGCTGCAATTCCAGCCGGTTCGCCTCAGACGTTCTCAACGAAGCTTGCGTCCTTGCCACCGTAGCCCGCGCGGCCGCGATTTCTTCCGCTCGCGGACCCGCTTTCACCAGCGCCAGCTTTTCATCCGCCTGATGCAACTGCGCCGTCGCGCTATCGAACTTCATGCGCGATTGATCGTACTGCTGCTTGGAAATATCTTCATTCTTGAATAACCCCTGCATCCGCCCCCAGTCCGATCGCGCGAATTCCAACTGCGCCCGCGCGTCATTCACAGCCGACTCCGCCTGCTGAATATCTTCCTTGCGGCTGCCGTTCAGCAATTGATCGAGCTTCGCTTGCGCCTCATTCACTTCCGCGCGCCGGGCGGCGACATCGCTTTCGAGCGTCGCTTTTTGAAACGCGATCGACGTCTGCATCTGCTTGTAATTCGATTCGGCGCTGATCACCGCGGCCTGATCGCGCAAACGCTGCTGTTGAAGCTGCATCGGATCCAGGCGGGCGATGATCTGGCCTTTTTTCACCCAATCGCCCTCTTTCACGTTCAGCTCTGTCATGCGTCCCGCGATCTTGAACGACAGGTCGACCAGCGTCAACTCCAGATTGCCGGACACGAGTATGCGATTCGGGTCGGCCGCATGCGCGTCGCGCCACCACCAGTAACCTCCACCGATGGCCGCCAGCACGATGATGATGGGAAATATTTTCTTCATTGATTTAAGTACTCCGCGATGCTCCCTGTCGCCGTGGCGAGGTCCAGGCGAGCCAGATTGTAGTTGTAAAGTGCGGCGATCTGATTGTCCCGAGCCCGGTCGAGCCGCGTCTGCGCGTCCGTCACTTCAATCGAATTCGCGACGCCGCCTTCATATCTTCTGCGCGCCTGCGCCAGCTCGTTTTCCGCCAGCGTGAGCCCTTCGCGCGCCGTATCCACCTGGCTCGCCGCCGATTTTATGCTGTCGAGCGCAAGCCGCACATCCAGTTCCACCTGCTGCCTGACGTCGCGCGACCGGATTTCCTCCTGGCGCAATTGCGAGAGACTCTCCGCGCGGCGCGCATCTCTGCGGCCGCCGTCAAACACGGGTACTCTCAGCGTGATTCCAACCGAGCGCGTAGGCAGCGCTCCGACGATTTCCGGACCGATGGTTCCATAGTTCCCAAATGCGCTGATCGATGGCAGTCTTTCCGCCTTCACCGATCCATAGTTCAGCTTCGCGATCTCCTCGCGTTTCGCCTGCGCCTTCAACTCCGCGCGTTCCTTGCGGGCTCTATCGAGCGCCGCCTCCATCGGCCCGACATCCACCGGCTTATACGCCAGCTTGTCCGTAAACTCGATGCGAGCATCGAGATTCAATCCCATCGCGCGCAACAGTTGCAATACGGCTTTGCGACGGTCGTTTTGAGCGACGATCAGATTCTGCCGGTCGTTCGCAAGCTGCACCTGCGCGCGTGTCACTTCAATCGCGAGTCCCGTTCCAGCCGTTTTCTGACGGTTCGATAGTTTCAACAGCGCATCCGATAAGTCGACGTTAGCGCGTTCTGTTTCGACCTTCGCGTCTGCCCTCAGGCACGCTAGATAAGCCCGCGCGATCGCATCGCTCACCTGATTTCTTGTGGTCTCGGCATCTGCCTTGGTTGCCTGGACCGTCACCTTCGACGACTGGTATTTTCGGATTGAACTGAAATCGAACACCGACTGGTTCGCCGTCGCCCGCGCATCGAAAACCGAGAACGGTCCCACCAGCGAGGGAAACGACACACCCGCGGGCAGCGGAAAATTCAACCCGAACGTTCTCAGATTGACCGTTTCGTTCTGATCGGTCACCGACGCCTCGATATCGGGCAGAAATGCCGCCCGAGCCTGCGCGATGCCGGTCTGCGATTGCCGGATCGACTCCTCCGCCAACGCCACGCGCGGACTTCCTTCCGGCGCCAAGGCAATTTCCACCGCTCGCTTCAAGCTCAATGGCAGAGTCTCTTGCGCGAACGCTATACCTCCGCATAAAAGAAAAACCCACCGCATAGTTAATGCACCTCCGGCGCACGAAATCCCGCCGCCGCGAATTTCACCAGGCGGGCGATCAGCAGCTTGCGATCCTTGAAGTCCAGCACCCCTCCGAACAGATCGCGCATAACCGGCGCTCGCGTGACGGTGTGCGCCATCGCACCTGCCGTAAAGTGAAGACGCCACATCCGTTCGGCCGGTGAAAGTTCGGGCAGCGCAATGCCGACCGCATCCGCAAAACGCCGGCTCATGGACTCGATCAGTTGTTTGAAAACCCTCTGCATCGTTTCCGGCGACGCGAGCACGCGCGCCATCAGCGGCGCCATCGGCTCGAAATCCTGTTCCAGCACCGGGCCGACGAACGCTTCCACGATCTGCTCAATGGTCGCTTTCGGGCCTGCTGCGTCCAGCATCGCCAGGCGTTTCTGGTTTATTGGCCCCGCGCCCCGAATAATCGTCGCCTCGATAAGACTATCTTTTGATTGGAAATGATAGTTCACCGCCGCCAGATTCACGTCGGCCTCGGTCGTGATGTCCCTCAGGGAGGTTGCATCGAATCCCTTCTTTCCAAACAACTTTTCGGCGGCGTCCAGGATTCGGGTCTTAGTATCAGGGCGCTCAATCATACGTATGTTTGAATCATACGTATGAATTATTGCTTTGTCAATAGCCAAGTTATGATGAAGGGCGATGCCCGCATCCGCGACCCTATTCCTGGCCCGGCTCATCGAGCGCCTCCGCCGCGTTCCACGAAGGCGCATCGTTTTCCCGGAAGGAGCCGATCCCAGGGTGCAATCGGCCGCGCAACGCTTACAGCATGAGGGCTTAATTGACGCTATTCTGCTCGATAAGGACGTCCAGGAAGCCAAATACGCCGCTAATTATTACGCCCGGCGACGTGCAAAAGGCATCACTCAACTCGAAGCCGAGGAGATCGCGTCGAAACCTCTCTATCGCGCCGCTTTGATGGTCGCCGCGGGCGATGCTGACGGAGCCCTGGGAGGAGCGGTCAATACCACCGCCGAAACGGTTCGCGCGGCGATTCATGCGATTGGAGCGCGCGCCGGAGTTCGCACGATTTCCGGGGTGTTTTTCGTCTGCGTCGCGGACCGCAATCAAGGCCACGACGGAGTCCTTGCCTTCGCCGACTGCGCTCTGGTCGTCGATCCTTGCGCGGTCGAGATTGCGGAGATCGCGATTGCGACGGCGCACTCGACACGCACGATTATCGGAGCCGAACCAAGGATCGCGCTGCTGTCTTTTTCGACCAAGGGCAGTGCGAAACATCCGGATGCCGATAAGACGATCGAGGCTCTGCGGATTCTTCGCGAGCGCGCGCCCGATCTTGCGGTCGACGGAGAACTGCAAGCCGATGCGGCGCTGGTCCACTCGGTGGGCGCGTCCAAATCTCCTGGATCGCAAGTGGCGGGACGCGCCAATACGTTGATTTTTCCCAATCTATCGAGCGCGAACATCGGCTATAAGCTGGTGGAGAGGCTGGGCGGAGCAACGGCCTATGGTCCTTTTCTGCAAGGACTGGCGAAACCGATGAACGACCTTTCGCGAGGCTGCTCGGCGGAAGATATTTATGGCGCGGCGATTATCACCGCGCTCCAAGCGGAATGAAACTGATCTATCACGACGGCTACGATCTCAACCTCGGCGCGCACGTTTTTCCGTCGCGGAAATACCGCCTGATTCGCGATCGACTGGCGACGGAGGGTTACGATTTTCTCGCGCCCGAACCTGCCACCGAGGATGATCTGCTATTGGTTCACGGCCGCGGATGGGTGACGCGCCTGAAGCAAGGGACTCTGCATGAAGCGGAGCTGATGCGCCTCGAAATCCCCTGGTCGCAAAGGATGGCCGACGCGTTCGCGCTTGCCGCTGGAGGAACCACGCTTGCCGCGCGTTGCGCTCTGCGGGAAGGCTCGGCATTCAACATCGGCGGAGGGTTCCATCATGCTTTCCCGAACCACGGCGAAGGATTCTGCGCGATTCACGATGTCGCGGTCGCCATCCGCAAACTGCAACAGGAGCAACTGCTGGAGCGGGTGCTGGTTGTCGACGTCGACGTTCACCAGGGGAACGGGACGGCCGCGATTTTCGCTAACGACGAAGCGGTGTTCACGCTTTCCATTCACCAGTTCAATAACTATCCGCAGTTCAAGCCTCCGTCGGACATCGATGTTCACCTCGAAGATGGGGTCGGCGATGAAGAATATCTGCACCGGTTGGACCAGGCAGTGGAAAAAGCGCTGAGGCGTTTCGATCCGCAATTGCTGATGTATGTCGCTGGGGCCGATCCTTATAAAGAGGACCAGCTCGGGGGGCTGGCGCTGACGATTGACGGATTGATGGAACGCGATCGGCTGGTGTTCGGGATCGCGCGGCATGGAAACATTCCGATTTGCGTGAGTCTTGCGGGCGGCTATGCGAGGCGCGTTGAAGATACGGTGACGATTCAGGCGAATACTGCGAAGTGCCTGGCTGGGGTGGGGTAGGACTGGTAAAAAATGCGAGCGTCTGCCCGCATGCTTACGCATGGCGGTTCCGCTCCTGTATGTTTGCTAACAGAGCTCCTACTAGAGCGCTGATCGGAATAACGGCGGTGTGCCACACCATGATGTGCATTGCGTGAAGATTCGGGCAATGCATTTCGAGCATTGCGAGGCCTGCCAGTCCCGCGAGCGTTCCCGCTGCGAGCCCAGCCCTTGCCGCATTCACCGCGAATCCGCGTCGCAGCACCAGCCAAACGGCGACGCCGGTTGGAACCGCGACCGCTAAGCCTGCGCGCAGGCAAGGGATTCCGTCGGGCACGAAAGAACCCATCCGATAATCGTGAAAGAGAATTGCATCGACAGCGATCCATGCCGCCACGATCGCCAGCAGCAGCATCGCGGGATTTGCCGGCACTCTCCGCCGGAGGCCGCCGGGTGTCATTGCGGCAACACTCACCAGAGCGGCGAGCCAGGTGAAAATTGCCAGTGCTGGAAATATCGCTCCCATCTCCGCGCCATTCAATTTGTGAATTCCAAACAGACCGAGGACGGAAGCGCTCATGAAAGCGAACCCGGCCCAGATCGACAACAACACCGCAGCCAGATTCCACGCCGGCGCCATCGGCCGCACAGGGCGCAGCGACGCGCCGATCGACGCCGAGACGCGATCGAGCAGCGCAGGGTCGACTTGGTGAGGAGCCGAGGGCGCGCGGTCGAAGATTTCGTCTATGTCCTTATCGTTCATTACCGAACCCCGCGCTGGTCAGCAGCTCCCTTAATTTGTCATAAGCGCGATGCGCCTTTTGCTTCACCGATCCCACGCTCGACGACGTCGCCCGCGCCACTTCTTCGAGCGACATTCCTGAAACCTTCAACATCACGACCACTTCGCGCTGGCTCTCGGGCAGACCGGCGAGCAACGCATTGATGTCCACGCCGCTGGCGCGGTCGAACACGGCAGCCTCCGGCAGTCGCTCTACCTGTTGTTCGTGGACTTCGACGCGGCGCGCCTTGCGATACTGATCGACGCGTATGTGCCGCGCGATTGCGTACAACCACGGCAGCACAGGCTGGCCAGGCCGGTAGGTGTGACGCACCTCGTGAATTCGCAACCACGTCTCCTGCATCAGATCGTCCGCGTACCGCCGGCTGACGACCTGCACCATAAAAAACCGGTGCAACGCCGGACTCAAGCGCGTCACCAATTCGGAGGCCGCGCTCAAATCGCCCTGCTGATAGCGAACCATCAGCGATTCCAGTTCGGCGTCGGGAGGCATGGGAGAAGGAAGCTCTCCCAATTATCATTGAATCGTCCCCTCCCTTACGAGGTTGTGCAATGACCGCTCCCGCAGGTCGCGGCTCTGAAAGACCCGTCGATTTCAACGAGCGACTCCAATAGAGCCGCGACCTTCGGGAGCGGTCAGGCGCGTATTGACAGGTCTCGCGGCACGCCATTTGGAAGCCGTCCTACGGCAACCGCTCCGTGGCCAGACCCAGCACGGGGCCTCCAAGCTCCGCCACAAATACGACCACTCGCATATCGGCCTGCGGAGCGATCAGAGGCACTCGCACTGTCTTTTCGAACGCCGCCGATTTCGTCACCGTTCCCGCTTTGCTCAAGCTGCGCACCACGGCGACATGGGCTATGGTCTTGCCCGCATTCTCGCCTTTCCCCACGT
>Ga0182024_10007804_pt1 | contig 22939 bp, 24 predicted proteins | sample P32metaG_FD_120480 | JGI IMG/M metagenome (GOLD analysis project Ga0182024, IMG submission 120480) | Permafrost microbial communities from Stordalen Mire, Sweden - P3-2 metaG (Illumina Assembly) | ecosystem: Environmental > Terrestrial > Soil > Wetlands > Permafrost | place: Sweden: Stordalen... | reverse complement strand
TGATCTCGGAGTGGGTGAATTACGGCGATTTGATGAAATGGGCGAAGCTGAAGCCGGAAGTGCTCACCGTTGGGGAATTCAAGGACACCGGCGATCCGTCGCGTGAAATGACCCCGTCGGAAAGAGCGTACATGCAGTCGCTGATCGACAACATGTATGGTCAGTTCGTTCAGGCGGTTGCGGATGGACGACACGCCAAAGTAGAGGACATCAAGGCCCTCGCCAATGGCAAAGTTTGGACTGGCCAGCAGGCGCTTTCCATGCACATGATTGACCAGGTCGCGGACTTTGAAGCGGCGGTGGACGATACCGCTAAGTCCGTTGGAATCAGCGGGAAACCAGTGCTGGTGCATCCTGAAAGAGACCGCAAGACGCTGTGGGATTTGATGTTTGGCGACGTCTCCCCGTGGCTTCCTACCAAGGAAAAGCTCCTGGATCAGCAGACTGGCTTTTATTATCTGTGGAAATAGGTCTCAGATGCCAGGTTTTAGGTCTCAAACGATAGGCCGCCAGTGGACGGTTCTGAATTCCTGAGACCCTAAGACGTGTAATCTGAGATCTGCCTTCCCAAATTGCCACTTGCGCACAACCCCTGAAATTTGAGAAGGTTATGCAAGCCTACCCGGTGCCCACGGGCCCGGCCAAAGCGCATTTTCAATTGCAAGCATCACGGAGCGAAGAGGCTTATGACAAAAGCTGATCTGATCGACGAAGTCTCCCGGCTGGCGGAGTTGACACGCAAGGACAGTGAAGTCATCGTCGAGACCATCTTTGACAGCATCGTGCGCTCGCTTCGTGTGGGCGACAAGATCGAGATTCGCGGCTTTGGCAGCTTCCGCACCCGGCAGCGCAAGCCACGCGTGGGCCGTAATCCCAAAACGGGAGACCGCGTGGACGTTCCTGCCAAGAAAATTCCTTTCTTCAAACCCAGCAAAGAATTAAAAGACCTAGTGAATGTTGGCGGCGCAGCCACGCCCGCCGCCGCACCCGCGCCAGCACATCCTGCTCAGTAGTTGGCGGTGTGGTCCCTGAAACCAGGCTGCGCCTCGTTGGACAGCCGAGGGCGGCTGTCCCTACGTGGTTATGCTCCGGCCGCTGTGCTAAATCAAATTCATGTTTGCTCGCAAGATTCGCGTCGAGTACGAAGAAAACGGACGGCGGCTGCCCTGCCCGCTGAAGTGGCTCGACAACTTCGCCATGCGCAACTTCACCAATGCCAGCGTCTTCGATGACACCCTGCCTCTAGCGGATGGAGCAATGGAGATCGGGACTCATGTGCCGCTCGATCAATTGAAAGAAGCAATGGAGGACTGGTTCCGAAAGAAGAGTTACTTGCCAAAGGAAGCGATTCTGCGAATTTCAGATCCCAGCATCCCAAGTTAAAACCTTGTCATCCCGACCGGAGCGAGCAACGCGAGCGAAGTGGAGGGACCTGCTGTTTCGGCGGCCCATAGCACGCGGGAGTGGCGCCCTCGGGCGCGTGTTATGTCCGCGCTCTTGTGGTCCTACTTGTCGTAATGCAGCAGCGAGAACACGTCGTATTCCTTCAGCCGGTCGCGGCCGTTCAGGAAATCCAGTTCCACCACGAAGCCCAGTCCCACGATTTCAGGTCCCAGCGAAGAAGCCAGCTTGGTGGTAGCTTCAGCAGTCCCGCCCGTGGCGAGCAGGTCATCCACAATGATCACGCGCTGGCCTTTTTGGATGGCGTCCTTGTGTATCTCCAGCGTGTTGGTGCCGTATTCCAGCGCGTAGTCGTATCGCGCGGTAGCGGCGGGGAGCTTTCCGGGTTTGCGTACGGGAACGAAGCCGGCATTTAATCGATAGGCTACCGCCGGGCCAAAGATGAACCCGCGGGCTTCCATACCGAGGACCAAGTCAATCCCTTTCCCGATGTAATGCTCTGACAATTCGTCGATCAGCGTGGCGTAACCCAGCTTGTCCTTGAGAAGGGTAGTGATGTCGTAAAACAGAATGCCCTTCTTGGGGAAATCCGGGACTTCGCGAATCAGTCTTTTCAGCTGGTCACAATTCAGGGCCGACTGGGACATTACCACTCTCCTTCAATGCGAAAAGCTTTCAAATCGCTGACCGGTTTGGCTTCGGATTCTTCGACATGGTCCACACGCGCCGCCCGCGGACCTTTTTGTAAACGCGAGCGCAGTCTACTGAGTTGATCGCGAGTGCCCATAGCCAGAACTTCCACGCTGCTATCAGCGTTATTGCGCACCCATCCAGCAATGCCAAGAATGTGGGCCTCGCGTTCCACAAACCAGCGGAACCCGACGCCCTGCACGCGTCCGCGAACCAGAAATCGGCGGGCTTGAACGGCGGATTGTTCGGCCATCCCTGGACAACTCCGTGATCAGTGCCCTAATTCGGCAGGTTCAGGAACCAGAATGAGGACCAATACCATAGCTAAAGCTACGGACAAAATGAGCGCACAAAGCAAACTGCCGTAGCGAAAGTTTGTCCACTTATAGAAGATCCACAGTGCTGGAATCATCGTCCACCGCCGCCGCGAGGCGGCTGACGCGGCGTAAGCGCGTACCCTCCGAATTTGGTGGTCGCAACATCTCCAGTGAAATAACCTGCGACGCCGATCGCAATACCTGCATAAATGCCCCATGAGTTCACTTTGCAGACGAGAACCACCAACAATATGGTGTACATGGAAACTGCCGCAAGGCGCCATCGCAAACGCTCCCCTTTACGAGAGAGCGTGAAAAGTGAAGTGCCGGCTTGTTCCGGGGTCCCTGATATGGATTCCTCATAAAACCAGGTGTAAGCCAAACGAAGGACGATTGAGCCCGCATAGAAAAGCAGAATCTGATAATCAAACATTGGCCGATCGTGATCTTTTCATAACCATCAAGCCTGCTGTAATTTCCCCATGCCTTCAGATCAAGCCCGAGACAAGTATGTCCCTTCGGCTGTGTCTACTTTGATCGTCTCGCCTTCGTTGATGAATGGCGGCACCTGAACCACGAGCCCGGTTTCGGTCTTCGCAGCCTTGGTGACGCTGGAAGCGGTGGCGCTCCTGATCCCTGGCTCAGTCTCAATCACTTTTAACAAGACCGTCTGCGGCAACTCGATTCCCACGGCTTTCCCGTCGAAGAATTCCACTTTAATCTGCAGATTCGAGATCAGGTAGTCCACGGCATCACCCAGGATTTCCCGCGTCAGGTGGGTCTGCTCGTAATTCGAGGTGTCCATGAAGTAGTAGTTGTCGCCATCGGCGTACAAAAATTCCATGTCAACTTCATCCACAACCACCTTCTCGATGGGATCGGGCGAACGGAAGCGGTGCTCAAACATGGCGCCAGTACGCAGATTGCGCAGTTTGGCCTGGATAAAAGCGCGCAGGTTTCCGGGAGTGCGGTGCTCCACAGCGAAAACAGAGTGCAGATCATTGTTGTGCTTGATGATCATGCCGGGGCGAAGCTGGGTGGCAGGAATAGACATTGCTGAAGGAATCTCCTTAGAATTGCAGCTAGCCAGCGGAAGACGTCGACGATCGTTCCCACCAGACACTGACCAACCCTTTATTTTATACGGGCTTGGACAGATTTGGGAAATCTGGGAATTAGACGCCTGAAATCTATTGGAATTGCACAATACGCCTGTGCTCCCAGGCAGCTAGAATGGTTTGTGGGGAATCCAAGCTTCGGAATCCAAATCTTAGTCCAATTGAGGTGCGTTTATGCGTGAAGGAAAATACAAGGTTTCCGAGGAAGGCAGCCAGGTCGGAACGGCTGTTACCTTCCTGCTGATCGGATTGGGCGCCGGCACCCTGGTGGGTCTCCTGCTTGCCCCGAAGACCGGCAAGCAAATGCGAAAAGATTTGCGCCGGAAATACGAAGGCGCGAAGGACACGTTCGAGGATTGGCGAGAAGACGCCAAGGAGTTTGCCGAGGATGCCATCGAACGCGGCAGCGAAATCGCGGACGAGGTCCGAGAGCGCGGCAGCAAGATCGCCGATGAAGTTCGTGATCGCGTGACCCCGCTGGCTAAGAACCTGCGGCGACGGTGATCAGCTAAAGCTGGCGTCAGTACAATCGAAAAGTCACTTCCACGTTAATTTGAACGGCGACCGGCTGGCCGTGAAGCGTGGCGGGTTGGAACCGCCATTTGCTGACGGCTGCCATTGCTCTCTCATCCAAACCCATCCCCAGCGAGCGCTGCACGCGGATGTCGCGCGGGTGGCCCTCCGCATCCACCACCAGCCATAGAACCACTGAACCCTGATACTTGTTCTTGCGGGCCTCTTCTGAGTACTCCGGATCGGGATCGTAAAGCGCGCGCGGCAGCGTAACCCCAGCCATGCCCGGCCGATAGACAGGGCCCACGTTATCGCCAAATCCGGGACCCGTTTTCGGTCCTACTCCGCCGCAGCACCCAGTTCCCGTTCCACCCAGATCTCCGGGCCCGTTCGACGGCGGAGCCTGCACTGCCGCCAGGGGATCTCCCAGCGACCCTACCTGCGGCAGTTTTACATCAGTGAGCATTCTAAGACTAGGAGGCTCGGGCAATTTCGGGTCGTGATTATGGAGCACAGCTTCCGGCGGCGTGAGTTGATCCTGCATAATCATTGGCGGCAGCGCGCCTATGGAGGCGGCCAGTTTTTCGTGTTCACCGCCACCGCCCCCGCCACTCGGCTCCTCCGTTGTAGGAGCAAACGAAATCGGTGCGATGTTCGGGATCACTCTGTCGAGCTCTCGCTCAACGCCATCGTGGCTGAAATAATTAGCCAGCACGATAAGCAGCACTAATCCCGCCATTTGCCCCAGAAACGCGTACACAAAGTTTGCCGGCCGCGGGCGGCAAAGACCGGACCTGTCCCCCAGAAGCGTTTGTAGAATGGGCGCCGGGGAAGGTATGGAGTCGGTCATGGCGCTCCTTCGTGGGAAAATCAGAGGCTTATTCTCAGTAAGAAGCGAACCCCTGGCAAAAGGATATCCAAGATTTCCTAGTGAGATTTCCTAGTGAGATTCCCTAGTGAAAGATCGCCGCGAAGAACCCTTTCACCTTCCCGAAAAATCCATGGCGTGATTTGCTGGCTTGGGCTTGGGAGGACGGAGGCGGTGGCAGAACTGTGGCGGGAAGCAATGTGGAAGCCGGCGAATGGCTCGCGGCCATATTCTGCACTTCTGGCACGGTCGCGGCCTGCGTGGCGGGGAGGTCGCTGGCACGGAAAACCAAGGGCGCATCTATCTGCACGTGAGTCTTACGCGAGTCGGAACGCGGCCCAGGCGCTGTTTCCGGATCAGCCACGGCAACGTTCACCGGCGCCCGTGTTGTACTGCCGGGCTGGGCAAGGCGTATAGGATCGGACGAGTCTTTATCCGGTACCACCTCCGATGACGACGCTCGCATCACTGGAATCGCAGCCGCCGGACAGCCGCAATCCACCGGGACCGTCGTATCCACGGCGGTCAAACGTCCGGAGCGAAAGACGACTTGATCGCCCGGCTTCACTTCATACTTATCGTCGCCGATCAACGCCAAAACAATAGCGGGCGCTGCGTTCCCCGGCAACGCGCGCATGCAAGTGTTGCCGCGTGCGTCTGCGCTGATGGCGTAATGGAATTCGCCGGGGCCCTCCAACAGGATGCGAAAGTCCGGGGTGAGTACGGAATCCGCCGAGCTTTGCAGCGTGTAATGTGCTTCGAATGCTCCAGTACTCATGCCGAACATCAAGTCCTGACCATTGCTGGAGTTTGTTACCGATAATGTGGTTCCCGGGCAAACGCGAACTTCGCCGCCGTTCCCCAGGCTCAGAATCTGGGTCTCGGTGCCGGCAGTTACAGTCGATCCGGCCGCAAAACGATCTAACGCCACCGCAACCCCTGAGCCTCCAGAACTCACTGGCACCACTACCGGCTGGGCTTCCGGAGTAAGAGCAGAAACCGACGCAGGCTTGGCCGCCGCTTCTTCGGAGTGCAGCCGGACGGTCAATAAATTGCCCGCCAGGTCCCAGGTGTATTCACTGGGCTTAAGCAGATCAACCACGACCCGTGTGACCGGCGGGCGGTTCTGAAATTGATCGATGCGAACTCCGCGCACCGGATCGCTGCGAAAAGCACCCAGCTGAAAATCAACCTGTTTCTGCTGCAGAGAGTTGTTCGTGTTTGGCAGATCAATGACCAGGCGTGGAGGGCGGTCCAGCTTTTGTAATTCCGGAACCAGAGGACGAGTCGATATGATCTCCACCGCAGGACCGTTCTTGTCGGGTACAACGCGAACCACGAGAACAATCGCAGCGGGACCTTGCGCTTTAGACCGCAAATTCTGGGCGGAAGCAGGCTGCGGGCTTGATTGTCCTGTAACCGTCACAGGAGCGACAATCGCCGTCACGAGCACGAGTGCAAGATTAGTACCGATGTGCGAAAGGAACTTCATCCCGGAAAGATCCCCTGCTTTACCCTAACCATAACACCAGCACGGAACTGGAAGAAGTGACGGGGAAAGCACGAAAGGCCTATGCTCCGGAAGAAGGCGTACTTGGCCGTTTTTAACTTGGCCGATCTTATTTGGCTAGTTTAAGGTTCGGAGAGGAATTCGTATTCGTCGATGACCGCTGCCACCGCCATCTTGCCATCCGTTACCGCGTCATCCACGCGCACGATCTTGCCTTTGCATTGTACGCGGATGCTTTCGGTCAAGGTTATTTCCGGCGGCAGGGTAAGAGTGAACTCAATGGCCGACCCGGCTGCAACAGGCGAATCCAGATAGAAACAGATTCCCCGAGCGCTCACGTCCCGGGTCTGGGCGATTTTCCCCGGCGTTCCCTCTTCGCTGCTGGTCACCGCAACCGGCAGCCGTAGCGCAAACCGACGGGTTGCGCGCTTATCTTGTTGGGCCTCGGCCATAGGTCCTCCATAAAGCCTTGTAAGCATGGCGGTTTGCGGGCAGGGTGTCAAGGCTGGACTTTGACGGCTGGACTTTGACGGGCTTTGCGGTGGATGGCTTTGACGGTAAGCTAATAATATACACAGTATGATTTTCGTCCTCGACAACTACGATTCGTTCACTTACAACCTGGTGCAATATTTGGGCGAGCTGGGAGCGGAGGTGGTGGTTCGCCGCAACGATCAGGTCACGGTCAACGAGGTCGGAGACATGCGCCCGGAGCGTATTGTGGTTTCACCGGGCCCTTGTACACCGCAAGAAGCGGGAATCAGCATTCAGCTCATTCGCCATTTTGCCGGCAAAGTTCCGGTGTTGGGAGTTTGCCTGGGACATCAAGCCATTGGCACGGCCTTCGGCGGCAAAGTCGTGCGCGCTCCCCACTTGATGCACGGCAAAACCAGTCAGGTGCAGCATGATAACCGGACAATTTTCCAGGGGCTTCCGTTTCCGATCACTGCCACCCGCTACCACTCACTGATCATCGAAGAAAAGGACCTGCCCGCGGACCTCGAAGTCAGCGCCTGGACCACCGAGAAAGATGGCTCACGCACCATCATGGGCCTGCGCCACAAACGCTTTTTTATCGAAGGTGTGCAGTTTCATCCCGAAAGCGTGCTGACCGCCGAGGGCAAGAAACTGGTCTCCAACTTTCTTTCAATCTAGCTTCCTGTTCTTTCGCTTCCGCCGGAGATCTGCAGGTACTCCCGTGTTAACCTTGCCTCCGTCGAGGGAAAACGTATGTCATCTCGGTCCCGGATCTTGAATCTAGTTTTATTGTTGTTGGCCGCGTCTGCAGCTCTTGCGCAAAATCCTTCGCCACTGAGCCCAGCCCAAATCAGCGACGTTGAAAAAGCCGTCAACACCTTCATGACCCAAGAACACGCCCCTAGCGTCTCTGTAGCAATTGTGAAAGACGGAAAGCTGGCATGGACGGGCGCTTATGGGTTTTCTGATCTTGAGAACTCCGTTCCGGCCAAGACTTCGACCATGTACCGCCTTGCTTCAATTTCCAAACCGATCACGGCTACAGCGGTCATGCAACTCGCAGAAGTAGGCAAACTCGATCTCGACGCGCCCATCCAGAAATACTGTCCGGCTTATCCCGCGAAGCAGTGGCCCATTACTGCACGGGAATTGCTCGGACACCTCGCCGGAGTGCGGCACTACAAGCAACCCGACGAATGGATGAGCACGCACCATTACGCATCGATAACTGATTCGCTCGACTTCTTCAAGGTGGATCCGCTCGATTTTGAGCCAAAAACCAAATATCAGTATTCGACGTTCGGATTCTCCATTCTGGGATGTGCGGTCGAGGGCGCCTCGGGCATGAAGTTTATGGATTACTTGCAGGAAAAAGTTTTCCGTCCGGCGGGAATGGAGCACATCCAGACTGACGACACTTTTGCCATCATCCCGAACCGCGCCCGCGGTTATCGCAAAACGGAAAAGGGAGAAGTGGTCAACACCTGGCTGGCGGACACCAGCAACAAGATCCCCGGTGGGGGCATGATCTCCACCGCAACCGATCTCGCCAATTTTGCCATCGCCACCATGCACGCAACATTGGTGTCGCAGCCCACTCTAGAAAAGGTGTGGACTTCGCAGACGACGCGTGACGGCAAGAAAACCGGCTCCGGACTTGACTGGGGCTTGGGAGAGCTCAAAGGTCACAAGGAGGTTTCTCACAGCGGCGCCCAGCCGGGAACTAGCACGGATCTGGTTATGCTCCCAGAGATGAATACGGCGGTAGTGGTGATGGTGAACATGGATGGACTTCCAGCGAGTGAGCTGGCAGATAAAATTCTCGGAGACCTCGCGCCTTGAAGAGGCTGAATGTGGTCGCGGGCGACTCGCCCGCGACTGGCGGTTCATCAACGATCCAACATTAGCCAGTGGACTCTCGCGCCGCCCCCACCGCTCGTAGCACCGCTTGCGCTTTATTCATGCACTCTTCGAATTCGCTCGCGGGATCGGAGTCGGCCACAATGCCCGCTCCTGCCTGCAGATAAGCTTTCTTCCCTTGCATCAGCATGGTGCGAATGGCAATGCAGGAGTCAAGATTCCCAGCGAAATCGGCATACAGCACCGATCCGCCATAGATTCCGCGTCGCGTGGGCTCCAGTTCTTCGATGATTTGCATGGCGCGAACCTTCGGGGCACCACTCAAAGTGCCCGCCGGAAAACATGCAGCAAACGCATCGAGGGCGTCGAGGTCACTGCGCAGCTTGCCTTCTAGCGCTGAAACCAGATGCATGACGTGAGAGTAACGTTCCACATACATCAGATCTTTCACTTTCACCGAACCATATTCGCTCACGCGCCCTAGGTCGTTGCGCCCCAAGTCGACCAGCATCACGTGTTCGGCGCATTCTTTTTCGTCGTGCAGCATTTTCTGTTCGAGCAGCAGGTCTTCGGCTTCATCGCGGCCACGGGGATGAGTCCCCGCAATTGGCCGGTACTCCAGCTTTTTTCCCGTAACCCGCACCAGCATCTCCGGGGACGATCCCAGCACATGGGTGTCTCCCATGCGCAGAAAATATAAGTAGGGCGACGGATTCACGGTTCGCAGCGCGCGGTAGATATCGAATGGCGCCACTTCAGGAGTGAAGTCCAGGCGCTGCGAGAGCACTACCTGAAAAATGTCTCCCGCCGCAATGTACTCCTTGGCGCGTTCGACCATCTGCAGAAAACGCTGGCGGCTGGTCCCAGCGTTCACTTTCAATTTGCCGGTTTGAGGTTGTGAAGATTTTCGCAGCTGTGCCGGGCGTAGTCCGCTGCCCAGCTTCTTTTCTAGCACAGCAATGTCGGCTACGGCGCGATCATAGGCCCGGCGCGGGCTCTCGCGAGAAACATCGGCGTTCGCGATGATGTGGATTTGGTGCCGCAGGTGATCGAAGGCCAACAGCCTATCAAAGAACATCAAAACGCAATCAGGCAGGTCGAGATCATCCTTGGCATGCTCGCCGATATTTTCCAGTTGGCGTACGCCGTCGTAAGCAAAATAGCCCACCGCACCCGCAGTGAACGGCGGCAATCCTGGAACATTCGCTGGACGATGCTGCCGAAGCAGCTCTTTCGCAATTTGGACAACGCTGCCTTTGCGCTTCTCGCGGACCTTCCCGCGCTGCACAATCACTTCGTCGCCGCGGGCCCGCAAATGCATGTACGGCCGGGCACCCAGAAATGTATACCGCCCGATCTGCTCACCGCGCTCTACCGACTCCAGCAGAAAAGCATCCGGCTCTTTGGCAGCCACGGCAAGAAAAGCGGAGACTGGCGTAAGCAGATCGGCCGTCACCGACTTCACCACCGGCACCAGCGTGGCTTCGCGGGCCAGGCGGGAGAATTCTGTGTAATCGGAGACAGGCATGCGGTTGCCACATTATATGGGAGTGCCGGACTTTAGGCTCTGGGCCTGAAGCCCAAGGCCTCCATGCTCAGGGTAACCAGCGAATGAATTGACGGATTCCGCGCATGGATGGAAGATGGCTGATCGGCCCACCGTCCGCTCGCGGAGCCCTATGCGTATCAAGTTCTGGGGAGTTCGGGGATCCACCCCGGCTGCTCAGCCAGAAAACATGCGTTACGGAGGCAATACATCTTGCGTCGAGGTACGCCTCGGCGACCAACTCTACATTTTCGATTGCGGCACCGGTTTCCGCGTGCTGGGCAACCAACTGCGCAGCGAATTTAGCGGCAAGCCAATTTCCGCTCACGTTTTTCTCTCCCACTTTCATTGGGACCACATCCAGGGACTTCCCTTCTTCGGCCCGCTTTACGAGAGCTCGGACAATCGTTTCGTATTTCACTCCTCCAACCGGACTCGTGCTCTGAAACAAGTCCTCGAAGAACAAATGTCGTCGCCGTACTTCCCGGTGAGACTGAAAGAAATGAAGGCCGAGCGCGAATTCCATGATCTGCAAGAAGGCCGCATTCAGCTGGATGACATCACCATTCACACCGCCTGGCTCAATCATCCTCAGGGCTGCATGGGCTTCCGTCTGGAAACCAAAGAGGGCGTGCTGGTCTATGCCACCGATAACGAACCGGGAGACGCAGCGTTCGACAAGAGCGTCCGCAAGCTGGCCGAAGACGCGGACGTGCTCATCTACGACGCCCAGTATTTGCCGGAAGAATACGAGGCCCGCCGTCGCGGCTGGGGACACAGTCATTGGCGCGAAGCCGTCAACGTGGTCATGCAGAGCGGAGCGAAAGAATTAATTCTCTACCACCACGATCCCGATCATGACGACATCTGCCTGGATAAAGTCGTCAAAGAAGCCCGGAATTATTATCCTCGTGTGCGCGCCGCCGCTGAAGGCATGGAGATCGTGCTGTGAGTTAGGCTCTTCCACCCCAACCTCTGCCTGTTGTAGCAACGTGATTCTGTCACCCTAACGGCAACATAAAAGTGTCCCCCCGGAGACGGTTAAGTGTTGCAGGCGGGTGTCGCCATAGTAGAGCGAGACGCGGCCATCGAGAGCTTGGTGGATCTGCACTTTGGCAGCGCGGCGAAGCTGAAGCGACGAGCCGGCTGGGGGATCTGGAAGCGGCGGCCCTCCCACTGCACGACGTTGTCGTTGCTGACCACGCGCTGCTGCACGAAGCAACCGATGCGCTCAAGATTTTCCGGAGCCGTGCGCCAGGCAGTTTGGTTTTCGCGAGGCTGGCGGGAGAAGCGACGGTTGTAGTCGGCGATGAACTGGCGGAGCACGGCGTTGGCGGAGTCGATGTCGGCGGCTTGGGCGAGCCGCAGTTCGCTGGTGAGGCGATCCTGGAGCCCACCCCAGAGACGCGCGACGCGGCCTTTGGCTTGCGGATGAAGGTGATGGCCAGCGCTTCCAGGGCGCGGCCGAACGGCGTGGGATGGCGTTTTCCCGCAAGCTGTTCTGGGACCGTCCCGGAGTCGTCGTTGCGGACCAAGATGCCGCTGTGATCGCCGTAAAAAGCCAGGGGCACGCGGTGGCGACGCAGCAGTGGGCGGAGCAAACAGAGATAGCCGAATGCCGTTTCCGAGGGAAAGAACTGCGCCGCCAGGATTTTCCCGGTGACATCGTCTTGCATGCCGAGAGCGCTGAGCCGCGGACCGCGTGCTTCGAGCCAGTCGTGCGGATTGCTATCGAGTTGCACGAGTTCGCCGGGCTGCGCGGAACGGACACGGCGCTGGCGATGAACGGGAGGGCGGCACTTTCTAGGGGAGCCGAGACCTTGCCTGCGCAAGAGCCGGCGAAGGGTCTCGCGACTGAGCGAGAAGCCCTCGCGCTCGACCAGTTTCTCGCAGAGGTGGTGATCGTTGAAGCCGGCGTAGGTGCTACGGGCCAGCCGCACCATGGGCTCGCGCACGGCATCGGGCAGGCGACGGTGGCTGGGGCGCCCACGATGGGCGTGCGCCAAAGCCGCCTCCCCGTCTTCGCGCATACGCTTCTTCAAGCGCTCAACTTGGCGAACGCTCAAGCAAAAGGAGTGCGGCGGTTTTGGCACACGCCAACTCTCCCTTCACGCATCTGGAAATAACCGCCACGCGTTGCAGTTCCTTCGGGCTCAATGCAAATGTCTCCCTGTTCATGGGGTGACAAAGTCTCGTTGCAGTTATGGGGTGACATTATCTTGGAGCATCTACACCCCCAACCCCTGACCTTGCCTACCTGCCCCTTCGTGCTTAGAATTAGAGGGTTTGCCTGAATGTTGCCGGTAGGTGACCCAGCCGCAAACATCATAGAAACATCGAATCGCATTCATACGGAGATCGCCATGAAAACCATATCCCACGAGCAGGAAATTAATCCCTGGGAGGCGCAAGCCGCCCGCTTTGATTTCGCCGCAGAGAAGCTGCATTTGGACGAGGGCATTCGGAAAGTGTTGAGCTACCCCACTCGCGAGCTCATCGTGCACATCCCGGTAAGCATGGACAACGGCAAGCTCGAGGTTTTCACCGGGTTCCGGGTGCAGCATTCGATTGCCCGCGGTCCGGGCAAAGGCGGCATCCGCTACGCCCCTGACGTCACTCTGGATGAAGTGCGCGCGCTGGCCAGTTGGATGACCTGGAAATGCGCCGTGGTAAATATCCCGTTCGGCGGCGCCAAAGGCGGAGTAATTTGCGATCCCCACAAGATGTCCATGGGCGAGCTGGAGCGGATGACTCGCCGCTACACCGCGGAACTGATCGAATTTATCGGACCAGAAAAAGACGTACCTGCTCCGGACGTCAACACCAACGAACAGACCATGGCCTGGATCATGGACACCTATTCCATGCACATGCGCCAGACCGTCACCGCCGTCGTGACCGGCAAGCCAATCAATATCGGCGGATCGCGTGGACGCCGCGAAGCCACCGGCCGCGGCATCATGATTGTTTGCGAGGAAGCCATCAAGAAATTGGGCCTCGCCCGTGAATCCACCCGGGTCATTGTGCAGGGCTTCGGCAACGTCGGTTCCAATGCAGCGTTACTGATGCATCAGGCCGGATACAAAGTGATTGGCGTCATTGAAGTCGAGGGCAGCCTGCACAACAAGAACGGGATTGATGTTCAGGCACTCACCGACTACCGGGCCAAGAATCGCACGTTGAAGGGCTTTCCCGAAGCCGAAGCCGCCGATCCCGCTGAACTGTTCCTCACCGACTGCGACATTCTGATTCCCGCCGCCACCGAAAACCAGATCACCAGCCGCAATGCCGACCGCGTGAAGTGCAAGATTCTCGCCGAGGGCGCAAACGGCCCTACCACTGCCGCAGCGGATGAAATCCTTTCGGACAAGAAAGTCTTCGTGATTCCCGATATCCTCTGCAACGCTGGTGGCGTGACCACTTCCTACTTTGAGTGGGTGCAAGACCGCCAGGGTTATTTCTGGAAAGAGTCGGTGGTGAACGAGCAGCTAGAAGAAATCATGGTGGCCGCTTTCCACGATGTGGTGCGCTATTCCGAGATCCACGGAGTCAATAACCGGATCGCTGCTTACATGCTGGCGATTGACCGCGTAGCCTACACCATCCGCCAGCGCGGAATTTATGCGTAGCCCAAGCTAGGCAAGTATCGAAAAACGTTGGGCAGGCAAGAGTGGCATGAGAAAAATGAAACTAACAGCTTTTGCAGCGCCGTGTTTACTGTTCACATTGTTGATCGTGCCCTCGGTTGTTGTCCCTCAGAGCGCTTCATCAGATCAACAGAAGTCGGCTACTGCCGCTTCATCTAACAGCGCGAAATCACCGGCGGGCACGCCGTCTGCAGCCGACATCACGGCAGCCAGGGCCAGCGGCAATGTCTGGGTGAACCTCGGTACCGGCGTTTACCACAAAGCTAGGGGCTGCTACGGCAAGACGAAAGACGGCAAGTTCATGACCGAAGACGAAGCCAAGAAGGCTGGCTACAAAACAGCCAAGCGAGACTGATTTTCAAGAAAGAATGATGTGCAAGACGCGGCTCCGGGCAGCGGTCGGGATCCGATGAAGCAACTCCAGACGGCGATAGCAGTACAAGGAGCCGCAATGTGGCTGCTCTGGGCGGTGGTCAAGTGAGAGGACTTCAAACTGGCACGATTCGCCGAGTTATGGTGCGTCTGGTGCTGCTGGCAATTTGTTATCTGGTTGCAGGGGCAGTCCAGGTAAATCACATTGTCTACACGTTGATGAAAGGGAACTATTTGTTTACCAAGCTGTCTTTTACATCAGCCTTTTTCTTCTGTCTCTCTCTGATTCTAGTGCCCGTGAAGCATTCCTCAGCGCGAAGGAAGCTCGTCTTATCGCTAAGCCCCTTAGCCGGGTATTCATCCAGTTTCTTTGCGTTTTTCCTGATGCTATTGCGACGCGGTGCAGGGTTGGCAAGACTCTTGGACATTCCGGATCTGTCGGCCAGATTCTTCCTTTCCCCGTGCTTTACCTTTGCCTGGCTTGTGGGATTCTTCATTTTTACTGCTAATCATTTTCCTAGGCTCGGATATATCGCACCGTGAAAAAGCACACCCAGCATAGTTTGAGATGCTCAACCTGCCCTTCCTAGTATTTTCTTCCTCACTTCGATTGCTTTACCTATTCCCGGTGGGGGATAATTCGGCATCGTCGGTTTCAGCATTTTTGCCGACGGCGATGTTCCGTGTCCCCGGTGAACCTGCCAAACTCCATCACGCTCACCCGCATCTTCAGTATCCCGCTGTTGATCTGGATTCTTTCCACCAACCGTTTCCAGGGTGTTGGCGGAGAGAAAGAACTATTGGCTTCGGCATTATTTATCGCCGCCTCCATCACCGACGGCATTGACGGATATCTCGCCCGCAAGCGTGGTCAAATCACCACTATGGGAATCCTGCTTGATCCGCTGGCGGACAAGTTGCTGATTGCTGCCGCTTTTGTAACTCTTGTTCAGTTCAATCCCAGCCTGGTTCCGGCGTGGATGGCGGTTGTGATCATTGGCCGCGAGTTCCTGGTGAGCGGCTTGCGGTCCATTGCTGCTTCCGAAGGCTTCACCATCGAAGCCAGCGAGCTGGGCAAATTCAAAATGCTGGTGCAGATTGTTTCCGTGGTGGCGGTCATCCTCGATCATCGCTGGAAGGAATGGCCCATTTATGGAACATACTTTTTCCCCGTGCATTGGATCGCATGGCTTTCCATCTGGTTCATGGTCGTTCTGTCGTTGATCTCGGCCGGGGATTACTTTATCGCCTTCTGGTCGAAGATTGACCGGCAAGTGGTAAAGCGGCGTCGCCGTGCCTTCGTCCTCAGCCGGCGGAGGAAGCGCGATGTCCCCGTCACATGAGGGCCCTTCCTCTCATTCGAAACTGACCACAGACGTTCAGCAGAACGAATTCACTCCGGAAGAACGCAGCATCCTTTTAAAGCTTGCCCGCGAGGCGATTGTCTCGACGCTCGAAAAGCAGGAAGTCTCTCTGCAGTCACCTTCGTCTCACCTCGCGGAACCACGAGGCGTTTTCACCACGATCCGTCTGCACGGGGTTCTGCGCGGTTGCGTGGGTTTTGTGTTCCCGGTGGCGTCGTTGTATCGCAACGTGATCGAGACGGCACGCTCGGCGGCGTTCGCAGACACGCGATTCCCGCCCGTGACCCGTGAAGAAGCGTCGCAACTGGCGGTCGATCTCAGCATTCTGTCCCCACTCAGCCCGATTGCTCCCGAAGAGATCGAGATCGGACGCCACGGGCTGCTGATTACAATGGCGGGCCACCGGGGCCTGCTTTTGCCGCAGGTTCCGGTCGAGTACGGATGGGACCGCATCGCTTTTCTCGAGCAGACCTGCCGGAAGGCCGGCCTGCCGTTGGACGCATGGAAGAATGTCGCGACCATCGAAGCCTTCACCGCGGAAATTTTTGGCGATCAGGATGCGCAATCGTGAGGCCCTGATCCCGCTGCCAGTCCCCGAGGCCTCCCGTCGAGCTTCTTGGAATAAGCTTCGCGACGAACCAAATCGGTGCACAATTCGGCCCGCTCAGATTCCAGATTGGCAATTCTTCTTAATCCACGCCTAAGCGGAGACAGGCTCTGTTTGCATTCGGGCCCAGAGAGCCAGCCTCGCAGGAATCTCCTGCAAAAGGAGAGTTCATGCAAAAGCGAACAACTTGCGGTCTTTGTTTCCTGATTTTTTGTCTTGTCTTGGGAGTCGGGTCGTCGCAGCCACAGATGGCGGCCAAAGCCAAGCCCGTCTACACGTGCGTTGCCATATGGGACGTTCCTCGCGCCCAATGGGGCGATATGGAAAAGCTTGACGAGCAGGACAAGCCCGTGCTCGACAAACTGGTTGCCGATGGCACGCTGATCGGTTACGGCGCTTACACCAACATCATTCAACAAGAAGGCGAACCCACTCACGGAAGCTGGTTCACCGCCACTTCCGAGGATAACCTGCTGAAGGCTTTGGAAGCAATTTATGCCCATCCAGGGTCAATCTCCGTGCCGGTGGAGGGCGCATCCAAGCACTGGGACTAGATCCTGACCGGGGACATCTACGGCGCCAAGTCGAGCTTGTCCACTGGCGGCTCTCACCTGGTCGCGTTGGCAAGTCAAGCCAAGCGAGATGCACAGCTACAGCGAGCTTACCAAGAGCGTGCTGGTGCCGGTACTGGAGAAATTGCTGGCGGCGGGCGCGATCACGTCATACGGACTGCTTAGAGAGGACTACCACCAGCAGAAATTGGGCACCATTTTCCAAATACATTACGGTACCCGATGCCGCCTCGATGGACAAAGTGAACAAGGCATTCGACGACGCCTTCGACAACAATCCAGCAGTGGGCGAGGCCTTCCGGGCGTTGACTGAGCGGGAAGGATATCGCGACTTCCTTACTCATTTGCGCTTCATGGTAATCAAGTAGCGCGCTCCATCTTTAAGTCCTGCAATCACGCAAAGCTCTACAGCAGAAAAAACCGGGGAGGCTTGACCTCCCCGGCTCGGAGCTACGGTTGGGTTGCTCGAAACTTACTGTTGTTCGTCCAGTTCCACGTCATCGCCAACGAGGACGTCTTCCATTGCAAAGACGATCATGCCCGTGGCAGTGGTCGGCGTGGTACCGATGATGACGAGTTCACCCACCGCACGCCGCGGGAAGTCGGCCACGTGGATCTCCGGCCCATTCGTCTTGGTCAACATCTTGGGGTCGATGGAGGGTTGCTTTAGCTGCGTGTCCTCAGAAGTCGATGCCTTGAACGAAAGTGAGTCGACTGGATCTTTCAGGTCGGCAGTGTAGGAACGCACAGCACGGAAGTAGTCTCCTACTTTGACCCCCTGGTTCACGCCGACGTTAAGATAAACTTTCGCACCGCTTCCCAATTCCCCGTCAAAATCCTTAGCCATCAAAATGCGGCCGCTGACTTTGCCATTCGCAGGGACAAAACGGTCGAAGCGTGCGGGCGGGTGAAACGCAACTGTAGGCTTTTCTACGAAAGGCACTACAATGTCGCCGGGATTCACGGGATCACAACTGAAATTGATGCGGCCTATGGCCGTTTTGTGCCGGGAGTCAATCACCTCTACCCGGGCTACTTCGTAATAGGGCTGACCGGCAGCCTTCAGCATGGCGTGCTGACCAGAGAACAGCTCATACTTGTTGGGATCACGGAGTTCACGCAGAACCGTGTACTGCTGCCCGGTCTGGTAGCCGGTGCCAGTCAGGTATACAACGTCGCCATGGACAAACTTGGCAGTGCTGGGGCTCTCCAGGCCTCCCGCCACGTAATTGCTGTTGGGCAGGAGCTGGCTGCTGATGAAACCAGCACAATAGAGGTCGGCAGCCGTTGGCGTTTCCACCCGCTCAATGGGGAAGCTGGTAGTCGTCAGCAATGTCCCTTCCGGGGCTGGCTGGTCCGCGGGCGTGGTTGCAACTTGCTGGGCTGAGGCGGCAATCGCCAGTGACAAGAGTAGTAACAGTCCTGTTTTCTTCATGTTATCTCCAAGTCGGAGCCGGGATGCAGCCGGCGTATCCGCCTAACTACAGCAAATAAAGGGTTTCCAACCCGGACAGTAACAAGCAGGTAAGTCCCGGTCAAGGTTACGAGGGTGTTATGGGCGACTGGTTAAAAAGTTTACCGGCAGCAAAATATTCGTAATCCGTTGTTGCATCTAGAATTACACGCCTGTAATATCGGCGCCGACTCCCCATCACGATGACAGCTGCCTCGAACCAATATCTGTCGAGATTATTGCATCAACGATTGCCTCGGGTCTGCGTCGCCCTGACCGCCTCCGATCCCGCTGAATTGGTGGACAAAGCAGAGAGGCTGGCCCGCGATAACACCTTTCTGGAGTTCAGGTTAGATTATCTAGCCAAACCGTTACTGGCCCTGCCAAAGATCAAGCGGTTTACCGAATACCACCCCCATGTGGTGGTCATTGCGACCTGCCGACGAACCACCAGCGGAGGTAAATTTCGAGGCACCATGGCGGCGCAACTTGACGTTCTCGGCAAGGCTACTGTGGCAGGCTGTCAACTCATCGACGTTGAACTGCAAACCGCCGTTCATTGCAAACCTGCGCAATTGCAACGGCTTCGCGACAAGGCATCGCTGATCCTCTCTTTCCACGACTTTCGCGCCACAAAGAAACTGGAAGAAACGCTGGAAAAGATGGTGGCCTTTCCCGCGGATTTCTACAAAATCGTGACCACGGCCACCACGTTGTACGACAACGTGGTGATGATGAAATTTCTGGAAAAATACCGCGACAAACATTCCTTGATCGGCCTGTGCATGGGCGAACAAGGGATTATCAGCCGGGTGTTGGGTGTGCGCGCGGGCAGCGTGTTCACTTTCGGAGCGCTCAGTCCGGATGAAAAGACCGCGCCCGGCCAAGCCACAGCGCAGGAACTGCGCAGCATTTACCGCATCGAGCAAGTGGACGCCGCCACGCGAGTGTATGGAGTCGCCGGAGATCCAGTGGCGCAGTCGCTTTCACCGGCCATCATGAACGCCGCTCTGCGCCGGGAAACCGTAAATGGCGTCTATGTCGCATTGCATGCCAAGACTTTGAAAGACCTGCTGGCCTGCGTTCGCGACATTCCTATTCACGGGCTTTCCATCACGATGCCGTACAAACAGCCGATCGTCAGTCATCTGGACAACACGGATGCCCACACCACAAAAATCGGAGCCTGCAACACGGTAGTTCGAGCTCAGGATGGAAAGCTGTACGGTTTCAACACCGATGCGGCGGGTGTGGTGCGGCCTCTGGAGCAGCGGATCACCATCGAAGGCGCCAAAGTTTTAGTGTTGGGCGCTGGCGGTGCGGCCCGGGCAGCAGTTTTTGGACTCAAGGAGCGCGGGGCTGAAGTTTACATCCTGAATCGGACCGCCGCACAGGCGCAGAAGTTGGCTCGCCAAGCCAAAGCCAAGTCCATCAAGCGCCCGGACCTGAAAAAGCTCGCCTTTGATGTGATCATCAACGCCACGCCGGTGGGCATGGGGAACACCAAGGAATCGCCTTTGAATGCCGACGAGATCAAAGCCAAATACGTCTTCGACATGGTCTACGATCCACGGGAAACTCGCCTGATCAAGCTGGCCAAGGAGCGGGGAGCCGAAGTGATCCCTGGGATTGAGATGTTTGTCCACCAGGCGGCCCGCCAATTCGAGATCTGGACCGGTAAGCCCGCCCCTTGGGGCGACATGCTGCGCGTAGTCACGCTTGCCCTCAACGAACGCGACGCAGCCCGCGAGGGATTGAACAAGCGAGAAGACTGATCCCCGAGCTATGTTTGTGCCGGCAATGTCCACAGGCTTTCGACCCGCTGATGCATTGCTTTTATCGGTTTAACGCGGGCGATGCTTTTCGCCACGAAACGGTTGCATTTTTAATGGTCTCGGTAGTACAATTCAGTCAGGGCATGGCTGTAAACGCCCAATTCCGTTGTACCGCCCTTTCTTCCAAGGTTCAAGAGCCGTAGATAGCTGTCACGGACGTTTGAGACGAGCACCCTCGCCTCGAACCAAAGGTTCGGAGAGACCCTTATGTCGTGGTATGCGTACTGCCTCACAGAACAACAGACCCTAAATGGAACCCGCGCCCGCCGTCCTTTCCTGCTGGAAGGGATTCAAGGTGTAAATGGCGCGCCAGTCCTGAGTTATCCCAGCGGGGAGTTCGCGGTGATTGTCAGCGAATACGACCGCAACAACGGAAACGGAAAGCTGGAGGAGAAGACCGTTTTGGAACACGCGCACGTGGTTAGTGTGTGCTTCCGCAGCGGCACCGTCCTCCCATTCCGTTTTGGGACGATTTTCGACAGCGACGATGCCCTTCGGCAGGCAGTGCGAGCCAACCGCCGCGCCTTTGGCGTGAGCGTGGCCAGGCTGCGTGGCAAGGCCGAGATGCACCTGAAAGTACTGGTGAAAGACGGTGCGTTGCGCGAATTCATGGCCGACGTACCGTTGCCGGACACCGTTGGCGGCGACTATCTCATGAAGCTGCGGGAAAAGGCTTCGAAAGACCGCGAACGCCAGACCAAAGCGCGCGCTCTGTCCGTCCAGGTACATAAGCTCTTCAATCCGCTCGAGGAAGAGATTAGTTGTAAGAGGGTTAACACCAACGGCATGCTGATTGACATTGCTCATCTGATCGATTCGAAATCCGTGGAAAAATATCAGAACCGATACAGCAGCGCAGCCAAGCAATTGAAGAACTGCGAACTGGTGATCAGCGGGCCGTGGCCGCCTTATCATTTTCTGCCTGGGAAGCTGCGTACGGTCGCTGGCAACTCTTAGGATTTCTCGCCTTCGAGCTCGTATTTCGATTCCATTGAAACCCGGGGCTTGCGTCCTGGGTTTTTTTCTGTAGAGACGTAGCTTGCCACGTCTTGCCTGCGGCTTTGCTGCATCCAGGGTGGGCGACGTAGCGAGCTATGTCTCTAATGATCCGAGTCTCGGTTTAGGGATCGAGCCGCTGATCGCTGCAGCGAAAGTGCAGGATTCTGCACTTTCCCGGGTCCAGCGGGCCGCCCGGATGTTCTCTCATACCTTTGCCGCACGAATAAGTGGCTATTCCACAGAGGCTTGCCCGGGAAACTGCTCTGGGCGGGCGATTTCACCGATTTGGCTGCGCAAATGCTCCTTTACCTTGCAATAAAAGAGGCCGCACAACAAGCATGACCTTTACTCTCATCCATTGTTCTCGACACCTCACTTTAAGCCGCTCCGGCTGGCGGATCGGCCCCTTGCATCGCCTTTCCTGAATCCCATCACCTATGCCTCTTTTGAATGGTGGCTCCAGCAATGGAGCCACTTTCTATTTCCGGGACAAGATAAACAAGATAAGTAAATAAATTAAGACGATAAGCTAGGCGCGCCCCGCAATACCGCGACCTCATTTACACTAGGAAATTCGATCCGGTGGCTCTTTGCGGACGAAAACACTCACGAGGTGACAATGCGCCTGCAACTCGTCGTGACTCTTTCTGTGCTGGTCACGACTCTAGCCAGTGCTCAAACGCTCCCGCACAAACCAAGCCAACGAGAGACTCCGCCATCGGCCGAGGATGACTATTCGCCGCAGTTGCGGAGCGAGCTCACGGCTCTGCGGGAAGCCGCGCTTAGCGACGACTATGCGTATCAGCAGGTGGCGCACCTAACCGAGAACATTGGTCCCCGACCTGAGGGATCGTTACAAGCTCAGGCTGCGGTGAACTACGTTGCGGATGAACTGCGCAAGCTGGGCCTGGAAGTCCGGCTGGAGGAAGTGCAAGTCCCGAGTTGGACGCGTGGCGTGGAAACAGCGGAACTGGTGGAGTATCCAGGACAAGCGCCCGGGACCACACAGAAAATCGTGCTCACGGCACTAGGGGGAAACGCGCCAACATCGGCGGAAGGTCTGGCGGCCGAAGTGGTGGTGGTCAGTAGTTTCGACGAATTGAGGGCCCTTGGCCGCAACAAAGTTGCAGGAAAAATTGTGCTGTTCAACGTCCCGTTCGACGCGAAAAAAGCGGCGAGCGGGCGCGCATTCGACGGTTATAGCGAGGCGGTGCTCTACCGTGCCGGTGGCGGACAAGCTGCCGCAGAGCTGGGCGCTGTTGGGTCTCTGGTTCGCTCCGTGGGTACCGCAGACTACCGCTTGCCGCACACCGGCTACAGCGATGATGCGGGCATTGCGCAGGGTGCCGTGACTAGCGAGGATGCCGATTTGATCGCGCATCTGGCAGCACAGGGAAAAGTACGTCTGCATTTCATCTTGACCTCGAGAACCGGCGCCGCCGTACTTTCTTACAACGTCGTGGCCGACTTGAAGGGGTCAGAGCATCCCGAGCAGGTGGTGGTCGTCTCCGGGCATCTCGACTCCTGGGACTTGGGAACGGGTGCGATTGATGACGGGGCGGGAGTCGCAATCGCCATGGAGACTGCACAACTGATTCAGCAGCTGCACCTGCACCCAAAACGCACCATCCGCGTGATTGCCTGGATGGATGAAGAGAACAACGGAAGTGGCCACGATGCCTACGCCAAAGCCCACGAGTCGGAATTCCGGAATTTTGTCGCAGCCATCGAGAGTGACTCCGGAGCGGCGCACCCGCTGGGGTTCGAAGCCATGGTGAACAGCAGCGCAC
>Ga0182024_10007802_pt1 | contig 22945 bp, 20 predicted proteins | sample P32metaG_FD_120480 | JGI IMG/M metagenome (GOLD analysis project Ga0182024, IMG submission 120480) | Permafrost microbial communities from Stordalen Mire, Sweden - P3-2 metaG (Illumina Assembly) | ecosystem: Environmental > Terrestrial > Soil > Wetlands > Permafrost | place: Sweden: Stordalen... | reverse complement strand
TTACGCCGAAGGCCTCGGTGGATGCTTTGATCCCGGCATTCAGCTATTTAGCGGCATGGTTCGCTATCGCTGGGCTCGCGTATATTTTCATTGGCAAGGAAACCAAAGGCCAGTCGCTGGAGAAAATCGAGCAGGATTTGGAGAATTCACGGAGCTAGCGCATTTCTCACGGGATTGTATGTTTCCTGGGAACGCCAATCTCCTGATTGGCGTTTGGCCACGCGCCAATCGGGAGATTGGCGTTCCCAGGTTTGCCCCAACGCAATTCGTTCCAACTATGCTTTGAGATTTTGAAGCCATACCGGCTGGGTCCCCTTGCTAGGAAGCACCGTTTGAGCACAGCGGCGGCGCGGTCTCGTCCCTGCGGTGAGAAGGTTAGGCTAGCGGCACGGTTGAATCTAAACCCCCGCCTCTGAAGACGCGGGCTACAGCAGGTTTTGCCAGGTTTTGTAGCCCGCCTCTTCAGAGGCGGGGGTTTTCTTATCCGCCTATCGCTACAGCCCTGCTATTTCTTGCCGCTTGTCCCCCGTGGATTATTCGCCATGCGTTCGAGGACAGCGCACACCGCTCCCGTATCTTCCGCGCCCATTCCCATTGCCATCGCTGCGGTATAAAAAGGCGCGCTGGCCGAAAACAGCGGCGTAGGGCAATCGATCTTTCGCGCGTAGTCGCCAATGATGGTCATATCTTTCTGCCACGTTTGCACTTTCATCGTCGCGTCGGAGTAATCGCCCTTGGCCATCATCGGGCCGCGGACTTGGAGCATTCGCGAACCGCCCGCGCCATCGGCAACTACCTTTAAGACCATCTCTGGATCGAGTCCGGACTTCATCGCCAGCACCATGGCTTCAGCGGCTGCGACATTGTGAATCGCCACCAGAAGATTGGCGACGAACTTCATCTTGCAACCCGCGCCGAAAGAGCCGACGTAATAGTGCGCGCGCGCGAAACCCTCCATCACCGGAGCGACGCGCTCGCACGCCTTGCGGTCTCCGCTGGCATAGACGATCAAATCCTTGACCCGCGCTTGCGCGCCTGTCCCACTGAGCGTGCAATCCAGCAAAATCGTTCCGCGTGACGCCAGGCGTTTGCGTGCTTCTTCCTTTACCGGGATCGGCAGCGTGCTGGTCTCGACAACGATTTGATTCGCGCGCGACGATTTGGCAAGTTGCGCGGCGGTTTCGAGCAGAGCATCGGAAGACGGAAGCGAAGTCACGATGATGTCGCACTTTTTCGCGACTTCCTGACAATTACGCGCAACCGATCCACCGGCCTTCCGATGCACCTGACGCGCTCGCGGCACAACGTCATAGCCCACAACCTTAAAATCCGCACGCATGAGATTGGCCGACATCGCCGATCCCATAATTCCCAGTCCAATCATGCCCACAGGTTTCGTTTCCATGTTTCCCCTTCTCAATTGTCTAATCAGAGCAGATGTGAAGATAAACTCTAGCAGCCAGGGATTGCCAGCCGAAAAAAGTTATGTAGAAATTTTTGTGAATGGAAGGAATAACAGCAAACATGTGGTATTCCGTGTAATTATAATCTATAAATTTGTGCGGCAATTTTAACTTTATTATAGAGGATTGAGTCTCATGGCAAATACGAAGGACAAAGTTACGCTCCAGGATATCCAGTCCACGTCGGAACGATTGAAGAATTGGGGACGCTGGGGCGCGGACGACGAAATCGGAACGCTGAATCATATTTCAGCGCAAGATATCATCAACGCGGCCGGCCTCATCCGCAAAGGAAAAGTATTTTCGCTGGCGCTCAACTATGACAGCAACGGGCCGCAGAACGGCCTGTGGGGCAATCGCTTCAATCCGATTCACACCATGCTCGCAACGGGAACGGATGCGGTCGCCGGACGGCAAGAGTCCATCAAGATTCGCTACGCCGATGACATGGTCACCATGCCGCTGCAGTGCGGCACGCAATGGGACGCGTTAGGCCACGTTTTTAATGGCGAAAAAATGTGGAACGGATACGATGCGCGGCTTGTCGATTCCAACGGCGCGGAAAAAAATGGCATCGAAAAAGTAAAAGACAAAATGGTGGGGCGCGGAGTGCTGCTCGACATCGCGCGGCATAAGGGCGTTGAATCGCTCGAAGATGGTTACGGCATCGGCATTGCCGACCTCGAAAGCTGCGCCAAGGCGCAAGGCGTGGAAGTCCGCAAGGGCGATTTCGTTATTTTTCGGACAGGGCACATGGAGCGCTGCCTGAAGGCCGGCAAATGGGGAGGCTACGCGGGCGGCGATGCGCCCGGCTTGCGTTTTGAAACCGCCGACTGGATTCGAAGCACGGACATGGCCGCGATCTGCGCGGATACATGGGGCTGCGAAGTCCGACCGAACGAAACGACTGTCGCGAGCCAGCCGTGGCACTGGGTGGTCATCCCGATGATCGGAATCAGCATGGGCGAAATTTTTTATTTGAAAGATTTGGCCGCGGATTGCGCGCAAGATCATGTGTACGAATTCTTTTTCTGCGCGCCGCCGCTGCCCATCACCAAAGCGGTTGGATCGCCCGTGAATCCCATCGCCATCAAATAAATTAATTAGGAGCCGTCTAATAAATAATCTTTGTGGGTCGCGGCTTCAGCCGCGACATCCAGAGATTGGAAAAGCAAGGGCTTTAGCCCCTGAGGGTCGATCGAGGATCCCTATCGCCCATTTATAAGATGGCTTCTATAGTATTCCGCGTCGGCTTATGAAATTAAACGAGGTGTGGCCCGTCGTCGTTGTGGGAGCAGGGCCCAACGGCCTTACCACCGCGAATCTTCTTGCGCGCTATGGCGTCGATGTTCTCCTCGTCGAGCGGAACGAGCTGACCGTTCAGGAGCCCCGCGCCGTTTCCATAGACGATGAAGCATTGCGCACGATGCAAGCGATCGGCGTTGTCGATGAGGTAGTGTCGCGCGTCGTGCTCGGTTACGGTTCCGATTATTTCAGCGCGGGAGGATCCTGCTTTCTGCGCGTGCGTCCAACCTCAAAGGAATACGGCTACCCGCGCCGCAATGCGTTTCGCCAGCCTGTTTTCGAGCAGCAGCTACGCGATTATTTCTGCACTCACGCCACAAAGGACACACGCTCCGAAGCATGGTTCAGCACGGAATTAATCGACTTCCACCAAACCGCGGATGCGGTGCATCTTGTTTTGCGCCGCGCCGATGGAAGCGTGGCCGAGGTTTCCACACCTCATCTTGTTGCGTGCGACGGCGGCCGCAGCTTCGTTCGCGATAAGCTTGGAATCAAACTCAGCGGGTCCACATTTCAAGAACGCTGGCTCATCCTCGATCTGGAGGAAACTCGCGACCGTTCGCGCGATACAAAAGTTTTTTGCGATCCTGCGCGTCCCTGCCTTTCGCTTCCCGGCCCCGACCGCACCCGCCGCTTTGAATTTATGCTGCATCAAGGCGAAACGGAGCCGGAGGTAACGTCTCCCGAGTTCACCCGAAAATTGTTGTTGCCGCATGGCGAAGAGAACACCCCGCTCCGCCGCAGCCGCGTCTACACATTTCATGCGCGCATGGCGGACCGGTGGAGGGACCGCCGCATTTTTCTTGTGGGCGACGCCGCGCACCTGACGCCACCGTTTGCAGGGCAGGGAATGAACAGCGGCATCCGCGACGCGCATAACCTTGCGTGGAAACTTGCCTCGGTGATTCAAGGCCGGCTCGGCCCGGGTTTACTGGACACGTATGAACAGGAGCGGCGCAAGCATGCCTGGGAAATGATTTTGCTGGCGCTGCGCATGGGCAAAGTAATGATGCCGCGCAGCACATGGAGTGCATTCGGTTTGCAGGCTGCGTTTCGTTTACTCAGCATCGTTCCGCCCGCGCGCACATATTTTGCGGAAATGAAATACAAGCCTAAACCGCGCTTTGTCGAAGGTTTTCTAGTACGCGAAAGCAAACATTCCGCGGCATCTCTAGTTGGCAGGCTATTCCCGCAGCCGCGAGTTCGTTATGCGGGCAGGGAATGTTTGCTCGACGATTTTCTGGGAAGCGGCTTTGCCTTGCTCTGCCTGCCGCAAACTCCTCCCAGCGTATTTGAAAAGCTGCCGGCTGATCTGTGGCAACCACTCAATCTGCAGCGCGTCTCGATTCGCGAATCCGGTGACACCGCGCCCGCCCCGAACGGAGACACCTTCGTAAATGAAATTAGCGGCGAGTTTTCGCGCTCGATGAAACATGTGCCGCCCGGTCTGCTGCTCATTCGTCCGGATCGCTATGTCGCGGCATTTCTTCCGGCGCATGACATTGAGGCAACCGTGCGCACAGTGGACGAGCTGATTGCCCGGATGTGGAAATAGTCCTTCTATTTTCCGAGAAGACGGGCGGTAACTGACCTCGGGCTTGGTTAATTATTGACGAGGCCCTGAAAGCTCCAAAGCAGCGTGCCAATCTATAAGGCAATTTGCGCGGTCGCCAGGCGCGTTCGAACTTCATCTGCGCGCAGCTTGCGTTTTGGCCGCGTAATTTAACGACGCGTACCAATTCCCACGGCCTTGCGGCACAAGATCCAGAACATTAAAAACGGGAGTCAGCAAATCTATTCCTCGTTCTTTGATTTCCGGCCCCATCCTGGGATGAGCTGTGTAGGAATGGCGAAGGATACCGTCGTTGCCTTTTGTGAAAACCGAGATGGCAGAATCCTGACGGCCTTCGCGATCTTCACTTCCCAAATCGTACTTGAATGTACTTGCGCCGCAGCTCAGCAGCCGCAAGTTGTTCCATCCACGCTTGCGAGCATAAGCCCTCAGCGTCGTTGGATCAGCTGCGGCAGCGATCGCGAAGTCCACGTTTTGTGCCAGGTGATGCTCGACTCCGTTGTAACCGTCTATCCACATCGTACACATTGGACAGGGATTGATTTGCTTCTTCCCGTACATAAAGTGGTATACGACCAATGATCGGTCAGGCGCTGAGAACAAATCGCTAAGTCGCACCGAAGAAATGGGGCTGTCCCCGGCATCGAGCCACGCAGGTCCCCCGATAAATTCATAGTCCTCGATGATCGCGCCGACAGGGAGCGCACGGCGGATCTCCGCGACTCGTTCTCGTTGACGCATCAAGTCGATTTCGGCTAATCGGAGTTCTTCCCGCTTGGCGAGGTATTCGGCAGATTCGTTCTGTAAATTCGTTTGTCGAAATGTTCCGTCGATCGTCTCGTATACCATCATTACCTCCTGATGCGCGCGATTGTGATGCCAAGCGAAGAGCGCAGCGCCCCTTGCGGACAAACTGCAAAAGGCGTGAGCGCGGGCTTCACTGCTTGATCAAAATCTAAGCCTACCGGCATCTGCAAGCCCATACGCACTTCCATGTAGGCTCGGATCAACAGCTTAAATTCCTTATAATGGCTGGTCCCTTTCGCGAGGGAGCCGATTTGGCACTCCCGCCTCAGTTTAAGGCAATTTTGAGGTGGGCAATAGTATAATGGCCATATCAATTTGGAGATGATCATGCGGACATCCCGTTTTTTGCTCGCGGTTATCGCGGGTGGAGTTTTTCTGGCGGCTCAAACTTCCTTGTCATTAGAGGGATACGCTCAAACTGCGTCTAAGAATCAAGGCGCAGCGGCGCTATCTGGACAGGTTGCCTCTGCGGAAGAAGGGCCAATGGAAGGCGTGCTGGTCAGCGCGAAGAAAAAAGATTCCACGATTACGGTCACCGTCGCCAGCGATAAGAGTGGACGCTATCGTTTCCCCGCGACGAAATTGGATTCCGGTTCGTATACGATTTCCATCCGCGCGGTGGGTTATGACCTGGATACTCCCAATACGGTTGACATCAGCGCACAGACTCCCGCTACCGACGATTTAAAACTTCGTAAAACGGCAAATCTAGCTAAGCAGCTCTCAAACGCGGAATGGATGGAAAGCGTTCCCGGAACAACCGAGCAGAAATCTTTTCTGCGGAATTGCGTCACCTGCCACACGTTGCAGCGGCCCATCCTATCGACTCACGATGCGGACGAATTTGTTCAGGTGCAACAGCGGATGGCGGGTTACGTCAATCAGAGCACGCCGCTGGTTCCGCAAAAGCGGCTCGCGGACCGGCTGGCAGTCCAATTGGTGAACCATGGTTCAGAGAACCAGCTGACGCGGCAAAAAGATACGTTGCAAAAACAGGCTGAGTTTCTGGCCAGCATCAATCTCAGCGCAGGCACCGAATGGAATTATCCGCTGAAAACTTTTCCGCGACCCACCGGCAGAGCCACCCGCGCGATTGTGACCGAATACGATCTTCCAGCGCGCACCAGGCAGCCCCATGACGTGATCGTCGATTCGGACGGCATGGTTTGGTACATCAGTTTTGGCGAACAGATTCTGGGCAGGCTGGACCCGAAAACGGGCAAGACCACGGAATTTTCTATCCCCATATTGAAGCCGGGATCGCCAACTGGCGAGTTGGCACTGCGTCCGGACCAGGACGGAAATCTGTGGATTGGCATGATGTATCAAGGCGGTTTCGCAAAATTTGACAGGAAAACAGAAAAATTCCAGACCTGGAGCATGCCTCCCGATCAGAATAAGGATTACACGCAGATCAATCAGATCGATGCGTTGCATGCCAAGGTGGACGGGAAAATCTGGGTGCAGGAATCGGGCACGTTCACGCTGAGCCGCATGGACCTGGCGACCAGCAAGTTTGAACTTTTCACGCCCTATCCTGAGCCGAGCCCCAATATTTACGATGTGATTTCCGATGCGCAGAACAACGCTTACTTCACTACTTTTGGCCGTGCTGAAATCGGCAGGATTGACGCGAAGACCGGGAAAATTACTTACTACAAGACTCCCACGCCAAATTCAGCGCCGCGACGAGGTTCTGTCGATTCCTCCGGGCACATCTGGTTCGGTGAATATCGCGGCAACCGGATAGGAATGTTCGACCCGGAGACCGAGAAAATCCAAGAATGGACGCCGCCTACGCCCTGGGCCATGCCGTACGACGTCGTGGCAGACAAGAATGGTGAAGTTTGGACCGGATCCATGGTGAATGATCGCGTCACGCGGCTCGATCCCAAGACCGGCCTGATGACGGATTACCTGCTTCCCAGAGAAACCAACATTCGAAGAGTGTTTGTGGACAATTCCACGACGCCGGTTACTTTCTGGGTTGGCAACGACCATGCCGCTTCGATCATTAAGCTGGAGCCGCTGGACTAGCGCGGGCTCTTGCTTGTTCCTCCGACACGAATAAAGTAGGAAATATTCGGATTCGCGCGGGCAAGCGCTCGCGTATTGGTGTATTCAAACAACAAAGACGATTCTGCGACCAGCGGGTATTCTACTGAGGATTCGGAATTATTTGGTGGGCCTGGGTAGACTTGAACTACCGACCTCGCCCTTATCAGGGGCGCGCTCTAGCCACCTGAGCTACAGGCCCATTTGGGAAGCAACCGCTTTGCAGTACAAGCATGATAACGGTCGAGCAAGGAATGGGTCAAGTACAGAGCGGAAAATGCATGAAAATAAAGAAGATTTCTGGCACATCTGAGGGCCGGAGACGGTCGAAGATTTCCTCAAACCGCGCGTGTTCCAAAGGTGTATATTGCCGGACAGCCGAAAGTCCAACATAGAAATTCAAATTCTACAGGCATGAGTAGATTCTTCAGGAGGCTACCCGTGAAAATGATGAAGCCTAAAGTTGCGATAATACTGGCGCTCACGTTTTTTGCTGTGTTTTGGTGTGAAACACATGCGATAGCACAAACTAATTCTGGTGCGCGCTCCAAGGGACCGGTAATAACAGGAAATGTATACGCGTTTGAAAAAATCGCCGACGGCGTTTATTACACGACCTCCGATAGCCCAATGGCCACGGGTGGCAATCACACAATAATCGTCGGCGATCAGAATGTATTTCTTGTGGACGCCGGGACAACTCCCGCCGCTGCGCGAGCTCTCCTCGCGGATATGAAGCTGATCACGGACAAGCCTGTCCGGTGGGTGGTCAATACTCATTTTCATTTCGATCATACCGACGGCAACTCGATCTTCGGGCCGGAGGTTGAAATTATCGGCCAAGAATATGTTCGCCACATGATCGCGGATGAGGATGTGCTCCATATCGAGCCTTTCAAGACGGCGATGGCGAACATGCCGATTCAAGTGGAAGCGCTGAAAGAACAAATCGCCGACGAAAAAGATTCCGCGCGGCGCGCCAATCTGGAAACGCAACTCGCGGCCAAGCAAGCGGATTGGGAAGAATTCAAGATGCTGAAGGCCACTCCGCCGAACGTAACCTACAGCTCAAAAATGACGGTGTTTCAGGGGGCGCGCGAAATCCAATTGCTGTTTCTTGGGCGCGGCCACACGCAGGGCGACACCGTTGTCTACATGCCGAAAGAGCGAATCGTTTGCAGTGGCGACCTGATGGAAACTCAGCCCGCTTATATGGGAAACGCGATATTCGATGAGTGGATCGCTACACTGGACAAACTGAAAGAAATGAATTTTGAAACCATGCTGCCGGGGCATGGAGTGCCGTTCCACGATAAGGCTCTGATCACGGCGTATCAAAGCTACCTGAAAGATTTAATGACCCAAGTGGCGGCGCTTCGCAAGCAGGGAGTATCGGCCGATGAGGCTGCCAAGAAAGTTGACATGACTTCCCACAAAGCTGATTTCCCGCAAATTCAGGGGCCCGGCGCTGAGGTTAGGGGAATACGCCGAATGTACGAGTGGATGGACGAACGCTCGCGCTAATCCTTCGCACGTTACGATTCTCATAGGACAGTCGCTCTTGGTTATCGCACGCAACAAACGATTTCAACGTTCCGTTTGCTGAAATACCGGAGTATCGGTAAGATTGTCTTACCATGCAAACTAGGATTTCCACAAAAGGACAAGTGGTTTTACCCAAGGGGATCCGGCGCAAGCTTGGCCTTCAGCCAGGCGATCCTCTCGATGCTGAATTGGATGGTGAGCGAATTATTTTGATCCCGAAGAGGTCGAGGCGCGGAACCGCCCGGATCATAAAGGATCCTGTCACCGGCTTGCCTGTCTTAACAGCTGGGGCGGATGCGCCTAGATTGACCAGCGATCAAGTGCGCGAAATCCTGGCTGAATTTCCATGACCTATCTTTTGGATGTTAATTCGTTACTTGCTCTGGGTGTGCTTCATCACGAATTTCACGATCGTGTGGCGGCCTGGGTTGCCAAACTAGCTAGGAAGGGAACCCCTGATTTGGCCGGTTGCTCAATCACGGAACTCGGCTTTGTGCGCGTGCTGAGCCAGGCACAGCAATATCGCATATCAGTTGTTCAGGCTCGCGAATTATTAATTATGCTTAAAGGCAGCAAATCCATCCGCTACTCTTTTATTTCCGACAGTCAGGATATTTCTCATCTCCCAAAGTGGGTAAAAACTCCGAAGCAGACGACCGACGGACATCTGGCGGAACTGGCGCGAGCCAACGGCGCACAGCTTGCGACGCTTGATGGAAAAATTCCAGGCAGCTTTCTAATTCCCACCCGCCGCTAGCTGCAGCCGTTGGCACTCGCGCTTGGAAATTGCAAACGAATGCGCGGTGTAGATACCTACTACTTGTTCCAGACCATGGTGTTATCGAAATCTCCGGCAGGGCTGGATCCTTTCGCGTGAATTGTCAAAGTTTTGCCATCATTGGAAACTGCGAAGGTTGTGACTTCGACCTGTTTTCCGGCCTTGAAAAATTTGGCTTCGTAGGAGTTGGCATCGACCTTCTTGGAAGTGATTAAGTCCGCGGCGTTGGGAATCGCGCCAACCGTTGGATATTCCTTGCCGTCACCTTTGATCGTGTAGCCGTAGGACGAAGCTTTTCCTGTCGCGCCTACCGAATCGACCATGACCTTACCCGATGTTTCCCATGTACGCGTCTGCTTTTGCGGAGCGGGTCCCGGATTATATTTTGAACTTGCCACATCCAGTTTCCATACGCCCACAAATGAATTATTCTGGGCCAGCAATGCGCTTCCCGCAGTCAGCACAATCAACAAAGCCGCAAATACCATTCCTCGTCGCTTCATCGAACATCCTCCTCAAATAGATTTTTTGTGCAAATGTGATTTTTTTGGAAAACTGTATGCAAGAGGTTATGTCGCCCAACATCGGGAGTCAAGTTTTGCCAGAACCGCTTGTGCTTGAGACGAGGAGGGCGGGTAGCGTATCATTCAAAACCGTAGGCACAATGGCAAGGACGGCCGAACACAAGACATGATCACACGAAAAATTGGCGAAGGTGGCCGCTGGCTGCTTGAAAAAATTGTCGATGCAATCGCCGCAACAGGTATTAATCCAAACCTGCTCACGTTCTTTGGTCTTTTAGTGAACTGCTGGGCCGCCTATTTATTTGCGATGGGGAAATTTCGTGGCGGCGCGATGGTGATTTTCTTCGCCGCATTTCTGGACATGCTCGACGGGCAGGTAGCGCGTCGGGAAAAACGGGTTACTGCGTTTGGCGCTTTTTTCGATTCCACGCTGGACCGCTATTCGGACATGGCTCTCTATATGGGCTTGCTGGTCTATTACGCCGTGGCCGAGAGAACCTCGTACGTTGTGCTTTCCGCGGTCGCGACCGCCGGATCGGTGATGGTTAGCTACTCGCGCGCGCGCGCCGAGTCCTTGATCCCACTCTGCAAGGTTGGCTTCATGGAGCGCCCTGAGCGCATGGTGCTGCTGATCCTCGGAGGCCTCTTCAACCGCATGGCGCCCGCGTTATGGGTCATCGCAATTGTCGCCACGCTTACGGTCATCCACCGAATTGTTCACACCTGGCAGGAAACGAAGGCGGGCCGCACACTTCCGGGAATACGCCTTTCGCTATAGACAGCGCGAAACGGTATTCAATCCGTGCAGGTTCATTTAAAAAGAATTGATCCCCTCAGGCTATGTAGCTACAATAAAAATGAGGTAGCTACATGAAGACCGTAGGGAGTCGTGAGCTCAAAAACCGCCTGGGCCGTTACCTGGGACTGGTCCGCAAAGGCGAAACGATTGTCGTCACGGACCGTGGTGTGCCCTTCGCGCACGTTACTCCTCTCATTCCCGACGAAGGCAAACCCAATGGTTTGGATCTTCTCTTGAAGCGCCTCGAAGCGGAAGGACACCTTCGGTTGGCTAAAGGCCCCTTCAAGCGCAGGGCGTTCAAGCCGATTGCTACCAAAGGGAAACCGGCCTCCCAAATTGTCACTGAAGACCGAGAATAATGCTCTTCCTCGACACATCCGCCTTTGTAAAAGTTTACTTCAAAGAATTGGGAAGTGAGTCGGTCATTGCGCGATTCACGTCCCCTGGCCAGGTATTGGCTGCATCCGTCCTCAGTTTTGCCGAGATGCATTCAGCCATGGCGCGTAAGCATCGTGAAAAACAGCTCAGTTTGGCGGAATTATCCAACCTGCGTGAAACATTTGAGAGGGACTGGGAAAACTTGGTCAATGCAGTCGAATTGAATCGGCAAACCATGGCTGCACTACCTGGGCTTGTGGAACGCCATCCTCTTAAATCTGCCGATGCCATCCAGCTTTCCGCCGCACTTTGGCTTAGAGATTATTTGGATGCCGGAAGATATTCCGGAGAGGGCAAAGTCCTTGAGTTCGGCGTATGTGACCAGATTCTGGCCGAGAGTGCGCGCAAATGCGGTCTGGTTGTTTTCAACCCAGAGGAAGAACGTTAGCGCGGAATCCGATTGTTTTCTGTCGTTGTGCGAGCCTCCTCAATCGGGCCCGCGACGATCGCGTGAACTTTATCCCGCAGGGCCGGGAAATCTTCCTTGCGCAGGTCCTTCGTCTCAATCACGTCATGCAAATGCACGGTTACTGTGCCCGGCCGAATCAGCCAGCTTGTTTTTTTATTAAATTCAAACGCACCGACGACACTTACGGGAATAATGGGCGTGCCAAATTGCAGCGCCATGCGGAACACTCCGTCCTTGAACGGGCCGACGTGGCCGTCGCGTGTTCGCTGCCCTTCAGGGAACACTGCTAGGCTCACGCCTGAATCAAGCGCCGCGCGTGTTAGCCGCCACATGCGTTTCAGGTTGGAAGGCCGGTTGACGTCCGGCACGGGAATATTGCCAAAGCGTTTCATCATCCAGCCGTACACGGGAATTCGAAAATGAGATTCGAGTTCCAAGCCACGGAAAAATTGTGGGATCGTGGCATACAGCAGGAATGGATCAAATAAATTGACGTGATTGACGAGAAAAAAACAAGTGCGCGCGGGATCGAATCCATGTGAGCGCCGCACGACAACATTAACGCCGGCAAGTTTCATGACCACGCGGCAAAGCCAGCGCTGCGCGCCGTCATTCCTACGCGGATCGACAAAAATACCCAGCACGACAAGAAAACTTGCCACAGGAAAGAAGAAGGCAGCGGAGAGCAGCCAGTGATACGTGCTGCGCACAATCGCCCATGCGCGGCGCAGGCCTTGCTCGCCGGAGATCTCCGTTGTTGCAGGAGCCGGAATCGGTTGTTCGCTTTCTCCGTTCATACCATTACATCGAGCGCGCCAGGAAGCACTTCCAGCGATTCCGCTTCGAGCGTGAGCACCTCTCCATCGACGACTACATCGACCGGATTTTTCAATTCAAATTGGATGCGCGTCGCCGTTCGCCTCGAAGCCATAGGATGCTGAATATGCGTACCGGTAAACAGCGTCGGCAAATTCCGAATCAGCCCTAAACGCCCGATGGGTCCCCAGTGAACGTACTCAATTGAGCCGCTATCGATGGAGGCTTGCGGCGCGATCATCATTTTACCGCCAGTGTACTTGCTATTGCTAAAGGCAACGAAGAGGCAGCGCCGGTCGTCCGTATCGCCATCCACGCGAAGCGGAAATGGTCTACGGTGCAACCGCGCAAGGGACACGAGCACTCCCACCAGGTAGCCGGGCTCGCCTAAAAATTTCAGGTGGCGATTAGTCAGCGTTGCGACATCGGCGGCGAAACCCATGTTCAGCGTATTGATGTAAAAAATGGACCCCCCTGAATGATTCAGGCGAATGACATCGCAGGGGCGCACGCGCTTTTCGAGAATTGCTTTAATTCCGAATTCCGCGAGGTCCGTTCCGTTTTGTACGAAGTCTCGGAGAAACGAATTGCCTGTTCCGAGGGGTAGAAATCCCAGGGAAGCGCGGCCTTCCGTAACGGCCTCAGGAAATATTCCGTTGACGATCTCAAAACTTGTGCCGTCTCCGCCTACAGCAATGAATTTGCGGAAGCCGTCGGCGTAAGCTCCGCTCGCGTGCACCGTGCCCTCACCGGGCGCGCGCGTTTCGCGGATTTCTAGCTGAAGGCCCGCCGCGCGAAGCCGGTCGAGCGCTCGTGCAGCCAGTTTTCCGCAACGGCCGCCTCCGGCCGCAGGATTCACGATCGTGAAATAAGCTTCGTTCACAGTGAAAACATTGCGCCGCGATCGAGTTGCTTGCCGATTTGTTCGGCAAGCACTATGCGCCTGATTTTCATCGCGGCGTTACGCGTGAAATCCCGATCCCAAACGATGTAGCCCGCCACGCGCTTGTAATTCAGAAGGTGCGAGTTGCGCCGGGAAAGTTCTTTCACCAGGGCATCGTCCACCGTTTGTCCCGGCTCGGGATGAAGCACCAGGACGAGTTGCTCCCCGGTCAGAGTGTGCTGCGGCCAGATGTAGTTTGCCGCAAACACGCAGAACTCTTTCACCGCGATGCCCTCGAAATTATTTTCAATGTCTTCAGGATAAATATTTTTTCCCTCAGCCGTAACAATCATATTTTTCTTGCGGCCGAAAAGTTGTAGGTGTCCCGTTGTATCAAGGCGGCCCAAATCGCCGGTCATCAGCCAGCCGTTTACGATGGTTTCGGCCGTCATTTCGGAATCGTCGAGATATTCGGACATGACCGTCTTGCTGCGCACGGCCACTTCGCCAATTCCTTCGGAATCCGGCTGTGCAATGCGAACTTCCATTCCACGCACGGGTTTTCCTACTGTGTCAGGCCGGAATGGCCGTAGATCGTTCAGCGTGATCGCCGTGCACGCTTCCGTGCAACCGTATCCGTTGTAAATGGGGATGCCAATGTCATGGAAAAATTCGATCGTTGCGGGCTCGGTGAATGCGCCGCCGACAAGCAGCGCTTGCAGGCCACCACCAAATGCTTCGTGAATTTCGTTGAGCAGCAAGCGGCTTAGCGCGGGCCGCGGTTTGCCTCGCGTAAGCGCGCGATTCACGCTGATCAGTGCATCCAGCATTTTGCGTTTGCCCGGCGGCAGTGCCGCGAATTTCTCGCGCAGGCCGCGTTGTAAATTTTTTAAAATCAGCGGGACGACGGCCATGTACGTAATCTTGTATTTCGTGAATGCTTCTCTGATGAATTCCGGCCGCATCGTTCGCAGGTGAACGACCGTTCCTCCACCCGTAAAGGGCATGATAAATCCGCCCATGAAATCGATCGCGTGATTGGTGGGGATGATGCTCAGATATCGCGCGCCGGGCCAGAAGGGAAAAACAGGCGTCACGGCGGCGCACTGCTCCAGATAATTATCGTGGGTCAGCACGCAACCGCGCGGCTGGCCTCCCGTGCCGGATGAATAGACGATGCAGGCTGTATCCTTCCGTGTGCGCGGCTTGAATTCCGGCGCGCGCGCGCCACGAAAATCCTCCCACTGCAAACCGCCCGCGAGATCGGCGTTCGGAGGCGCCTCGCTTACGAGCACCGTTTTCAGTTTATGCTCGGCAAACGCGGGCGATTGGGTGATGGCTCGCCACAATGGGTACTCGATAAATAAAATTTGTGCTCTGGAATACGCCAACAACTGAAGATGTTCAGCAGCAGAGAGCTTGTAATCGAGCGGAACTAGAATGCCACCTGCGAAAAATACGGCATATGCCGAAATCAGCCACTTGGGCTGATTGGTCATGATAATTGCGGCGCGGTCACCCGCGGCAAAGTGTAATCCTTCGAGCGACGAGGCAATCGGCTCGGCGGCTTCGCCGAATTGCCTGTAGGTGAGCCGCGATTTTTCTTTTTCGCGGTCCGCTTCAATCAGACACACTTCATCCGGCCAGCGACCGAGCGCATCGCGCAGCGCCGCTCCCACGGAATCGTATTTAGCCAAATCAAGCATCAGAATTGCCACAGAGACACAGAGCCGCAGAGAGAAGCATGATTATAGGAGGAAATCCTCGGAGAAATCGTTTAATTCCGCGTGAAATCTTCAGAGCCGTGCCTGAATGCGCGTCGCCAGTGTATGGAAGTCGCTTACGCCCTGAACCTCGTAATCCGGAAGCTCCACGCCAAAATGATTTTCGAGGCGCGTGAGCAATTCGAGCGCCTGCAGGCTGTCGATCCCGAGCTTCCTGTAGAAATCGTCAGTGGCCACTAGTTCTGCGCGCGGGAAATTAAAATGCGTGGCAGCAAGATCGAGTATCTCATCTGTTGTTTGGTCAATTGTTTTCATGATGGTCCGTATTTTACAGGAAGCATCCGCCTGCTGGCCATTCTCAGTGCGTTTTTAAAGATCAAACAGCAACGGCAGTTCCTATAACTTTTCACGGCAGATACGGGTGCGCCCCAGTATTTTCCACGAATTTCCGCAAGCCTTCCATTACGGCTGGGCGCGTAAAGAGGTCGCAGAAAATGTCGATTTCACAGCGTAATTCATCCGCGGGCAGCGGCTTGATGAAATGCTTTGCGGCGGCGGATGTCGCGCGATCGAATTTTGTCGTTTGCGTTGCCGTCGAGCGCGCTGCACGCAGGGCTTCACCTTCTGCGGCCACCTGGCTAACTAGGCCCACGGAAAGACCCTTCGTGGCGTTGATGCTGCGTCCTGTAAGAAGAAGATCGCGCACCACGCCGTTGCCAATGTCACGCTTCAGGCGCGGAATTCCACCGAAGCCGGGGATGAGCCCGAGCCGCAATTCCGGAAAGCAAAAACGCGCCATTTTATCCGCAATGATCAGGTCGCAAACAAGCGCCAACTCGAATCCGCCGCCGAAACACACGCCGTGAACGGCTGCAATCGTCGTGAGCGATGATGTGTCTATTCTGTTGAGCACCCCGTGAATTCGTTCGAGGAATATTCGGACTCCCTTCGCGGCGGAAGACGTGTCCATTTTTTGCGCTTCCTCGTACAATTCCCTCAAATCCGCTCCGGCAGAGAAACCCGCTTTTTGCTCGCTGTGAAGAATGAGCGCGCTGGCTTTTGTTTCAAGGGCCGGGAGCGCCGCGACAAAACGCTCCAGGTCATCGAGCATCGCAAGGCCAATTTCATTGGCCGGAGGTCGATTCAGGGCAAGCTCGACGACTCCATCCGCGAGGTGCCAGGAAAGCGTCTTTCCTTTGTATTCGTCCATTGCGTTCAGCCTTGCCTATCTGCAACAGTGCAGCAATTTAGTTTTCGTAGCGCCGGCATCTTGCCGGCAGTTTTAATGCTGCATAAATTAAAGCTGCGTAGAATAAGATCAAATTCAAAACTGCCGGCGAGACGCCGGCGCTACAAATTCTTTTCGTACATGCGGTCGATTTCTGGCGCAAAATGCGCGGCGATAACATCGCGACGCAATTTTCCGTTTGCCGTCAGCAAGCCGTTTTCAATCGTAAACAATTCTTGCGCTGCATGATACTTGCGAATCTTGCGGTAGTGCGGCAGCACTTCGTTTAAGCGCTCAAGCTGTGAATCTATTTCCGCTTCGGCAAACGTGCCCGTAATAATTGCGGCGAGAAAACTGCGGCCATTGCCGACGAGCATGACGTGCTGAGCGCCAGGAATTGCGCGGAATAATTCTTCCTCAATCGGTTCCGGCGCAATGTTGTGACCGGAATTCAGGATGATGAGATTTTTAATCCGCCCCGTGATGCGCCAATTCCCCTGTGCATCCACGTCGCCTTGGTCGCCGGTGTGAAACCAACCATCGCGCAGCACTGCGGCTGTTTGCTCGGGGCGCCGCCAGTAGCCAGGGAAAATATTCGGACCGCGCACAACGATTTCCCCGTCTTCGGCAATTTTCATTTCGATGCCGGGAATGGCGGGTCCCACGCGGCCGGGCTCGACGCGTTGCGGATTGTCCATCGTACAAATAGCGGTTGTTTCGGTCAGGCCGTAAACCTGCAGCACGTTAATTCCAAGCATCATGAAAAAAAGCTGCGTTTCGCGCGCCAGTGGCGCGGAACCGCAGATCAGCGCGCGCAGATTGGGCCCCATGCGTTTGCGAATCGAGGGGAAAATTAAAACTCCGGCAAGTCCCAGCCAGAAAAAATCCCACGCATGTGGCGCTTTCGCTTCCAGCCGCAGCCACGCCGCATTGGCATTTTGAAAAATCCTGGCAATTGCGCCGCCGCGCTTTCGGATATTGTCTCCCACGCCGGTGCGAATGCGCTCCAGCAGAGCGGGAACATTCAGGAAATAATCTGGGGCTGCCGCGCGGATTTCATCCGCGAGCTTTGTAAGATCCATGGACATTGTCAGAACGCTGTTTCGCGATAGGCACGACAGCAGCAAAATCCACGATCCAGCAAAACAAAACGGCAGGTAGTGAAATACGCGATCCGGTAGATTGCGCGTTCCCATTAAATGATCGAGGCGCGACTTCGTGCAGGAAAGCATATGATCGAGATTGCCGACCGTCAGCATCACGCCTTTGGCTTCGCCGGAGGTTCCTGACGTATACAAAATCGCCACGACGTCCTGCGGTAAAAGAGCGGCCGGCGGAAGGGACTCGCTTATTGCGGTCGCTGAATGGGAATTAAAAATATCGTCGAACAAAACGAAGCGCGGCGCTTCGGGACATTCCGCCGCGACGGCGTCGCGAAGCGCCATGTCGCCGCAGCAAATCAGGCCGGGCTGCGCATCGCGCAGCATCGCGGCTAATTCCTTCGCCGCCTGGCGCGCATAGATTGGAACGGCGATGAGGCCTTCGGAGATAATCGCGAGGTCAAGCGCGGCCCAGCGAATCCCGTTCGGGGCGACGAGCGCGCAGCGATCGCCTTTTGCCAATCCGGAAGCGCGCAAGAAGGCACGAGCGGCAGCGATCTGCGCGAGCAAGTCGGAACCTGTCGCGGCGTGAATGCCTTCTGCGTGGGCCTCGGCCAGGACCACACGCCTCGGGGCTTCTTGTAATCGAGCGAAAATGTTTTCTATGAAATTCAAATTGTCTTATGTGGCATAGGCTTTAGCCTGTGCGGGTTAGTACTTGCACGGACCAAACCCCACGGGCTGAAGCCTTTGCCACTTAACCCCGCTTAATTTGCAGTTGCGGCGACGGCTGCGCTTTCATATGTATCTAGCAGCCTGCCAAGATTCGGGCTGAGCGGCGGCAAATATTCTTCCCAGCCGCGAACGCCGGAGCGCGTGGGAAACTCGGGATAGCGTTCCTGGACGGCGCGCTCGAGGTACATGCCCATCCGCGCCATGGTTTTTAAATTGCGCACTACGCAGCGGCCGATTCCCTGGCGAATATTTTCCGCATCATTGGAAAGATTTTCCATCACCGTGAAAAGCTTTGCTTCCAGATCAAGGTCGTCTACGGTGAGAAGCAAACTGTCGTGCCCGCGGTCACGCAGCAAATTTTGTATGCGCTCGTCCATCGTAATCCCGGCGGAGGGAACGAGCCCGGGCATGGACGTCACCATGGCGTGATAGCGGGAAGAGACAATCATGCTGGAACTGCGCAGAATGCTAACGAGTTCATACATGTCGTGCGCATCGGACGTGAAAACCGGAACCCCGCCCAGTTGCGGCGCAAGTGCGTCGCACGCTCGTGCGTCGAGGCGCTCCATTGCAACCAGCACAGGGAACACGGTTTTTTTCGCGCGAAACGCTTTTACTGCGCCCGCAATCGACGCGAGATATTTTGCATAGGCCGCATCCACCGCGGGTCCGGCATTATGAAAATATACGGAACTGTAATGGCTTTCCTTGTGCGCGCCGAAGAGATTCCGCCCAAACCATTTTGCGAGCGAAGGTCTTACGGGCCACCAGAATGGATTAATGGGGCACAGGGCGAGGACAGGCGTTCGTCCATCCCAGCCGGCATCGGAAAGCGCTTTATGCCCGTACTCAACAGGATGCGGCTCGAATGTCCAGGCCGTGTCTGTTCCCAATTCAGTGGGGATGCCAAGTTTGCTGAGGACCGCCTGCGATTCTTCATTGCGTGTAATAACCAAAGAACGGCGGCAATAATGTGCGCACATTTTTTCGAGCATCGGGTCCATCGCGCCAGCCTCGCCGCCATAGCCAATGGAAAGTTTATTTTCGGCGGAGGCGATTCCGAGCGCGCCAATTGCCATCGTCGTGAGGGCGTTGGCAAATTTGCTTTTGAACATGGAACCTTCGCAGGTAATCACGCCATGATGTTTACGGACTTCGCTGAACAAAAAGGGAGGAAAAATCATGGGCAATTGCACCTGGGCAGTGCCCTCAAAATAGCCGCGCGAGCGATTCGGGTCGAAGGTCATCACGCTGAGCGCGACATTTTCTTCGCCCAGTATGCGCCGAACCTGGCGCAGCATTTCCTCGACGCGAACATCCGACCCGGTGTTGCGCGTTCCGTTATATCCCGCAAAAAGAAGTTTCAGTTTTTCGCCCGGCTGCCAGCCATGCCCCGCGCCAAACTTCCAAAGCGCGCTGGAGAGTTCGATGTACGAACTTGTCCAAGCCTCCAGGATGAAATCCATCATGGGTGAAAGCCTCGAGCGGAAGCGGCGCTGGCTGCCGCCACATTTTCGGTCTGTAAATCACCGTCGACGGGCCACGACTTATAGGGATAAGAGAAACGATGATCCCGGCTGAATTTGAGCAGCGGATAGCAGTATTTGGAAAACGGTTCGGGAGTGCGGCCCATTTCCGCGACGACGCGCGAATTATCGAACACCGTGTCCCATACGAGATAGGGCATAAATACTTTCAGCAGCGATGCACTGCGGCCAATCGTGCCGCGCGAATTCGAGAGCATGTTTACGGTAGCCGCAAACTTTCCTTCCAGCCCAGGCCAGAATAGCGGCTGCATTTTTCCGGCGGACTTGGCTAGAGCCTGGGTAAGCTGACCAAAAGTTTCCGCGCCCGTGCCGGAAGAAAGGTGATAGATCTCATGCGCTGGATTTGGTTTTTGATGCAGCATGGCCACTGACTCCGCCACATAATCGACGGGAACTATATCGATTCGGTCCGTGGAGCGAAAAGGGAGAAGCGGCAGCCCCGCGAGAAACACGAATGCGCGGACCATGTCGAATTGCGTTGTCTCTGCGCGTCGGCTATCGCCTAGCACGATGCTCGGACGAAACACGGTGCGCGGAACGTCGGGTAGCAGCTCGCGGACCATGTGTTCGCAGAATTTTTTCGTGCGCGCGTACGGATCGTAGTCGGAGCGGTTCCAGTCTATGGATAAATCTTCCGCCACAACTTCATGGCTGCGATGGCCGGCGACAGCGACAGTGGAAACTTGGCTGAAGCGGCGCAAGCCATGGGAGTCGTGCGCGCGTCGCGCAAGCTGCGCAACTTCCAAAGTGCCGCGCAGATTTACGTTAAGGCAGCTCTTCTCGGATTTGCGGTTCAGCGAGGCCGCACAATGGATCACGGATTCGGTAGTGCCAATCAGGTGCGCGTATTCAGCCGCGTCCAGTCCGAAACGCGGATCCGTCAGATCTCCGCGAAAAATGGAAATACGCGTTGCAAGCGCATCGCGGAATTGAGGAAAGTCCATATGCAATTGCATCGCGTGCCACAGACGTTCGCTGGCTTCCTGCTCGGTCTTGGCGCGCACCAACAGATTTAATCGGTCCGGATGGCGCTCGAGCAGAATGGAGGCGACGTGCGCGCCAATATATCCGGTCGAGCCGGTCAGAAAGATTGCCATGGATTAGTTTTGAATCCTTGTGCGCGATTGCGCCTCCGCATGGGGCACATTCACGGAACTTTCCACTCCGCCTTCATTGGGATGAAGAGTGAATGCTCGGTGCGGCCGCACTTCCATCGGGCGCCCCTCGATGAGCGGGTAAACCCATCGTCGCAAAGCCGGGACGTGAATATTGATCCAATAATCCCACCAGTCAATGGAAGAAGGCTCGTAACCAAAAGCTTTCCATTCTTCGGCGGGAAGCGCCGCGGAAAGTAACTGTACATTTTGGGACTCGAACAGTTGTTCATTGTGCAGGATGAACGGTTCGTAGAGCTCGATCAATTTTTCGACGCGAATGAGGTCGCGTTCCGCCTTGGCCAGCGGAGGCTTTTTCATTTGCAACGCGGAAGCGGCCCGATTGATCCCGTGCACGACGGCTTTTTGCGCGGGGACGGAAAATTTTTCGTAGCGCGATTTGGAAACCGGAATGGTGTCAAATTGCATGCGCATCCAGTTCTCAAGGCTTTGCTGCGAGCGATAGTGCTTGCGATGCGCGAGTCCCGTCAACTCAATTGAGCGTCCCATGTCGCATGGATTGCTTGCCGAAGTTGCCAGTTGATAGATCGGCTCATGCCGCCGCGCAATAATTGCGGCGGCAATTAAGGTCATCCCGCGGCACACCATGTCCACGGGAATTACATCAAGACACTTGCGTTCGTTTGTCGGCAATTGCCGAAAATAAGTGCCGAGCAAATAAGATAGCGGCGCGGAAGTATTGATGCCCTCATTCCAGCCGCGAAATGGCTGGTCAGTGGAGGTTTCAACGATGGAAGGACGCACGATGGCAATCGGAAGACCAGCGCCGTGCTTCACGATCATCGACTCGGCGAGCGATTTAGAAAGAGTATAAGTATTCGGCCAGCCGAGGCGTCTTGCGCGCCGGGTACCAGCGCGTGTCAGGCGGTTGCGCAACCAGCGCATACGATTTTTGCGGATCAGATTGTCCAGCTCAGGGCCGGCAGGCTCAACGCTGCCGCGATGTTTACCGAGCGCCTGCCGTCGCAGAGCCGCTGTGATTTCCGAACTTTCCGCGCGCACTTCCGCATGCGCGACCACTTCCTGCAGGGAATGCCATTCGCGCTCCGCATCAAAATCCGCGACTCCCAGCGGCGTGTAATTCGGCTGCACTTCTTCGCCCACGCGCCCGTCCTTGCCTCCAACCACGTAGCATGTGGAGAGATGCATCAGCGCGGCGTGATCCGATTCGCGCAGGAACTCAATCAGATGAAGGACCGGCGCAACATTGCTTGCCAGAGCTTCGCGCAAGTCCGGATTAAAATCCGTCAAACCGGAACTGTTGACTACGAGGTCCAAATTGCGCGCCAATTGCGCGCGCAATTCAGGAGCAATTCCCAGCCCCGGCTGGCTTACATCTCCCTCAATCACTTCGACGCGCTCGGATACAAACTCCGCGAAACGGTCGCCAAGCTGTTCCTGCAGTGGATCGAAAACCGGCGACTCTTCGAAAATTTTCTCAAAGCGGCGTTGCGAGGTCGTCGCCCGCTGGCGGCGAATCAGCAGAAAGATTTTGCCAATCTTGGGGGCTTCGCTCAAGATCTGCGCCAGCCATACCTTGCCAATAAAACCTGTAACACCAATCAGAAGAATATTTTTCCCGGCCAGAGTCTCTCGAACGGAAAGGGGTTCGGATTGCTTTCTGCCGTTAAAGACAACCAAGGCGCGGTGGTCCACTTCCTTGGGTCGCCCAGCCGGGAGGATCGCTTTCTGCAATTCCTCAGGATGCTCCGTCATGCCGAGATTTTTCAGCAGCCGTTCAAAGGGCACGCGGCCGTCAGCGCTGCGCTCAAAGGCCCGCGCAATCGGGCTGCGAGGCCGGATTACGGGATCAAGGAGGCGTCCAGTAGCGACGCCTTTGCGGAATTCGAGGCGGTTCGACACCAGCCGCGAAATGCCTAAATATTGCGCCAGCGGGCGCATCACATGGTCCAGGCCCTGGCTGACGAGCACAACGTTTTCAGAGCCTTTTTCTGCGAGGCAGGTCTTCAGGCGATCGACGCCTTCCTTCTTCAACTGCTTTTTTAAAACATATTCGAAGTATTCCTCGCCCAGCGAATCG